>Ga0307509_10002900_pt1 | contig 27120 bp, 26 predicted proteins | sample 10_EM_MG_FD_202245 | JGI IMG/M metagenome (GOLD analysis project Ga0307509, IMG submission 202245) | Populus trichocarpa ectomycorrhiza microbial communities from riparian zone in the Pacific Northwest, United States - 10_EM | ecosystem: Host-associated > Plants > Roots > Unclassified | place... | reverse complement strand
TAGTTGCATATGCGATTAGCTGCATAATGCTTTGATAGCTGGATATCGGAACTGATCACTCCATATTCCATACTACTATTGGTATGTAGGCATTTGGGCCGCATATTCTTTTATAGTCTATCATGACGAAGAGATCGAAGACTGTCTACTGGTGGAGTGGGGACACCCTCAGATGAAATAGCAGTTCGGGAGATTCTCTAAGTTGAACTGGGCAAGTTTTCAGGATCACACGGTGTTCACACTTTGTTCTGACGAACTGAATTGTTAAAGAAGATACTTCTTAACTAGAGAAGTCGAAGTAGCATGAACATTAGTATAAATAGAGGACTCTCTCCCGGTGGTTGAAGAATCATCAAGCAACGGAGAAGAGACCTTAACAATATAACAAGTTATCGAGTTATATTCTAACTCTTTGATATTTGACTACACTTTATTACTTTACCTTTATCTAACAATTACCAACGAGCCTTCCTGACTATTAATCCGTTGTCTCGAATATCCTTGGCCTAGTTAGCTCGGAATCCTACCGTGTTAGCTACCCCGTAACAACTAACCTACATAGCAGCCCCTGTCCGCCAAGCCTAGGCAACAGCCACCCCTGCAGAACAGTGCAATCTCCTAAAGCTAAGATCGTGACTAACTATTTATTTAGTATAAGTTAATAGGAGATAAGCTAGAAAACAGCAAGTTAAAAAGGTCAATTTTAAACCGTAACAGTACTAAATACTCTCCCCCATGATTGCATAAAGATAAGTGAATATTAAAGGGTTAGCAATATTTTCACCTTTTATTAAAAGGTAATCATTTAATAGATTCCCATTGTGTGCAGCTCTATTTCCCCAGAATATACGAGTAAAACTCAGTTTATATTGCCGATATTTTGCAGTTTGTATCTTCCCATAGTTTCAACCTAGTTTTTAATTTCTTCCTTATCTTCTCTCTTGGTTGTAAATTCCAGTAAATGAACTGGTTTTGATACCTGTAAGCGTAATATATCAATTTAGGCAAAACCACAAGTTGAATAAGATCATGTCTAGTCATTTCTCTCATATTGTTAGTGTATAATCAAAATTATAGTATATTATTTATAAGATAGAGTTTTTTAATCTTAAGATTATTTCTTTTAAAAAGTTTGGTAAACTGTAACTTGTCAAAAGACAGTTTTAATATATGAGTGCTACCATTTTCAAGAGTTTCTAAACCTCTTGTCAATAAGAATGGAGAAATACATCCCACTGAAATGAGATTGCCAGTGGCTTTCTCAATCTGTGCTTTCTCAATCTCTAATTTGACTCTAATATCAAGCCAGTTTTTTCTTCCTCTGAATATTTTCGTGTGCGAAGTAATCAAACCTTTTTGAACAACCTCAAGCATATGAAAAGAGGATTCTGAAATCTAAAGGATAATTAGTGGAGTGAAGAGAGAAAAAGAAGAATCAACTAATATAAAATATGGTAAATAGTATTAAGTGTGAGGAAGGAGAGAGTAATTGGGTTTGCTCAAATAACTTTAGCTTTGGTTAGTTGTAAGCATATTATGCCTGTAATAAGAGGGTAAAAGAATATGATATGTATTAAAGTGAAATAGAATATATAGTAGAAAGGAGGGAAGATAAGGTAGAGCATAGATATGGGATGAAATAAGTTTAGTTGAAATAAAAAGGTAAGAATTGTAAAGCTAGGCCTGGTAAAGTGGTCAACTCAAGTACTATAGCATCACTCAAGTGAATGGAAATGAGACTAAGTGTCCTCAAACCAGGTAGCCTGGCGGCCATACCTGACAAAAACAAGTGAAATGAGTAGAAAATGCTCCCTTTCCAGCTCCCAACTTATATAAAAGTTATTTACTGCAGTCTGCAGATAAGAAATCTCACCTGATATCATCCCCTCTCTGCATAAAGGATACTCCACCATAGAGGCAGCAAATGAAAAGAGTGTTTGGCCAGAGTGCGGATCTAGCTCACTCACCACCTTCCTGTCAATCCTAATCCTCCACAAAGCATGGGAGAGATACATACCCAGCAGTAATCCTACCACCCTTCTCCATTCTATCATGTGTTTCTCTCCCCCCCCTGTGCTGTTGTTCAAGTTGGTGGAGAAGAAAGTGAAGAAGGGAAGGAAACACTGGCATTTATACACTCCGACAGGACCATTCTTGGCTTTACTCCCTGATACGGACAGAAATTAGGGCTGTCAGGGCTTGCAGTCACCCTCTAGTTAGCGCGAGATTTGTAATGCATTGGGGAGTTATGCCCAGGCACCTTCCCGGGCATGATATCATACCGGCATCTCTCGAGGAGGGTCGGTACTACCCGCACAACTAGCAATAGTGCCCAGCCATCTTCATCTCCCTCTATAGAATCTAGCAGACGGATTTGGGCCTCTTCCGGTCCTCCCTTAAAGATGGTATGATACAACTACCGTCTCACAAACTGAAGCGCAGGATTGGAATGGCAGCGAGTGATAATCCATGATTAAGGCGACTTACAGCAGGAATCACGAATGGGAAAATATTATAATAAAAACCCAAATTGCTTATGTCCCCTACATTTATATACACTCATTGCTCCCACTGCCTGCCCACCCCAGAGCACTCGTGCCTAGCTAATACACCCACCCACTAGCACCCAAAAACATAAGCCCGCTGCGTTAGGATAAAAAAAGTCCGTACTCCCACTTTTGCCAGAAGAAATAGTTTGAAAGATGATTAAGAAAAAAAAGGAAGTGTAGTAAAGTTTGTGTCAGAAGAGTAAAGCGGAAAAAAAAAAGTAACGGCGAACAGGAACAAGAGGGAATTGGGGGGAAGGGTGAGAGGGGGAGGGGGGAGAATATCAAAAGGAGAATTAAAGAACATATTCATACAATCCCTACCATTCCTAGCCTAAAGGAAACACGAGAACACAAAAAGACAAATGAGGAACCAATCAATCACCGCCATCCACCCTCGCCTTTCCACCCACCACCCCCCTCAGATACCAAACTCCCACTCCTTCCCCCCTCAACCACGTCCGAGTTCCTCAACGAATCCTCCATCCTATACCGATGCACGGTACCCACCGACGGCGGGCGGCTCAGTGCGTTATCATCAGCTGTAATCTCTGGTGGCGGCGGGAGTAGGCTGCTACTCGTGCTAATACTTCTCGTGTGCGTACTTTCCTGACCCTCCTGTGTAGAAGAGGCAGCAGTGAACGGGAGGCGGCCGGAAGGGCTACTGTTGTGATGTGCGGGAGTCAAGTTCCGCGTATCGTATTGGGGATGGCGAGGGTGTAATGATGGGCGTAGCGGCGGAGGGTCGTAAGGATGGTGCAGAAGGCGAGCCTGGATCGGGCTGCCGGGAGGACTAGTCGATTGCAATAGTTGCTGCTGCTGTGGCGACTGCTGTGGCGGGGAATAGTGATTAACCGGAGGATTGGAGTTCAAGGGCATTAAATAAGTCACTGATTTTCTCTTAGAAGACTTTCTCGGGACCTGGGGTTTGATACTGCCTTGGTGCCGGAGTTCGATGTTATTAGACCCGTCATAGGCCGCAGCCGGTTGCTTCTCCAACATCCTTGAGCTAGGTCCTACAGCTTCACCCCCGCCATCGCCTTCTGAATCCGAATCTGTGTTTTGACTGATGAGTGATAGACTTTTCCGACGGCTGTTGGAATGCCCAGTCAAGTGGCCTATTGGCGATGGAGTTTTTCTTCGCCTCTGTCGGTTAGAACGCTTGCCAGCTTCCTCCACGTCACCGGCATCATCCTCACTGTCACTGTCACTGTCGTCGCTTTCACCGGGGACTGGTGGGGTTTGGCTTGTGACGGCCATGCCTATACCCTTGGCTTCTCGCTCGGCATCCTGCAGTTCCTCTGGTGCACGGCTACTGCGGACAACAGTGAAGCCTCGTTCTTTCTTTCCTCCAAATCCCCAGCCCAGACGTTTCCAAAGCCAGCCTTTTGTTACTGCGACGGGCCCAGTAGGATCCGCTGGTCCGGTGCCTAATCGTCGACCGGGCTGACCGCCAAGGGCTGGTCCGCGCACCCCATAGTAACCGTCCATTTCTCGCACCGCGTAATCTATTGGTGCGCTGTTTCTGACGCTCCCGGCCGTAAGCGAACTATCTGTATGTCTGTGCGCCAGCGGCCCCGGGAGTCCCCCGGAACCTCCCACGCCGCCTTGTGGTGTCCCAGTCCCAGAGGCAGGTCCCGGTCCTTGGTTCCATAGGTCTTCTGGTCCGTTTGGGAGGCTCCCTTGAGAGCTCCTTTGCGCTCCACCCGTTGCATTAGCCACTCCCCACATCTCACTACCCGAACTCCCTCTGCTCCTTGCCCCAGGCGAATAACTATCGCTCCCACTACCCCCACCCGGGTTCTTTGGGCCATACGTCCCTCCCTTCGCTCTCGGTGGGCGGTAATACGGATCAGGTACAGCGGTGACACCAGTATCTAACACCAGCGGAGGCCCCGCAGCAGCACCCATATAGGGAAAGTTGCCAGTAGCTCCGGGTGTTGTAGGCGTAAATCCGGTACTTCCGCTTCCAGTGTGGTGATGATTACTCTGACTACTAAAGTCCATCGTTCCGGGCACCCCCGTAGGCATCCCTGGGCCTCCGAGCAATACAGCTGAGCTCCCGGAATACGAATGAGATGCTCTGGCCGGCCTAGTATTGGTGGATGGCAGTTTACGCTCGTCGTGTGTTGATATATTGATGATGCTGGGGTCGCCTGAGTCGCGATGTTGTTTATGTTTACGACGAGAAAGTTGACGCATTCCGAAAACCTTGATGCAAACAATACTCTTAGTATATCTCTCCAACAAAACGTAATCATAAAGCATAAAAGCAGTCTGTGACGATGGCTATAAACATGAAGATTAGGAACTTTGTCCAATCTTCCAAGTCACTCGCATCCTCTGTACAGTAAGTAATATCAGATGAAACCAACTGTTCACTTCTGGATACCGTCATACCTCTAAATCCAATCGCGGCGGCTGTGGATACAGTTCGATTGGATCGGGTATCACAACAGCGGGAATCACCTTGTCACAGCCAGACACATTGGGGGGACGGGTACAAAATTTAATAATACTTACTTTAGCAAGTCCTCCTCTGGCTGCCTCTCCCTCGTCAGCGCCGCCACACCCCCGAATAAATAACTCTAACAATGTTTGTACGGCCATGAAGAAGAAGCCAAATATGAGCACCATGGCGTGGATCACAAGAATGACATATCCTATCCAACTCTTTGCCGCGTCCTGGGCGTCCATACTAGGCACAAACGCCATCATAAGCAGGATGGTCAGTAATCTAACGGCAGCAAAGATAGTTTGCCAAGCATTCATGGATGTTGCTGGTGCATAGGGTTTGATTCCGCACACTGTAAGAATTAGTACAATCTCACAAATGGCCAAGATGGTAATTTGAGCAATCCCGCTTGGCTGAAGTGCTCCGAAAGCAATCGCACGGCCAATGTTGACGAATAATTGAACAATGAAAAACTTGAGATTCTTTTCCCGATAAGTGTTGTAGAATGTCCCGAACGTGAGCAAAGTAGAAAGGTCATCAAATAACGAGGACCGGGGCCTGTGATTCCAGATGCGAATGGTGAGCAGGACAGCAGCCGCGATAATGACAAATACCAGGGCGCCAGCAAGGGCAACGATAGTATTGCTACCGCGACCAGGAGTAGTAAGAACAAAGGTGGAAGCAGCTAAAACCGGGGCGAGGAAGTAGGTATATGTGATGCGGTTCAGCATTCCTAACATAGCCAAGTTATGGTTAGCATTCCAGCCCCACAACTCCCGCATTATTTTGCATACCAAAAGTGAACGGCAGGTTTTTGTTGGTCAAATCACCCTCCTCATGCCCTATAGCCCTTCTTATAATCCACCTGCCAGCAAACCATAGCTGGGGCATAACAAGCGTTCCTATCGCCACAACACCGAAGAATGCGATAACGCATACCCATATATCATCGATCGTCTGCAATCCAACGGCCTGAGCTACTCTCTCAAATCCATATGCGGTAGCATCAAGAGCGTAAAGGCCATCACCAGCCCAGCTCTGTTGACTAATCGGGGCATGGGAAAAGAAACTAGTATTGAATAGCAAAACACTCCAAGCGACTCTGGAAACAACAGGCTGGTAAAAGCCGGGATAGCTAAGCGACAAACTGCCGGTAAGAACGAAAAACTGTAACCACTGGAGACAATCGGCAAATCCCGGGGTAACCAATCGTATCATATCCTCATCCCTTCCATAGTTGCTGCTCCACCGGAAGATATCGGTAGTCCCAACCCAGGGATTCAACATAGCCGCAAGAACAGTCCCAAGAGCAACCAAAGCTAATATTCCTGCAGGAACCCATGTCAGGGCTGCATCATTAGACTTTCCCAACATCGGGGTGGTCTCAACATGAATGCAGCCAATTCTAGTCTTAGCACTGTTCCCCGAAATGATAGTAAATGTCGTGTCGATACTGGCAAAGCTGTACCCAGAAGTGAACTGGTGCTGCCAAGTAAATGAGGGAAGCTCCCTCATCAAAACCGTCAAATTGTGCGCGTCACTGTTGGACGTAATGTGGATGGCCGACTTCATGGGACAAGACGCGCTTACATTATCAGTCCTATCAGGACCAGCACAAAGGGAGGCTGGGTCAACCGGTGTGTTAAAGGATGCTATCTGGACCGTGGGCTGGAGAGTCGTAACAAAATCCCGCCCCCAAGTTGAATCCTGATAAACAATAGAACCAGAATTTGTGTACCGGATATTGGTGTCAAACGTTGGATTTCGAAAGTTGGCTAGGCCCCAATTCAAAGTCCCTAGCTTGTCGCTTCCATTCGTAACCTCCTGGCGTGCCTCTAGCCAAGACCACCCCTCATCGCCCTCCCAATCCCCCACCCTGGATCGGAAATTCCCATCACTCCCACGCAAATCCCTCCGCCGCCTCTTCCCAGGTTCGGCAGTACTCCGCCCCGTAACGTTGCCCCAAACGGTGATCTGTAAAAGGTCCGGGTCTTTGGTACCAAACGCAGCCGCAACTACCAACGGATGAAATTGTAAATGAGTCGGTGAATGTACTATGTCATTATCCAAGCAATTATCAAAAGTACTGATCAAAACTGAACGTGCCGAGCCTGCGAACAGGGCAATAGTAAAGAGTAGTAACATGAAAGGGTATGAGGCGGAGGGTGAACGAAACAAGTAGTATAAGGATGATCGATGAAGTGTAGAAGTATACTTTGGTCGTGGTCTACGCGGAACAAGAGTGGATGGAGAGGAAAGTGAAATTTGTATCGATTTTGTCGAGGAGGCGCCAGGCGGCGGTGACGATAGCGACGACGACGGTGATTCCGTCGACATCGTGACAACGGTTCGCTGTACTGTGCCTGAAGTGTAAAAAACGATAACGAGGACAAAGGTAGATTGGTCAGTCTATTCCCAAGAGCCTCCCTTCAGTCTAGTGACGTGACATAGGGAGGAACGGGCTCAATGGAACTCTTTACAAGTTGGCTCACCTTTCCACCCCTCCCCCCACTAAAAATAGTCCCCTCACCTCCTTCACTTCTTCACCTCAGCCCTGACGATCGGGGTCACCCCCCAAAGAAACAAGCGAGAAATGATGGATCAGGACAGCCAACGGAAGCAGTAGCGACGGACCGCAGGCCTAACTCTTTCGGTGGTAAGTTAATGCCAGGCCCAAGGGGAGAGAAAAATAAAAAAGATGTGATGTCGGACACGGTGGTGATTGTCGATGGGGGTTTATCCTTTCTTCGCCAGTGTTTTGCAGGAAGAAAGCGCGGTGACCGGAGGCTGTGCTGGTGTCGCTTGGCTAGTTGTCTCAAAATTCTCGATTGATGAGCTTAACGAATTAATGCTTCCGATCCCTGGTACGATTTCTGCTCACGGATGGGAATCAAGTCGCCTGGCCTGTCGCTCTTCCAATCAGTTGGAGCGCACCCGCTCGGTCCCTCCTCGATCAACACGAAAGCAAACACCCTTCACGGAAGAGAAAAAGAAGAAAATAAAACGAGAGAAACCGTGGTAAGGTAAGGGAGTCCGCGGCGTGATTGGCCGATGGCCGACTTCTGAGGTCGTCGCGTGTCGCGAGGTGCTGCACGGGTGCGATTCGAGGTGAGAAGCAAAGCAGGCAGGAGGAGAGAGAGAAAAGAGGATAAATGCAGGGTAGCAGCCGAGAAATCCGGAGATGAGCCCAATTGATGCCAGGGAATACTGTGAATGCCGGAGGTCTCCTCCTTCCTTGTCCTCTCAAGGGAGTAAGTTATTGCGGAGGAGGAGGAGGAGGAGGGGAGGAGGCTGACTAGAACTGTTCGGATTCAAGTTCTCCGGGAGGGCGGTACAGTAGGGCAGAAGGATGGAGAGAAGCCCTCGAGAGAAGCCCCCAAGACAAGACAACCAAATGCAACCCTGGGGTGCAGTGCTTGTACCGCTACCGCACCCGCGCTGTGGGCCAAGAGAAATAAGAAATATCACAAAAACGGTGTCAGACGGTTGATTGGCTAGGAAACTTTCAAACCTCCTCTTCCGCCAGGCAAGAGAAGCACCATCATGCGCTGTTGAAGCCCCGTATCGTACTCGTATGAGTACAGTCTCATTCATTCAACAACAACGAAAAAGCAAAGAACATCATCATCAACCACCTGGCCCAGCTTGACTGACACCAAGGCCTTTTGATCGCATCATTCTTTTCACCATCCAGACGACACCCTACTCTACCGGCGCGTGGCCCATTTAACCACATGAGAGGAAGCCCCATCTCAAAACTCCCCCCGTCAGGCCTCTGTTCCCCCAGATCTTATTTCATGCCGTTAGGGCATGCGGTATCGCATTGTGCACTGCGCTCGAGTATGTACCAATACTAGTAGAGGTACTTGCACAAGCGCCGTTTAGCCAACTGTGATGTTTGTTTCTTTTTCTCCACTTGACACTTCCAATAATAGTCCTCGCCCATCATAATCATCTGTCCGTGACGAGAGATCCCGTGTCTGGGAGTTCACGGAACGGCCTTTTGGCTTTGAGGCTGTGTTGGCTAAATATAGACCTCCACCCGTGCAACGTCGCACCTCCAACCTTAGTTCTTTGAAACTCTACCCCACTGCGCTCCACAGAGGAACTCAGCCCCGGAGTGGGAAAACATTGATGCGAATTTTTTCCAGCCGGTTGGAGGACCTCGCTTTTTTTTGCCCAAGTCGCATACCAGGCCGATCCATTTCGAGACTTGGCGTTCGAGGAAAACTATATTTTCCACCCTGGGGCTGAGTGCCTCTATCTTGGTCCAGCTGTCGAGCGCATCCGAGTCGATTTCGCGGTCGCGTGCAGTGCAATTGCATCGTGTACTTGACCCTTATCGATTAGAAAGGCGGCAGATGGCCGATAGATAGCCTGCGATACGGGAACGCATATGTTGATAGTTTATCCATCTAGATTAAGTGTTACGGTCGAGACTTGCTGTCCCCTCGAGTGATCATCTATGAGCCTAAATAGTTATATGTATGCGGTGCTACGGGGTCACGACAGGCCACTAGATGGGTGATTAGTTCCGCCATACTACTCACTCTCGGAGCGGAGAACCCCGCTGTATCGTGCAGTTTTTGCTTCAATGGACATCTCGAGCATGGTACAATGTGGACTCGCTAGTCGCGATGGAGGATGTGTCTTCTACCTTAAAGAGCGGAACGGTTCGAGCACGGCTACTTCTTTGGCATTCAAGATGAGAATCTGCCATTATCATAGGCCCTAGAGTTATTCAGCTGGGTCTGTGCTGCACGGTACCTGGAAGGGGGTAAGTGTGGTGAATTGTCAACAACCCAGTATTCAGCTGAGCAGCTGAGAGGAGAGCTCGTTTAGAAATGTGCACTCGTACCTGTCACCTTCCTTACCTAACGCAAGGCACAAGGAACGCATCATGATGTGGAATAAAAATAAATATAAAAAAAATAGACCGAGTTGTGTGCTGACCGTTCAAAATTCCTCAAATTCTTGCACGGGAAGACACTGCCCACGGAGGCTGGCAATTGGCAGGGAAGGCTTATCGGCGTGATTAGCACACCATAAGCCCGGGATACCAAGCTTCTACCAAGTCTAATCGATCATGGATAGCGATGTGGAAGCAACAAAAACACTTTTTGGTGGGTAATAGACAATGCATCCACCGCGGTGAACCCCCACCACTGCAAATCACCTTATCTACGGAACCCCAAATTGAGACCGGCTGGAGCAGGTATCCTACCAAGCTTCTGACGTGCACAGCCAGTGGCGGTAGCCCATACCCTTCGATGCACCATGCCGCACTCTCGTCGAGTGCACTATTTTTACTCATCGTGCAAAAGCTCAACCACCATGACCAGCCTTCCTCCAGTCAAACCTGACCAAAATAGCCCTTCCAAAGCTGCCCAATGCGATCGTGCTTTCCAATCGAGATTCCCAGAAGGTCCTTGCTTCTCCATTTCGAAGGGCAGAAAAAGGAGAAAATCCGACCAAATAGGGTCTGGTTAGTGTCAACTGCTTTGCACGGCCTCGAGTTTTCGAGTTTGAGGTGAAAGCAGAGACAAGGTTCTTCGAAATCAAGGCATCTAATACGGCGAGCTACCAGTGACACATCACAGCGCAAGACCCACCTTCCCCTCAATCTAACCCGTTTATTCATTCATTTGTTTGACATTGTGCACTTGACATAGGAACCAAATCAAAAACGGTCCAACCCGTTTCCGCGGAATACGGCGTTTGCCAGAGGTATTGATTGACAGCGTTGATAGTTAATGTCTGGTTTAGGCTCTAGAGGGGTATTGGCAATACGTGTTTGGCCCGGAGGTGCTTGCGGAGAAATCCCTGTGTGCGGAACTTTTGCAACATGAGGTATCACTCGATTCACGCGGCCTGAGAGGATTAGGATCCAATGATGCAACGACACAATTTGCCCAGAGGGTTGACGGAGTTGGAGAGGGGAGAGTGTTTGCACTGGCCATAGTCAAAAGATAGTGTACTAGGGGGGGTTGGGTTCGCCTTGTCCGTAATGTTTCTCAGCCCCGGTAAGTTTTCTCTGTATATTTTCCTGGGCAATTTATCATTCGAGATGTAGCTTACCCATAGTGAAGTAAACCCGAGCAACACGGCACGATAGGTGACTTTAGAGGCCCAAGGAAATATAATTAACCGAGACGTCTATCTAGGTGCTCAACACGAGCACTCCAAACTTCTAATTCCTCGGAGGGTGATTTTTACTAACAGCACAAGCCTCTAAAAGCCATCACCAATGGTTCTTCTTAGAACCTTTGGTGGGAAACTCGGTTGGGTCACTGCAGTCCTGGATGCAAGGTGTCGAGTAATAGCGGAGGTAATAGAGATGATGAGAATCTATTGCAAGTGCTCTCATCAACAAACCATACCACCCCTTTTAACTGCGTACCGCATGCTAACAGAACCACTGCAGGAACGACGGCACAAAAAGTGGCATCGGCTTCTTTCAGAATATAGATCATGGAAGCGATAGATCGTTTGACATTTCCCTCGCTCGGAAAACCTACCTTTCCCGAATCCCAGTTTTGTGAATGATCCCGGCACGCCTCTCAACTACCAAACCCCTAATCGCACTTTTTCAAAGCAAGATCCAACTTGACTCAGCGGACATTAACACCTTGAAGCTTAATCTAGCTGATATGGTGAGATGGAATTCCCCATTGGAGGCGCGGGATTTCTAAAAACCTATAATAGCGGTCGGTAGTCTTACCCAAAACACGCAATCACACTTGTATTATCACCGACTCCGTTCTGCACACCTTAGGCCCTGCTCTCGTCACTCCGCCCCGATATCTTAATGGCGTTCTAACAAAAAATGTACACTTGACATTATATAGGAACGTCCGGAACAAACCCCGGAACCGTTGGACCGGCCGACCCCACCTGGACAGCTCTTGGATCGCGTCAGCGGCCTGAGGATAAAAATAAACACTATTCACTGCGGATAAATTGCCCTCTGGACAGATATTAACGCCATCGATAGCACCATATTTCACTTAGAATCTTAACTATTCCCTGGCACAAACCTCGTACCTTCTCAAGTTTCTTACATATGACCCTCTTCGGAGAGGGAAACTGCTGAGTCTAGCACTTCCCTTAGATTTAATAGTTCATCTAAACTTGCTCTTTTCCTCACAGGCTGAGTTAGCTTAGGCAACACCTAGCCTCCCCATCTCACCAGGGTCATGGGGCACCTCAAGTCAGGAGTAGCAGCAGCAAGACGTTAAACGCAACACCAGAACCTACTCCCACTACGGCCCCCAGGAAAAAGTCTACAATCCCCTCCCCCGATTTCGGATATTGAAGGAGTAGGATGGCATAAACCAGTCCACAAACCAGTCTTTCTAGTCTACCGCCCCGGAAACCGCCCTGAAATCCCCGTCTAAGTTGTCGCGAGGATTTTGCTGTTGAAGCGGGGATAAAAGAGTAAGCGGGTCCTTTCAAAGTACCCCGGAACCACCAAATTTGGTCTTGGGCAGGGTACCCTCGGTGGTCAGCGTGGACACTGGTATTAAAGCTATCAGTACAATCCCAGAAGTCGAGCTATTCTGTAAGCGTGTGAGGCATGTACGGAGTGCTTACCAAAGAGCTCCGCACACGCCCAGCCATCCGATACATCGTTTTTGTAAATTACCCGCTCCTTCACTGAATTGGAACTATTGTAAAGAAATAAATAATACTCAATAACCCACCCATCTATCCATCACGACTCTCCTAAGCACCTTGTCTAAGTTTACCCCCCAACAACCAAGACAAGGAAACAAAAGGAAACCATCCCCGGACCCCGCCCAAGCATTCATGATAGTCAACCTATGATATCCATCCTACCTCAACCCATCATATAATACCCCACGGGACATTTCCAAAATTCCAGCAGGAACCTAACCCCCAACACTCCAACCCTAAAACCGGAAGAACCTACAGAGCAAAAAGGACGATGGTCAAGAAGTATAGCTCACACCCCACTCGTAGAAAGAAAGAAAGAGGAAGAAGGCAAAAAAGCTCCCACAAATCATAAGTCACGTGCTAAGGCTCGTCATGCGCAATCACTCGTTTTCTACAGCCAACCCCAGACGGAGGTCGAAACACACACCAAAATTGCAGGTTTTCGAGCTATGATATCGTAACCAAAACCACTATGGGAACAAAGAAAAGAAAAAAGTAATTCGCAGTAGTAGCACCCATGTAAAAAAGTGTAGGATTTTTTTATTTATTTTTCCCTTCAATTCTGCTAGACCACAGCAGTGAGGAGTTGAATGTTCTTTTCCCAAGGTATGATATCGGACCTGCCAAGACCGGGTTTTGTATTATCGTATATTGGAAGGATGTATTGCGATAGCCTTACTCGGTTCGTGTATCCACAGCTCTCTATCGTGCTTGTACAAACTTGAGATGGGAATTTAGAGTGGATGTGTTGTGCTTGGACGTGCTATTTTTATATATAAATAAAAGCTCCCAAAGATAGGCTTGAGGTGTCTGCGGGGGTATAGTAGCTCGGGAGCCTACGATTTTTGTGTGTTTGGCTTCTGTCTGGGTGCCCCGCGAGCCCCATTGCCAGCGTGTTCTGGTATTGTACCGCTGTTAGGTTAGGTCCGTCACGGGCTCAAGTTCGGCACTGGGCTGAATGGGGGGGGTGGGGACTCGCCTTGGTACAGAGTGGGGGGTATACGGCGGGCTTCTCTGCAGATACTTCACGGATCGTTCGTGGATTGGGATTCTGCTGGTTGTGGCGTATCGTTTGTGCGTTTCTTGTGAAGTGCGTTACAGGGAGTGCGGCGGTGTATTATGTGGTGATCTGTTGCGGGTTTCTCATCGTGTACTGTACTCGAGTACTCGTATAGTGAGGGCAAAAACATAAGGCAGGCATCAAGGCGACATTGGTTTGCCACATTTGGGTGGCTTGTGTGGAAGCCCCGCCTCTATGTAAAAGCCTGAAGACCCCCGCTTTTGTTCAGCTCCCAGGAATTCTTCAACCGAGAATATCCAACAACTCCTCCACAATAGCGGAAATGTCTCAATATCTCGCTAACTCCTTTAACACGAACTCTTTTAATAATGTGTCGAACAACTACACTGTTACCGATGATCGGTCTCAACTCCTTGCCTGGCTGTCACCTCTAGAGCCCAGGCTACGCCATCGGGATATTCAAGAGCGCCGCATCGACAACATTGGGGAATGGCTCATGCAAACCGAAGAATTCAGAAGTTGGTATGACTGGAGTGGGGAAGGTGAAGGTGATAAGGCGGTCTTGTTCGGCTATGGAGATCCGGGGGCTGGTAAAACATTTATTAGGTACCGCAATAAAGATTATTCTTGGGGAGGGGAGAGGAAGGGTTAGTGCTAACATGCCACGATGTTAGTTCGCTGGTAGTGGATAGGTTGTGCGACCGGGCTAGAGGACAAAACGCCACCGTTACGTGTTTTTACTTTGACTTTGCGGCGCGGAAGGAGCAGTCTGCCACAGCCATGCTGGGTTCCTTGCTAAAACAGATAGTTAGCGGGATGGAATCGATCCCGGAAGATATTTCCCGGGCCTTTCAAGAGCAGAAAAAGGCCATTGGTGGACGGGAACCGCAGCTTCTTGATATTGTGAAGATGCTACAGACCATCACATCCTCACAGCCCACATTTGTGTGCATAGACGCTCTTGACGAATGTGCGGCGGTACATCGAGTCAAGATCCTTGATTCGCTGAAACAAATCCTGGAGAAGTCCCCGGGCACACGAATATTCATCACTGGGAGGCCCCATATTCGGGCTGAGATGGAAAGGCGTCTTGGCGGACAAGTGATGAGTGTATCTCTGTGTCCTAACAAAGAGGATATTATCAGATACCTTCGTGTAAGGCTGGGCGAGGATGAAACGCCAGATGCCATGGATGAGAGTCTGATAGCGGATATTCTGGAGAATATTCCCGAGAGTGTATCTGAAATGTACGTAGTGCAATGATACTTGGAATCCCACCCCACATCATCCGCTGACAGATATCTAGGTTTCTACTGGTTTCCTTAAATATCGAGGCAATATTGCATGAATCAACAATCTATCGGAGACGGGAAAAGCTAAGAAAAATTGCGGATGGGTCGGAGTTGGGGGGTGTTTATGGTGCGGCGATCGCGCGGATAAAGGCGCAAGATGGGGATAAATCGAGACTCGGGATGGCGGCATTGTTGTGGATCAGTCATGCAGAACGGCCGTTACAGGCGGATGAGCTCTGCCACGCCCTCGCAGTCGAGCTAGGCTCCACGGACTTCAATACCGACAACGCCCCTTCGGTGTCGACATTGGTTAACTGCTGTCAAGGACTTATTGCTATAGATAAGGAGGCATCAACTGTGCGATTGATCCACTTTACTCTCCAGGAGTATCTTTCCGGCCATCCCGATATATTCAGTAGACCTCACTCGGCAATGGCGGAAATCTGCTTGACCTATCTGAGTTCAAAACAGATGAAAGCCCTTTCGACCCGTCTTTCCCCTGGTACCTGGACCATGCCCTTTCTTGAATATTGTTCCGTGTACTGGGGAGTTCATGCGAAACGGGAGCTCTCTGACAGCGCAAGATCGCTTGCCCTGGAGCTATTAACGGGGAATTATCATCAGATATCGACCCAATTTCTTCTAGCGCGAGCAGAGGGTTTGGCTCGTTGGGAATTTGATGCTTTCTCCCCATTCAGTGGACTACACTGCGCAGCATTCTTCGGAATTACTGAAGTTGTGACTACTCTGATATGGATGGGATGTTATGATATCGATGGGGGAGATTTTTCTGGTCGCACACCACTTGCATGGGCTGCTCATAATGGACATGCGGGAATGGTGAAAACTCTACTGGAGTGGGAAGAGGTCAATCCCGACGAGCCAAATAATTACGGCTGGACACCGCTCACGCATGCCGCTTTGTCTGGACATGAGGGAGTAGTGAAAATACTACTCAGACGGGAAGATGTCAATCCCGACAAGTCAGATGCTCACGGCTGGACACCGCTCACGCATGCCGCTCGGGAAGGACATGAGGGAGTGGTGAAAATACTGCTCGGACGAGAAGAGGTCAATCCTGACAAGCCAGGTGATGGCGGCTGGACACCGCTCATGTATGCCGCTTGGTTTGGACATGAGGAAGTGGTGAAAATACTACTCCGACGGGAAGAGGTCAATCCCGACAAGCCAGATGCTTGCGGCTGGACACCGCTCTCGTGTGCTGCTTGGCGTGGACATGAGGAAGTGGTGAAAATACTACTCACACGGGAAGAGGTCAATCCCAACAAGCGAACTATTCTTGGCCAAACACCGCTCTCGTTCGCTACTGCTAACGGCCATAAGAGGGTGGTAGCGCTGCTATACTCTCGCCAAGCGGTAATCCCTAGTACCATTTAAGCCACTGCCTCGTGGAAATAGCCACCGTCCTCTCCTCTTGGAGTATGTATCCCAGGGCGACTGTCCTCCGACATTACCCTTTATAAACGAAGGAAATCCCATCAGATGGGAACGCACATATACACCATACCCTCCTAACCCTCCGGGATTCGCTTCGTAGCCGAGCGAGGATTTATGGGTTTCTATTTAAAATGTATAGTAAGTTAGAGCTTGGTCTGTAACGGGGGGGGGATTATTTTGCTGTTGTGAGAAGGTCTAGTGTTGGGTACAAGTGGTGGGTAAGTTTACTCGTGTATAATACTTTGCTACGTGGGGGTTTGCATGATTCTTTGAGAGGAGGGGGTGTAAATGAAGAGTGGGTGATCTGCTGCTAGGGAAACGAGGGATTGAAGGGGGAATAGAGAGGGTTGTGTCAAGTCCTAATTGCGAATTGGGGGATAGTTGATCTTGTAGTAAACTGTATAGCGAGAAGTGGATGGAACTGGAAGGGAGGTGGGAAAGGCATGTACGGTGGATCATAAATACCGTTATTTGGCTTGATGCCCGGATTTCGATAGAAAAAGTGTTAGTATTATATATAAACTTCAATAAAGGCATCTTGGTCGATCCATGATCGTTACACATATCTCCTTCCTTTCCCGCACGTATGTCTCTATTCTTCCTCTGCACACTTCTGCCGGATTGAGACGGGGGATCTAAGGGATCAGCTTTCGCAAATTGAGATAACTACAAAACAAGTGAAACGATGCACAACTTCCAAAGTATAAGCTTCCACAGTTGCTTCTGACGAGCGGGCTGCCTCTGGAGACTTTATCGGGTTATGGATAGAAAGAAAGAAAGGGGAGGCACTGCAAATGATACTGTCTGTGCCCTTCGTCGGAATATGCTATCATGGAGGAGAAATTGAAACAGATGGAGGTGCTATCAATCATGTGCTCGTGTGTTGACGGGAGGAGAGGTCCTGGTGTGTATTCTCTATGGAGGTTGCTAGCTACGGTTCACCTTAAGTATCATAGTGAAAACTCTGCTCGTACATGTGATAGCCCTATGTCTCCGCATCTGCCCTATACATCCGTTCTTGTCCTAGAACGTTCCTTTGTCCACACTTCAGTGTTCCTCCATACATGTGAGCGCTCCATTTGCCTCCGCTGTCTCTGCTCCCAATACAGTGCTCCACTACTGAGATTATTATGCCATCAGAAACTGGGTGAGAGGGAATAGGAGGGGCCGAAACTCTTGAATTGGGTAATGTTGCAGGTGAGGGTCTGAAAGACAGCAAGGGGAATAGAAGAGGTGTGAAGTGAGAGGCTATACATGATTAGTGGAGAGTGGTATCATACGGTATGTTCGACGAATAGCGACTGACGTTTTGCTCGCTGTCACAACCCCTCCCTCAATTTCGGATATTGAAGGAGTAGGATAGCATAAACTAGTCCATAAATCAGTCTTTCCAGCCTACAGCCCCAGACCCTCAGAAAACCCCGGCGAAGCCGTCACGTGGATTTGGCTTTGGGAGCGAGGATAAAAGAGTAGGCGGCCCCCTTCAAAGTACCCCGGAACCACTAAATTTAGTCTTGGGCAGGGTACTCTTGGTGGTTAACACGGACGCTGGTATTAAAGCTATCGGTACAACCCTAGAAGCTATGATGTAAGCGCGAGGCATGTACCGAGTGCTTACCAAAGAACTCCGCACACGCCCAGCCATCCGATACATCGTTTCTGTAACTATCCGCTCCTTCACTGAATTAGAACTGTTGAAAAGAAATAAATAATACTCAATAACCTATCTGTCACCATCCCCTTGAGTACCTTGTCTAAGTTCACCCCTCAACAACCAAACAAGGAAACAAAAGGAAACCACCCCCGGACTCCGCCCAAGCATTCATGATAGTCAATCTATCCTACCTCAACCCATCATCGTATAACCAAACCCACACCCCACTCGTAGAAAGAAAGAAAGAGGAAGAAGGCAAAAAAGGCCCCACAAATCATAAGTCACGTGCTAAGACGAGTCATATGCAATCACTCGTTTCTATACCACCTGCCGCAAACCCGGTAGGAGTCGTTCGTTTAGTATGATATTACTAGAGAGGAAATCTACTCCGTGTAGCAACGCGCAATCGTTTCAACTGAGAAGTAATGATAGCCGACAATCAAGATCATAGATTACTGCCAACTATTACAAGAATGATAGTAAAGATATACGCAAGCTATATAGTGTGGTGGTCTGGTTCCGCTTCACCAAGCTTCCATTCCCACCACACTTCCGCAACAAAGAACAAAGGCATTGAAAGAAAGTATATAGGAACAAAAGGAATAATAAAGAAAGTGTAAAGAAAACAAAAAGTTGTACTCGGCTTGAGAATAATATAGAAACTTAGAAGAAGCATTTGAGAGGAGAAAGAAACCTTATACCAACACTCTGTGCGTCCAGCCTCCCCTCTTAACTACCTAATAACAACCAAAGGCTCTCAAAAGATGGAACTGCTATCCGCTGCCCGATTGGCGACCAGATCCAGGAATGAATATACATTAGGCGCTCGCTGGTCGATCTTAGACAATCTTGTGTAGAGGTCCACCCCAATAGAGTACCCAGGTCCTGGGACATCATTCATGATCCAGGATTTCTTCTGACAATCCTCGGCACTTGGTCGATCCTCCGGAATAGGTTGCAGAACGTCACGGAGGAAGGAGACACAGGGGATACTGAAGCCAATGTTGTCAAACGCTAGGGGCGAGGAGGATGCGGTCAGGGCGTACTTCCATACCTGGACGGGGTCATTAAATAAGAGATTGCCGGCGGACATCCTGTACAAGATACACCCGAGGGACCAAATGTCTACTCTATTGGTCTTTGGTTGCGATGTGTCATGCGCTTCAGGCGCCATATAACCCTGTGTGCCAGTGGTGGTTTTCAGATACGTGGAGGCGTTAGAGAGTGGGATGCGCTTTGAGGTACCAAAGTCACCGATTTTAACACGGAGGACATTGGTCTGATTCTCCGGAAGGTAGAGGAATATGTTCTGGTGACTATTAGGTTTTGACAATAGGGGTTTGGGAGAGGGGGGGTACAGACTTCGGGCTTCAGATCGCGATGCGTGATTCCTTCCTTATGCATTATTGCTAATCCGTGGAGCAGCTGCTTGATTACAACCTTTGTATCACTTTCGTTCCACCGATAGCCATCGGCAAAGCTCTGCGACATATCCCCCATCGGGATATACTCCATTGCAATGTACATGTAGTGAGTGTCCTCGTAGGTAGAGTTAAATTTGACAAACCACTCATGCTATCCAGATGTCAGAAAAGACTTGACGTAAATTAAACAAGGCCAAGGCCGGTAATAATCCAATGCAAACTCGGGCAAAACTTACCCTTGCCAATAGCTGTAAATTATTTATCTCAGCTTGATACCGCTTGAAAGTAAAGTTTGGCAAGGCCCGCGGTATCCTCTTTACAGCCCATAACTCAGGGGACTTCATTCCAGGTATGTGAACATTCTCTAGGAATACAATTCCGCAGGCACCAGTACCGATTCTATAATCCAACCTCCAAGCTGGTGGTTCCCTAACAGGGGCACAATGGGCTCCTACTGCTTCAGGCTGGGGTCTGTGACTTAATGACTTAGAATCCTTGGATTTAGCATCCCCACTAGTAGGCGTAGATTTTGGTATGTCTTGTGACCTTTCCTCCGCTAAATCCCTGGCTGAAATCAACCGTCGCTTCTTTTTCGCGGTGACTGGGGGTGTGGAATCGGACTCGCTTCGCTTAGACTTCCTTCGGGGTCGGGGTGGACCTGGGGGCTCTGAAGCGGGTTCGTGATCAGACACCGCGGTAGTGTTGTCATATTTAGAAGGGTTAACCGAGGAGGAGCGGCGAGGCGGGATGTTCGGGTTTGATGAGGAAGCGGAGGTGTAGTTGGGGCGACGTGAGGAGGAAGGTGCTGTTTTTCCGTCTGTTGCTTTTTTAGGTTTGGGAGAGGAGCCTTTATAGGTCGATAAAAGATTCCTCGCTTTGTCAATCCTGCTCTCTCTTCCGCCTCCAGCCTTGTCCCAAGCTTTCTTTAGCATATCTACCTCTTCCTTCCAAAGCTCCCCCTTCCTTTCTCGTGCAATGTCCACATATGATTTTCCCTTGCCATCCCGTCGTCTGGGGTCAACACCGTTCTCCAACAAGTATCGTAGCACTTCAAGGTTCCCTCGACCGATAGCAGTAAGCATTGGTGTTTCTTCTCCAGCGGGAATCGATGTATCCTCGCTCTTTCGGCTACCGTCTCGCCCGGGATTTCTAAGTTTAGGGCCCACAATAGCTTTGTAAGCTAAGAGTAAACGAACAGTATCAGTATGGCTACCCTTAATGGCGCTGATTAACCTTTCAGTATCGGGCTTAGTCCTCCTCTCTAATAACGAATGAGCCATCTGCTCGTCTCCTCTCCGCGCCGTTTCTCTGAGTTTCAGGAAACCATCCTTCCCAGCGTCCAGCCATAACAAATCCTTTCGGCTTTGCTCGGCCGGAGCGTTCCGGCGGCGGTTTGCAGTTGGAGCTGAGGGAGCTTGTGGGGATTGATGAACTGGACTTGCCACCGATGGATCGCGAGAGGAGTGACTGTCAGAAGCAGCGCTAGTCCTTGGATTCTCATCATCAGAAGAGCGTTTCGTGCGGAGTTTGCTGACGGCAACCTTTAGAAGGTCCCCAATCTCCTGGAACACGTCCGGAGTCTCACGATTGGCATCGTTCGCATCGAAAACTGTTTGTCCATATCTATTCCGTTTCCGCGGGTCGGCACCGAGTTCCAGAAGGTATTTGGCAACATCAGTATGCCCATTGTCGACGGCATCCCGCAGTGGTGTATCCAACTCCAGTCGGGAGGGAACATCAAGCCATGCCCCATTATCTAACAAAACCTTGACGACGCCTAAGTGCCCATGAAGACAAGCCTCATGTAAAGGCACATAACCCGCATTATCCCCTTCATTTAAAAACTCTTTCCCTTGGCTAAGAATAGTTTCGACCTCAGCAACAGCCCCTCTCTGGCATGCTCGGTGAAGATGTGTCCGACCAGCAGTATCCCTCCCCGGTTTGTGAGACATACTTGCCGGAAAACCAGGTGTCCAAACAGATGATTGAGGACGGTGTGGGTGACGAGAAGTGTATGCAGGGGTACCGTCTCGAGATGAAGGTGACGAAGAAGAGGCCTCGTCACCAGAACTCTTTTCCCGCGACAGCAAATTTAATGGGGCAGGTATTTTTCGATATTTTACCCGTTGTCTAGCGTAATTTCTCACTTTAATTCGTGCGCTAGATTTGAATGGACTTAACGAATGTGGAGAGGTGAGGATTTTATTGGAAGGTGTGATTCTACTGTAGGTCGTCGCCGCTGACTACCGGTATAATATGTTGCGACGGCTTGCTCGGTTCGTGTGCCCCCGGCTTTCTACCGTACAAACTCGGATGGGAGGCTGGGATGGATGTGTTGTGCTTGGGGGTGATATATTTTCGAAGCGTTCCTGAAGATAGGTTTCGAGGTGTCTGTGGGAGTAGAGTAGCTCGGGAACCTGCAATTTTGAGGCGTTTGGCCTATCTGGGTGCCGAACGGCGCCCTATAGCCGGCGTGTTCTGGTACAGGTGATAAGGCAGTTAGTCACGGTTGAAGTTTGGCACTGGTAGGCTTTTCCCTGCAGCTACTGCATGGAGAGTTCGTGGATTGGGATTCTGTTGGTGGTGGTGTATGGGTTGCGTTTCTTGTGAAGTGTGGGTTACTGGGGGTGTATTATGTGGTGATCTGCAGCGGGTTTTTTTTTGTTAAGTCCTCGGTTTATTCAGTAGGTAGCGACAGGGGATACCATGGCATGCAACCAAAGTTATGGCCTAAAAACACTATGTAACATAAGAAAGCATCTATCCTTCCCACAATAAAACAATAAAATTTGTAAGCCTATAAAAACTTATGTGAAACCATAACCCCCAAAGTCATAGAAATCAAGTACCAGACATTTCCTGCTTGTCATCCTTCACAAGGCTGCCAGGCACTCTTACGAGGTGGGGGAGGCACAACATTGGGTGAGCTTTGTGTGGGCCGTCACAGTTCACACAGTTGAGTGTTGAGTGACTGCAGAGATAGCCGCTTATGTGGCAGGTTGCGGTGGGGCAAGTATGGACCCAGTTGTGTGTGACAAGGGGCACCACTGGTAGGTTGCTGGGCTGGTGCATTTGCTGCTAGGATGGCTAAAGGCATGGCAATTGGAACACTGGGTGCATGAGTTAGAATGCAAGTGCCACTCTGTCCTATAGGTTGAGGAAGAAGCAGTCAGACGCCTACTAACAAAATCGGGGGCCTTGGAGCCTGCTATTGCGATAACCACTGTCAAGGCTGATTTCATGGCACTTGATTCTTCTGTTGTAAGCCATCTGGGTCGTCCAGCAACTGCCAGCCCAGCATTGGAAGTAGTTAATTCGGTGGCAACCGTGTCCAATGAATAGGAGGTTAGGATCGTGTCTACCTGAAGGTCCGTCATTGGTGTGTCCAAGTGGATGCCTAGAGCAATTTAGCAAAAACAGCCATTGACTCACATTAGCAAAAATTAATATTGCATCTGAGGGGTGGGCTCCGCGTCGGGAAGCATCTGACTTCATATTTCCGTCCTTTGCGTCGCGAGCGTCGGGATGGCATTCCCAAGGCGGATTGCGTCATGACGTGACGTCGGACCTTACGCACATCATGTAGCCTCCCCACATCTTCTGCACTTCCCCCGCCCCTTATCTCACGTCCTGACTTCTCTTTTCCTGCCTCCCATCTCCATAGCATCCGGACGCCTGCACAAGGGACCCCCTTTTACTTCTGCTTCCAGGTGTGCTCATAACAACTGGCCTTGTGCCCACTGGCACGCGGATATCACCCTGAGGCTAGTCATTCCTGCCGGTGTATCTCATACTAGTTGTACTACTAGGCTCGTGCATAATTTGTTTGTTTCTAGATGTGTCTATTCCTCTATATCTATATCTCTACTATATACTTGTCTATTATACACGTTTATTGTCTAGTCATGATCATGACGCTACATCCCCGAGTTTATTTTAATATACAAGCCCCCTCCGTGATCCCAATAGATCTCGTTAAGCGTGCGTAAATTGATCCGACTGTTGACAAGCTAGCGCTGGTCTGTCTCTGGTATGAGATGAGGCAGGCCTAAGATCGTCCCCATATCTACAATTGTGAGCTCTTGGGTAAGGTCTTTGAGCAGAACGGTTACCAGACCGTGTACATCCAACGGACATCTAGAGTCTACCAGGCTCGTGAATTGAACCCCGGCAAGGCGATAGAGCGTATCCTGCAGCATATAGCCCGACCAGATTTTGAACAGAGCTATGAGCCTGGCTGGGAGACGACCTCTAAGCATACCATACATATTCTCGCCACAAGCATGTAGCCAAACGCAATAGTTCCGACTAGTCTGGTTACAGCAGAATCGAGCACGCTTGCATCAGGCCCTGTGTATCTTGTAAACACCTGACTCATGGAATGCCGGAACTGGGATCTCCAGTTGCATGTGTAGTTCCACCGGCAAAGCACGAAGTATCGCTAGACATTCTGGCAGTTGGCGATTGGGAGGCCTGCGGAGTCGGCTATATCGGAACAATTCCCAACAAATCGTTGCCGGGGATATATTGCAGACTCTGCTACAATCAATAACATCGTGGATATTATTACGATGTCCTTTCACACTCCAACGATGGGCTGGTGGGGTTGGCGCGGGTCTGCATCAGCAAATATTAATCCTGAGTCTGAGGCGCGGGGGCCGCATGCGGACACATCTGAAGGCGCGTTTCCGTCCTCTGTGTCCCTAGCATCCGAACGGCATTCCCAATGCCGATTGCGTCCTGACGTGACATCAGACCTTACTGACATCCAGCCACCTCCCCACATCTCCTGCTCTTCACCCACCCCTTATCTCACGTCCTGACGTCTCTTTTCCTGCCTGGCATCTCCGCAACATCCGGACGCCTTCATAAGGTACCCCCTTTTTATTCTGCTTCCGGGCGTGCGTATAACAACTTGCCACCGATATCACCCTAGTCATTCCTGCTGGTGTGCCTCCTACTACTACTAGTACTACTAGGCTCGTGCATAATTTGTTTGTTTCTAGATGTGTCTATTCCTCTATGTCTATATCTCTACTATATACTTGTCAATTATACACGTTTATTGTCTAGTCATGAGCGTGACGCTACATCTCCGTCGGGGAGCGATACAGCCCACATCGGGGCCACGTTGTTCCCCGAGTTTATTTTATTATAGAGGCCCCCTCCGGGATTCTAATTGATCTTGTTAAACGTGTGTAAATCGATCCGACTATTGACAAGCTAGCGCCGGTCTGTCTCTGGTATCAGAGAGGCAAGGCCTAAGATCGTCCAGATATCCACAATTGTGAGCTCTCGGGGAATGTCTCGGACCTGAATGGTTACCAGACCTTGTACATCTGACGGACATCCGGAGTCTACTAGGCTCATGAATGGAACCCCGGCGAGGCTATAGATCGTATCCTGCTGCATATAGCCTAACAGTATTTTGAAAAGGGCTATGAGTCTGGCCGGGAGACGACCTCTGAGCACACCATATATATTCTTCCCACCAGCCTCTATCCAAACGCAATCGTTCCGACTGGTCTGGTTATGGAAGAGTCAAGCACCCATGCATCGGGCCCTGTGTATGTCTTAAAGAGCTGACTTCTGGAAGGCAAGAACCAGGATCTCCAGTTGCGTGAGTAGTGGGACTGGCAAAGCGCGAAGTATCACAGGATTTTCCTGCAGTCGACGCTCGGGAGCCGGGCTCAGTCGGCAATATCGTATCAATTGCTGACAAATTGTCTCTGGGGATATATCGCATGCTCTGCCAAAGCAACGACGTCGTCGGTATTATCACGAAGTCCCTTCAGAATCCTACGATGGGCTGGTGGAGTTGGCGCGGGCCCGCTTTTCTCTAAATATTCTACTACCTCAGTTGGTAAATCAGCTCCTGCATGTTGAAGGAATTCGAAGTTCAAAAGTCTCATGCAGATCGCATGGTGTCGACTGTAGCTGCTTAGTCTCCGTCGTACTGAGGTGATTTGATTTGAGCGTCGCCATCTATCCTTGATTTGCTCCTTATGTGCAAGCTGACCATTGTCGGTAGAATAGATGGGAATATTGCCGAACATGTAGAACTGATCATGAAAGAGATATATTAGATGCATGTTAAGAAAGGTGAAATTAGATTTGGAATGTATGAATTCCATACATTGGTCGTTTTCTTCTTCACGATCGTTGTCACGGATCTGGCGCCGTTGGGATGGGGGCACTCGCTCCCTCATTTGGGCTTGCTGACAACAAAGCTCGTTGCGCAACTCATCAGCCTTCTCCTGCGTCCATTTGGATATGTGAAACTCCAAGAACATGTCCTTCGTCTTGTGCAACTGCGTCGCATATTCTTCCATATAAGATATATTCACGGGTGTGTGACTTCGGTATTGAGCCATGATGGTGAAGTCAATCAGTCTCCGGACACAGGTGAGCGCACGTCTGAAGTGTTGCACCTGCGTACTATCAACCGGTCTCAACGCCACAGTGAGAACTCCAAACAAACAACGCCTGAGATTCCTCATCTCTTTTCCTTGCTACTGCGTAACCTCCCTGGAGGCCTTTTTGGGGACAAAGAATCTTGGGTGAGGGGGTAAAGCTTTCCAGGGGTCTTTGAAGGCCTGCTGGTGTGCATGTTTTTTGAGAAATCCATGAATCTAGTCCATCATATGCTTGATGAGTCCTAGATATATTGTATGGACCATATCTGGCTTGGGGAGATTAGGGGTCCAAACTCTCACAAGTCCATCAGCAAAAATTATTATATGCGTCCTGAGCGTCCCGTGCATCAGACGCTCAGCACGCTCAGAACATTAACCGTTACTCTGGACGCCATTCCCTATCTACCCCTGCGTCCTCAACGTCCCGACGACGTCCACCACCAAGCGCATGCGTCCAGATGCCCTCAGACCCTAAGTTCTCCCGCATCCCGACGAACTCCTTCCTGTGCCTCCCTCGTCATGGCGGAATCCAACTCCACTCTAGCATCCGGAAGACTATCTGGATGCTTAGTCTTCCGGATGCTACACAGTGATATTTGAACCCCCTCTGCATCAATTGCCATGTCTGGCTATAGGCTCCCAATGCCTTCCAAATAGGTCACATGTTCGTCGCGACGGCATCGTGATGGCTCACTTGCATACTCTCGACGGCGTCATGATAGCACACATAATCCAGACGCCGCCTTGACGACTTCGTGATAGCTCACATGCATACTCTCGACGGCTTCATGATAGCAGACATATTCCAGGCGCCGTCTTGACGACGTCGTGATAGCTCACATGCATACTCTCGACGGCTTCATGATAGCACAGATATTCCAGACGCCGTCTCGATCGCTCCACTATTCATTTGTATTACTGGGTGCCATTCACAAAAGCTTTGAGGCGCTGGTGCCCCTTGTATCGTGACTTTGAACCTCATCCGCATCTTGATATTCTATTATTACTAGTCTACTACCGTGACCAGGGCGTCCAGGACACCCTGGCTATGGTGATTCTACGTTTCTGAGCTCTCGCTCAGATCTCGCTCAGAAATACACCCCAAATTGTCCTCACGGCTCCACAGATCGGCCAACCGAAATCTAATAGTTTACATTTCCTGCAAATCAAATTCCAT
>Ga0307509_10002899_pt1 | contig 27124 bp, 20 predicted proteins | sample 10_EM_MG_FD_202245 | JGI IMG/M metagenome (GOLD analysis project Ga0307509, IMG submission 202245) | Populus trichocarpa ectomycorrhiza microbial communities from riparian zone in the Pacific Northwest, United States - 10_EM | ecosystem: Host-associated > Plants > Roots > Unclassified | place... | reverse complement strand
CCTGCCGGTGAGCGTGGCCGCGGTGTGGCTGACGCTGCGGGTGGTACCGGAGTCGAAGGGGCCGCGCGGGATGCGCATCGACTGGGCGGGGACGGTCGCGTTCGCGGGGTTCGCGGGCGGGGTGACGTATGCGGTGGTGCGGGCCGGGGAGGACGGCTGGGGGGCGACGCCGACGCTCGTGTCCTTCGCGCTCGCGGCCCTGGCGCTGGTCTGCTTCGTGCTGGTGGAGCGGCGGGTGGCGCATCCGCTGCTCGATCTGGGGCTGCTGCGCAAGCCGGCCTTCGTGGGGGTGATGGCGGGCGGGCTGGCCTTCAACGGGGTGGCGTTCGGCGGGATGCCGTATCTGTCGATCTGGCTGCAGACGGTGCTGGGGATGAGCCCGGTGCGCGGCGGGCTGACGCTGCTGCCGCTGACGGGGGCGGCGGTCGTGGTGTCGGTGCTCGCGGGGAAGCTGCTGCACGGGGTGCCGGCCCGGCTGACGATCGGGGGCGGGCTGCTGCTGATCGGCACGGGCTGCTTCTGCCAGGCCGTGCTGGGCGCCGGTTCGGACTGGACGGCGCTGGTGCCGGGGCTGGTCCTGGTGGGGGTCGGTACGGGGCTGGTGGCGCCGGGGATCGCCGGAGCCGCGCTCGCTGCGGTGCCGGCGGAGCGGGCGGGCATGGCGGGCGGCGCGGTGAACACCGTACGGCAGCTGGGGTACGCGCTCGGTGTCGCCGTGTCCGGGACCGTCCTCACCTCGCGGATGCGGGACACGCTCCCGCACGACGCGGCGCACACGCTCGCGGGCGGCGGGGCCGGCGCGCTGCGCGGGGCGTTCTCCGAGCACGCGCTGCGGGCCGCGTTCGCGTCGGGGCTCGACTCGGCGTTCGTGACGGCCGGGTTCGTCGGGACGGCGGCGGGCGCGCTGGTCCTCGTACTGGTCGGGGCCGGTCGCGCGGAGCGGGGCGGAGTGACGGAATCGGGCGCGCGGACGCTGAGCGAGGAGGAGACGGCGTCGTCCGGGTGACGTCGCACGGGCGGGACGGCGGGGGTAATCGGGTCGTACAGATTCAGTGGAGATTACGGGGCCGAAACCTACGGAACCGTAAGGATTTCTGTCCGACCCTTCCCCTTGTGAGCGCATTTTCCGCCGCTGACCTGTGCGGACGTGAGGACTGCTCTGATTCCGGCCCCCTCCCGCCCTTCAGCCGGGTGGGGTAGCTTTCACCGCGCTGTGGGGAGCGTCGACGAGAGCGGGGAGCGGGGTTTGCGCGAGTTCACCAACCCTCCGTCGGCGTTGGCGCCGCCGGTGGGCGGTCTGGCCGACGTCGTGTTCGAGCGTGCCCAGGAAGACCCCCTCCACGTGTCCCTCGGCCGCAAGGACGAGCAGGACCGGTGGCGGGACGTGACCGCCGCCGAGTTCCGCGACGAGGTCCTCGCCCTCGCCAAGGGGCTGCTGGCCCGGGGCGTTCGCTTCGGCGACCGGGTCGCGATCATGTCCCGCACCCGCTACGAGTGGACGCTGTTCGACTTCGCGCTGTGGACGATCGGCGCCCAGGTGGTGCCGGTCTATCCCACCTCGTCGGCCGAGCAGTGCTTCTGGATGCTGCACGACGCACAGGTCTCGGCGGCCATGGTCGAGCACGAGGACCACGCGATGACCATCGCCACCGTCATCGACCGCCTCCCCGCGCTGCACCAGCTGTGGCAGCTGGACACGGGCGCCGTGCAGGAGCTGTACGACGCCGGCGCGCACATCGAGGACGAGGTGGTGCACCGGCACCGCCAGGCCGTCACCCCGGACTCGACCGCGACGATCATCTACACCTCGGGCACCACGGGCAGACCCAAGGGCTGTGTCATCTCGCACGGCAACTTCATGTACGAGGCGGACACGGTCATCGACCGCTGGGAGTCCGTCTTCCACTCGAAGAAGGGCGACGAGGCGGCGACCCTGCTGTTCCTGCCGCTGGCGCACGTCTTCGGGCGGATGGTGCAGGTCGCGGCGATCCGCGGCGGGGTGCGTTTCGGCCACCAGCCGCAGCTCAACGCCGCCGCCCTGCTGCCCGACCTGGTCGCGTTCAGACCGACGTTCATCCTCGCCGTGCCGTACATCTTCGAGAAGGTCTTCAACGCGGCCCGCCGCAAGGCCGAGAAGGACGGCAAGTCCGGGCCGTTCGAGAAGGCCGTGGAGATCGCGGTGAAGTACGCGGACGCGGTCGAGGAGAAGGCCTGGGGCATCGGCCCCGGCCCGTCCGCCGGGCTGCGGATGCAGCACCAGCTCTTCGACAGACTCGTCTACTCCAAGGTGCGGGCCGCCATGGGCGGCCGGATCCGCAACGCCATGTCCGGCGGGTCGGCCATGGACCGCCGCCTCGGACTGTTCTTCGCCGGGGCGGGCGTGCAGATCTACGAGGGCTACGGCCTCACCGAGTCGACGGCCGCCGCGACCGCCAACCCGCCCGAACGCACCCGCTACGGCACCGTCGGCCAGGCCGTCCCGGGTGTGACCGTGCACATCGCGGACGACGGCGAGATCTGGCTCAACGGCCCCAACGTCTTCCAGGGCTACCTCAACAACCAGAAGGCCACCGACGAGACCCTGCACGACGGCTGGCTCGCCACCGGCGACCTGGGCTCCCTCGACGAGGACGGCTATCTCACCATCACCGGGCGCAAGAAGGAGATCCTGGTGACCTCGGGCGGCAAGAGTGTCGCGCCGGGTCTCCTGGAGGAGCGGGTGCGGGACCATCCGCTGGTCTCGCAGTGCATCGTCGTCGGCAACGACCGCCCCTACATCGCCGCCCTCGTCACCCTCGACCACGAGGCCGTCGAGCACTGGCTCACCATGCGCGGCAAGCATCGGATGACGCCGGCGGAGCTGGTGCGGGACGCCGACCTGGAGACCGAGGTGCGGCGCGCGGTGGTCGCCGCCAACACCCTCGTCTCCCAGGCCGAGTCGATCCGCACCTTCCGCATCCTGGCCCAGCCCTTCACCGAGGAACACGGCCTGCTGACCCCGTCCCTGAAGCTGAAGCGCAAGGCCATCGAGAACGCCTACGCCAACGAGGTCGAGGCGCTGTACCGGGCCTGACCCACGTACACCACGGATTTCGCGGTCAGGAATGCACCGCGGCCCGTGATCGTTGACGATGGGGAGTACCCACCCGACGACTGAAGGATCGAGAGCTCGTGAGCAGCAAGGTCCCCCCGATCATCCTCAACAACGGTGTCGAGATGCCCCAGCTGGGCTTCGGCGTCTGGCAGGTGCCGGACGACGAGGCGGAGCGGGCGGTGGCCACGGCGCTGGAGGCCGGGTACCGCAGCATCGACACGGCTGCGATCTACGGCAACGAAGAGGGCACCGGAAAGGCCATCGCCTCCTCCGGCGTCCCGCGCGAGGAGCTCTTCGTCACCACCAAGCTCTGGAACGCCGACCACGGGTACGACGCCACCCTGCGCGCCTTCGACGTGTCGCTGGAGAAGCTCGGCCTGGAGTACCTGGATCTGTATCTGATCCACTGGCCCACCCCGGCCCGGGACAAGTACGTCGACAGCTACAAGGCGTTCGAGAAGCTGCACGCGGACGGCCGGGTGCGCGCCATCGGCGTCTCCAACTTCGAACCCGACCACCTGGCCCGGCTGATCGACCAGACCTCGGTCATCCCGGCGGTCGACCAGATCGAGCTGCACCCGCAGCTCCAGCAGCGGGCCGGGCGCGAGTACCACGCGGAGCAGGGCATCGCGACCGAGGCCTGGTCGCCGCTCGGCTCGGGCCGGGGTCTGCTGGAGGTCCCGGCGATCATCGCCATCGCGCAGAAGCACGGCCGCACCCCGGCCCAGATCGTGCTGCGCTGGCACATCCAGCTCGGCAACGTGGTGATCCCCAAGTCGGTGACGCCGTCGCGGATCAAGGAGAACATCGAGGTCTTCGACTTCAGCCTGGACACCGAGGACCTCGCGGCGATCAGCGCACTGAACGAGGACCGGCGCCTCGGTCCCGACCCGTCGACGTTCAACGCGGCCTGAACGAAGCGAGTGGCCTGAACCAAGCGGTACGAAGCGCCCCGGAGTCCAACTCCGGGGCGCTTCGCGTCACTTGGTTCGGACCAGGGTCTTGACGCGAGCATGCCTATGGGCCACCTTGTTGCGCACCCGGTAAGGAAACTTTCCTAACAGAAGGGTCCCCCACAGTGCGCATCCGAACACTGACCCTCGCCGCGGCCTCAGGCGCCGCCCTGCTCGCCGCCGGAGTGCTCCCCGCGAGCGCCTCCTCCGGCGCCACCCCGAAGTCCGCCCAGGAGGGCACGGTCAGCGCGGCCGACCTGCTCTCCAAGGTGACGTCCTGCTCGCAGATATCGAACGGCAAGTACCGCACCGACGACGAGACCTCGGCCACCATCCCGGTCTGCGGCAAGAACGGCGCCGTGTTCTGGAAGGCCGACATGGACATCGACTGCGACGGCCAGCGCACCACGAACTGCAACGAGAGCGCCGACCCCTGGTACCAGGACGACACGGCGTTCCACCAGTCCAACGGCCAGCCCCTGAAGGCGGATTCACTGCCCTACATCGTGGTGCCCAGCTCCAGCAGCATCTGGAAGTACTCCAGCTACGGCATCAAGGGCGGCGGCGTGGTCGCCGTGATCTACAACAACAAGGTCGAGTACGCCGTCGTCGGCGACACCGGCCCCACCAACATCATCGGCGAGGCCTCCTACGCCACCGCCAAGGCCCTCGGCATCGACCCCGACCCGGCGACCGGCGGCGCCGACTCCGGCGTGACGTACATCCTGTTCAAGAACTCGACGGTCTCCCCCATCGAGAGCCACAGCGCGGCGGTCTCGCTGGGCGACCAACTGGCGAAGACGTTCCTGCAGAACAACTAGCGTGCGGGTGAGGCCCGTTGCCACGAGGCCCGTTGTCGCGATCGGTCGGTCGCGGCAACGGGCCTTTCCCCTGGGCGAGTTGAGGCGGCTACGTCAGTTGGGCTGTCCGATCGGCCGTACGACCACGGTGTTGATGTCGACGCCGGCGGGCTGTCGGATCGCCCACAGGATCGTGTCGGCGATGTGGTCGGCGGTCAGCAGACGGCCGGGCGGCGGACTGCCGTTGCCGTCCCAGAACGGGGTCTCCACCCGGCCCGGGGCGACCAGCGTCACCCCGATGCCGAACTCCGTGACCTCGCGCCGGGTGTTCTCGGCGAGACCGGTCATCGCCCACTTGGTGGCGCCGTAGATGTTGCCGGGCGTGTGCACGAAGCCGGCGACACTGCCGATCAGCACGATCCGGCCGTGCGTCTGCTTCAGCGCGTCGACGGACGCCCGGATCAGGAGGGCGGGACCGAGAACGTTGGTCAGCACCATCTCGGTCCACCCGGCCGGGTCGCCCTCCGCGACCGAATCGTGCGTGGCGACACCGGCGTTGGCGACGACCGCGTCGAGCCGCCCGAACTGTTTCAGCGTCGTCTCGACGGCGGCCTGCACCTGGTCGTACTCGGAGGCGCTGCCGGGAATCGTCAACAGACCTTCAGGATGTCCCAGTTGACCGGCGAAGGCGTGCAGCCGCTGCTCGCTGCGGCCGGTGACGGCCACCCGGCCGCCGGCGCTGAGGAGTTGTGTCGCGACGGCCGCGCCGATCCCGCTGCCGCCGCCGGTTATGAGCGCGACGTGAGAGTTGTCGTTCATGGTGCTGTGGTCCCCCAGTGGGTCGGTGAACTCCGCATTTCCGGAAGGGCAGTTCATCACCTCGAGCACTCTTGAAGTCAAGCCGCCGAGATCACGGTCCGTTCACACCGGCCGCACCGCCGTGTGCACGGTGTGCGCGGCGAGCACGAACACATCGGCCCGCCGGTGCACGCCCGCCGGGTCCTGCGGGTCGACCAGCCGGTCGAGGGTGGCCCGGTCCTCGGCACCCAGGGCGTCCCCGTAGACGTCACGGACCCGGGTCAGCCAGGTCGCGACATAGGCACGGACCCGGTCCGGAGCCGGGGCGGGCAGGTCGAGGAGAAAGCTGCGGCTGCCGGTGTACTTCAGGCCCGCCGAGGTCAGCAGGGCGGACCAGTCCTCGGTCTCGGTGACGGCGCCGGGGAGGTCGGCGCGCATCTGCGCGAACCACTCGGCCTCGATCGCGTCGATCCGCGCCTCCAGGCCCGGGCGGCCGATGCCGAAGTCGCGCGGCAGGAAACGGGAGGGCAGACCGCCCTCCATGATGGCGAGCGTGCCGCCGGGGGCGAGCCGCTGCCCGAACGCGGCGAGACCGGCACGCTGGTCACCGAGATGGTGCAGGCTGCGGCTGGCCCACAGCAGGTCGGCCGGGTACTCCAACTCGCCCAGAACCTCGGGAAGTTCACCGGTCAGCGTGCCGAAGCGGTCACCGAAGCCCAGCCGCTCGGCGCGGGCCCGGGCCCGCTCCAGGAGCGGTGCGGAACCGTCCACCGCCACGACCCGGGCGCCCGGGAACGTCTCCGCGAACAGACACGCGACCACTCCCGGCCCGCTCCCCGCGTCGACGATCAGCCCCGGATCGGTCCGCTCCTTCGCCAGCCACGCCATGGCCCGCTCGTACAGCGGCGCGAACAACTCGGCCTGGGTCTCCAGCAGCGGGCCCATGACGGCCCAGTCGAGGTCGGTGTGGTCGTGGTGGTGAACGTGCTTCTCGTCGTGCTCGTGCGCCATGGTGGTCAGCCTCTCGTCCGGGTGCCGTCAGCCTGCGCCGACGCACCGTCCGGGGGCCACTTCCGTTGCCAAAGCGGCAAAAAAGGGCAGGAGAAAATGGGGTGCGGCCGGGGCCGTCGGTCGCCGAGCATGCCCGTATGGACGACGTGCTGCTGGAACGCTTCATCGAAGACGGGTTCGTGAAGATCGAGGGCGCCTTCCCGCCGCGCGTCGCCGCCGACTGCGCGCGGCTGCTGTGGCGGGAGACGGGCTACGACCCCGACGATCCCGGCACCTGGAAGGACCCCGTGGTCTGGGTACCGGGCATGGGGCAGGGCCCGTTCGCCGCGGCCGCCAACTCCCCCGCGCTGCACGAGGCGTTCGACCTCCTGGTCGGCGAGGGACGCTGGGCGACGCGCTACGGCCTGGGCGCCTTCCCGCTGCGTTTCCCGCACGGGGACGAACCCGACGACGCCGGCTGGCACATCGACGGGAGCTGGACCCCCGAGGGCGAGACCTGGCCGTTCGCCAATCTGCGCTCGCGGGACCGGGCGCTGCTGATGCTGTTCCTGTTCACCGAGGTGACCGAGGACAACGCCCCGACCCGCATCCGCGTCGGCTCGCACCTCGACGTGCCGCCGCTCCTGGAGCCGTACGGCGAGGCAGGGGTGTCCGGTCTGGAGATCGCCCCGCGACTGGTCGAGGCCACCGCCCACCGCCCGCTCGCGTACGCCACCGGCAGCCCCGGTGACGTGTACCTGTGCCATCCCTTCCTGGTCCACGCGGCCCAGCCGAACCACGGCACCCGGCCGCGTTTCCTGGCGCAGCCACCGCTGCATCCGGCGGTCCCCTTCGAGCTGGACCGTCCGGACGGCGACTATTCGGCGGTGGAGTTCGCGATCCGCCGGGGGCTGACCCTGGCCCGGGAGGGCTGACCCCCACGCCCGACGGAAGCGGGCGTGGGGGGCGGCGGGGGCGGGCGGAGGCTGGGCGGAGGCTGTATGCCATGTGCGATGCGGTATGCGATTACTGTCGGCGCTTTCCGTAGACGCCTTCTGTATGCGATCTACAGCGGCGGGTATGCGTTCGCCATCAGCTGCTGGAACTGCGCCGAGAACCAGTGCCCGGACAGCGGGGCGTTCGGCAGTGCACCCGACATGTTGTTGCCGTTGCGGGCGTTGCCCGTGTACGTCGGGTCGCACATGCGGTCGAAGCCCTTGCCCTCGTCGTTGGCGATGGCGGTGCTGGAGCCGTCGGACTCACCCGGCGGCTTCATCCACACATAGGCGTCGATCCCGGTCGCGGGGGCGGCCTGCGGACGCTCGCCGAGCCCGGCTCCTGACTGGTTGCACCAGTTCCCGACCTGGATGCGGCGGTCGTAACGCCCGCCGTCGACGTACGTGTCCACACTGGTCGTCGCTCCCGGACCCGTGGGCCTGGCGGAACCGCCCCAGCCGTTGCGGGAGGTGTCGATCAGCATGCCGATACCGGAGTTGAAGCCCACGGACACCAACTGGCTGCGGAACGCCTGGGCGTACGACAGCTCGTCCACGTAGCGGTTCCAGTCGACCCACTTGGACTGGCGCACGGAGACGCCGTTGACGCTGTCGTTGATGGTGAAGTTGTTCTCCTTCAGGGCGCTGTAGTTGGCCGTGTTGGTGATGAAGCCAGCCACGTCGTCGACGGTCGCGCCCTCGGCGTTCGCGGCCTGGTAGAAGAGGTTCGCGGAGGGCGCGAAGTTGTCGTCCCAGCCGAGCCAGCCGTGGTGGCCGGCGTCGATGTAGTTGTAGACGTTGGGGATCGCGCCGAGCTTGTTCAGCGCGTAGCCGACGCCCTTCACGTAGTTGCCGTTGGCGAGCATCGTGTCGCACTGCGGGGTGGCGGTGGCCTTGCCGCCGGTGTTGGTCACGAGGTTGGGCAGCGAGTCGATCTCGATCGTGGTGACGATCCGCAGCGAGGCGTACTTGCTGTCGGCGAGGATCGCGGCGATCGGGTCGATGAACTCGCTTTCGTAGCGCCCGATTTCGGTCGGACCGAGTTCGCCGTTGGAGGCGAGGGCCGCGCAGTCGCGTCCGGGCAGGTCGTAGACGACGAGTTGGACGACCTCTTCGCCGCTGCCCTTCTGGGCGAGCGCGGCGTCGAGGTGGGCACGCAGGCCCATGCCGCCGTTGACTCCGTTGATGGCGGCGATGCGGTCGAGCCAGACACCGGTGGGCTGGTTGGAGATCCTGCTGCCCCCGGTCTCGGCGGCGGCCTTCGCCGACCACTCCGGGTTCACGTACACCTTGGCGCCCGCGTACGGGTTGTCGACCCGCGTGCCGGGATCGGTGCCGCCACCGCCGCCTCCCCCGCCGCTGCCGTCGTCGACGTTGCAGGTCACGCCGTCGAGGGTGAAGGCGGTCGGGAGCGCGTTGGTGCCGCTGTAGGAGGCGTTGAAGCCGAAGCTGACCGAACTCCCGGTCGGCAGGCTCCCGTTGTAGGTTTCGTTGGCCGCCGTGACGGCGGTCCCGCTCTGGCTGATCTTCGCGTTCCAGCCGCTGGTGACCTTCTGGTTGCCGGCGTACGACCACTTCACGGCCCAACTCGACTTGGCGGCCGAGTTGTTGGTGACCGTGACGGCGGCGGTGAAGCCGGTGTCCCACTGGTTCTGCACCTTGTAGTCGACGCTGCAGGGGATCGCGGCGATGCCTGCGTCCGCGGCGGGGTTGGCGGCGACCGCCGTCCCCGAGGCCCCGGCGACGAGCGCCAAGGCAGCGAGCAACGCTGTTCTGGTACGGCTCATGAGTGCGGGTTTCCTTGTCTGGTAAGGAAGTTGGTTGCGGGTGCTGCGGATTGCGCTGTTCGATGTGCGCTGTCGGTGTGCGGGGCGCCTATCCGTTGAGGGCGCGCAGATGGTCGCGCAGCCCGATGCCGTACGCGGTGGGCGTACCGGCGTAGTCGGAGATCAGCGACGGACCGGCGGAACAGTCCCAGGTGTTCCAGGTCCAGCCGAGATACGAGAGCCCGCGGTCGTCGAACCACTTCATGACCTGGTCGACGAAGGCGTGCGAGCAGGTGTTCTCGCCCATCTCTCCTGCCACCAGCGGCACTTGGGCCGCGACGGGGGCGAGGGTGGAGTTCCAGCAGCTCTCGCTCGCGCAGGTGTTGAAGTTGTACACGTGGTACGCGGCGACGAGATTGCCGGTCGGGTCGGTGGGCCTGTAGGTCAGCCACTGGCTGAGGTCGTTGGAGTACGCGAGCCCGCCGGCCATGATCACGTTCTTGGCGCCGGTCGACCGTACGGCGTCGACGAGATCCTGCATACCGGCGACTTCGTACCCGATGCCGGGGCAGGTGCCGCCGTCCCGCCAGCACTGCCACGCCTGGGTGGTCGTGGAGGTGGCACGGTCCGGGTAGGGCTCGTTGAACAGGTCGAACGCGACGGCCTGGTCGCCCTTGAAGGTGCTCGCGACCGAGGACCAGAACGACGGGGTGTACTGCGCGTCCGGCATCGGCTTCTGGCAGGTGGCGTGCACGTCGGAGCAGCCCGCCGAGTTGCCGGTGTACTGGCCGTAGGTCCAGTGCAGTTCGACGATCGGCGTCATGCCGTGCGCCTCGACCTTCGCCACCAGGTCCTTGACGGCGGCGATGTAGTTGGCGCCCGCGTACTCGGGTTTGATGTTGGAAAGGCCCAGCCAGCACTCCTCGTTGAGCGGAATGCGGACGACGTTGGCCTTCCAGTCGGCGATCGCCGCGACGGCCGCGTCGTCCACCGGGCCGTCCCAGATGCCGTAGCCCTGCACGCACATGAACTCGCCGCCGGACCGGTTGACGCCCAGCAGACGGCGGTTGGTGCCGTCGGCGTCCACGAGCTTGTTCCCGGAGACGTGCAGTGCGGGTGCGGTGCCGCTGGGCGGTGGTGAGGTCGGAGGCGGCGAGGTCGGTGGTGTCGGCTCCGAATCGACGTTGCAGGTAGTGCCGTTGAGCTTGAAGGCGGACGGTACGGCGTTGCTCCCCGACCAGTTGGCGAGGAACCCGGCGCTCACGCTCGCGCCGGTGCCGAGTGAGCCGTTCCAGCTCTCGTTGGTCGCGGTGACCGTCGTGGCGGACTGGGACCATTTGGCGTTCCAGCCCTGGGTGACCTTCTGGCCGCCGGCGAAGTCGAAGCTCAGGCTCCAACTGGTAACCGGTGCCATGTTGTTGGTGATCTGCACTGCGCCCTGGAAGCCGGTGTCCCACTGGCTGGTGACCGAGTACTCCACCGTGCACGCGGGAGTGGCGCCGGACGCTGTGACGACCGGAACGACCATGGCCCCGACAAGGGCGGTCGCGCCGGCGACGGCTAAAAGCATTGAACGCGGGGGGTGTCGCATGAGCGAGTCCTTGCAGCTCGGACGCGTCGTGCGGACGCGTCGACTGACGGATTCGCTCCCACTGGTGTCCAGGAAGGTAGCGCCAAGTGACGGTAAAGGACAGGGGAGTCACAGACTTTCGCTGACTTTCCCTCAACCCACGTGCGTCGAATCTTTTCGACTCCGTAAGCACCTTGACGCCTCTCACCCCCGTCCCCACGATGGGAGCGCTCCCACTGGTTCAAGGCTTGTTGCTGCTCCGCCCCCACCCCTCCGAGCCGCAAGGAGGAACCAGCACATGCACCCCAGAAGGAGACGCCGCGTGACACGGCGACTGTGGACCGCTGTCGTGGCGGCCCTCGCACTTCCCGTCTCGATGCTCGCGACGGGCACAACTCCCGCCCAGGCGGCGACAGTTCAGTGCAGCGTGGACTACAGGACCAACGACTGGGGCTCCGGCTTCACCGCGGATCTGACCCTCACCAACCGGGGTACGGACGCGATCAACGGCTGGACCCTGACGTACTCGTACGCGGGCAACCAGAAGCTCAGCAACGGCTGGAACGGCACCTGGTCCCAGTCCGGCAGCGCGGTCACGGTGACGAACGCGTCGTACAACGGGACGATCGCCGCGGGCGCCGCCGTCTCGACCGGCGCGCAGTTCGGGTACAGCGGCACCAACACCGCGCCCACCTCGTTCGCGATCAACGGCACCACGTGTGCCGGCGCCCATCAGCCGCCGATCACCGTGCTGACCAGCCCGAGTGCGGGCGCGATCTACACGCAGGGGGCCGCGATCCCGCTCGCGGCGACCGCGGCGGCGGCCGACAACGCGACGATCAGCAAGGTCGAGTTCTATGACGACACCACGCTGCTCGGCACGGACACGAGCTCGCCGTACTCGCTCTCGGCTTCTGGTTTGACCGTGGGCAGTCATTCCCTGGTGGCGAAGGCGTACGACAGCCTGGGCGCGTCCGGTGCGTCCACGCCGGTCGGCATCACGGTCGCCGCGGGACCCGCGATCGTGGCCTCGCCGACCCAACTGGGCGTCCAGCAGGGGAAGTCGGGCACGTATGCGGTGTCGCTGTCCTCCCAGCCGTCATCGAACGTGACCGTCACGACGGCCCGCGCGAGCGGCAACACGGGGCTGTCGGTCACCGGCGGCGGGACACTCACCTTCACGCCGTCGAACTGGAACACCGCGCAGACGGTGACCCTCACGGCCGACGCGTCCGGTACCGGTTCGGCGTCCTTCGACTCGACGGCGACGGGGTTCACCAGGGCGACGGTCACGGTGACGGAGCTGGCGGCGGCGAACGCGTACGACGCCCGCTTCCTGGACCTCTACGGGAAGATCACCAACCCGGCGAACGGCTACTTCTCGCCCCAGGGCATCCCCTACCACTCGGTGGAGACCCTGATCGTCGAAGCGCCGGACCAGGGGCACGAGACCACGTCGGAGGCGTACAGCTATCTGCTGTGGCTGCAGGCGATGTACGGCAAGGTGACCGGCGACTGGTCCAAGTTCAACGGCGCCTGGGCCCTCATGGAGAAGTACATGATCCCCACCCACGCCGACCAGCCGACGAACTCCTTCTACAACGCCTCGAAGCCGGCGACGTACGCGCCCGAGCTGGACACGCCGAACGAGTATCCGGCGAAGCTGGACACCTCGGTGGCGGTGGGATCGGATCCGATCGCCGGTGAACTGAAGACCGCATACGGTACGGACGATGTCTACGGTATGCACTGGCTGGAGGATGTCGACAACACCTACGGCTACGGCGACACGCCGGGCGGCGGGTGCGAGGCGGGGCCGACGGCGAGCGGGCCGTCGTACATCAACACCTTCCAGCGCGGACCGCAGGAGTCCGTGTGGGAGACGGTGCCGCAGCCGACCTGCGACGCCTTCAAGTACGGCGGTACGAACGGGTACTTGGACCTGTTCACCGGTGACTCCTCGTACGCCAGGCAGTGGAAGTACACGGATGCCCCGGACGCCGACGCGCGGGCCGTGCAGGCCGCGTACTGGGCCGACACCTGGGCCAAGGAGCAGGGCAAGGGCGGTGACGTCTCCGCCACCGTCGGCAAGGCGGCCAAGATGGGCGACTATCTGCGGTACGCCATGTACGACAAGTACTTCAAGAAAATCGGCAACTGTGTCGGGCCGTCCACCTGCCCGGCCGGCACCGGCAAGGACGCCTCGGACTATCTGCTGTCCTGGTACTACGCGTGGGGCGGCGCGAACGACACCAGCGCGGGCTGGGCGTGGCGCATCGGGTCCAGCCATGTGCACGGGGGCTATCAAAACCCCCTGGCCGCCTACGCGTTGAGTTCGTACGCCGATCTGAAGCCCAAGTCCGCGACGGGCGCGGCGGATTGGGGTACCTCGCTGAACCGGCAGCTGGAGTTCTACCGCTGGCTGCAGTCGAGCGAGGGTGCCATCGCCGGTGGGGCGACGAACAGTTGGCAGGGGCGGTACGCGAGTCCGCCGGCCGGGACGTCGACGTTCTACGGCATGTACTACGACCAGCAGCCTGTCTACCACGACCCGCCGTCCAACCAGTGGTTCGGCTTCCAGGCGTGGTCGATGGAGCGGGTCGCCGAGTACTACCAGCAGACGGGGAACGCGAGCGCGAAGGCGGTTCTCGACAAGTGGGTGGCGTGGGCGCTGTCCAAGACCACGGTCAATCCGGACGGCACGTATCTGATTCCCTCGACGCTGCAGTGGTCGGGGCAGCCGGACACCTGGAACGCGTCAAGTCCCGGTGCCAATGCGGGACTTCATGTCACCGTCGCCGACTATACGAACGACGTGGGCGTGGCCGCCGCGTATGCCAAGACGTTGACGTACTACGCCGCGAAGTCCGGTTCCGCTGCGGCGAAGACGACGGCGAAAGCCCTTCTCGACGGCATGTGGAGCAACTACCAGGACAGTCTGGGCATCGCCGTTCCGGAGACCCGCGCGGACTACAACCGGTTCGACGACAGTGTGTATGTGCCGAGCGGGTGGAGCGGGACGATGCCGAACGGGGACGCGGTCAACTCCGCTTCTACGTTCGCCTCGTTGCGGTCCTTCTACAAGAACGATCCGGCGTGGTCGAAGATCCAGAGCTATCTGGCAGGCGGGGCCGCGCCTGTCTTCACGTATCACCGGTTCTGGGCACAGGCGGATGTCGCGTTGGCCATGGGGTCGTATGCGGAGCTTCTTGAATAGCTCCGCTTGTCAGGTGGTTCTTTGGCTGCGGGTCCGTTGTGGCTGGTCGCGCAGTTCCCCGCGCCCCTATGGGGGCGCTGCACCGAACGCCCCTTTCACGGAACCGCCGGGCGGCCCCTACCCGCACTGGGGGTCGCCCGGCACTCGTGCCTTTCCCCCTCCTCAGGAGAGGACCTCACTGTGCGAAGAACCAGAATCCTGATGGCCGTACTGGCGCTCGCGGCAGGCTTGTCGGCGGGTGGGCCGTCCGCACTCGCCGCCGACGCCCCCGGCGCCGCTCTCGCGGCCGACACCTACACCTGGCACAACGCCCGCATCGACGGTGGCGGGTTCGTGCCCGGCATTGTCTTCAACCGGAAGGAGAAGAACCTCGCCTACGCCCGTACCGACATCGGCGGTGCTTACCGGTGGCAGGAGGCGACGAAGACGTGGACGCCGTTGCTGGACTCGGTCGGGTGGGAGGAGTGGGGGCACACCGGTGTGGTGAGTCTCGCGTCCGACTCGGTTGATCCGAACAAGGTGTACGCGGCTGTCGGCACGTATACGAACAGCTGGGATCCGACGAACGGGGCGGTGCTCAGGTCGGCGGACCGGGGCGCGAGTTGGCAGAAGACCGATCTGCCGTTCAAGCTCGGCGGGAACATGCCGGGGCGCGGTATGGGTGAGCGGCTGGCCGTCGACCCCAACAAGGACAGCGTGTTGTATCTGGGTGCGCCCAGCGGGAAGGGGCTGTGGCGGTCCACGGACTCCGGATCCACGTGGTCGCAGGTGACCAACTTCCCCAATGTCGGCAACTACGTGCAGGATCCGACCGACACGAGCGGCTACGCCGGCGACAACCAGGGCATCGTGTGGGTCACCTTCGACGAGTCGACGGGTACGTCCGGCAACGCGACGAAGACGATCTATGTCGGTGTCGCGGACCAGGGCAACGCCGTGTACCGGTCGACGGACGCGGGCGCGACGTGGAGCCGGGTGGCCGGGCAGCCGACGGGTTATCTGGCGCACAAGGGTGTACTGGATGCGGTCAACGGTTATCTGTACATCGCATACAGCGACAAGGGTGGTCCGTACGACGGCGGCAAGGGTCAGTTGTGGCGGTACGCGACCGCGACCGGCACCTGGACGAACGTCAGCCCGGTCGCGGAGGCCGACACCTACTACGGCTTCAGCGGGCTGACCGTCGACCGGCAGCATCCGGGGACCGTGATGGCGACGGCGTACAGCTCCTGGTGGCCGGACACGCAGATCTTCCGCTCGACGGACAGCGGCGGCACGTGGACGAAGGCCTGGGACTACACGTCGTATCCCAACCGGTCGAACCGCTACACGATCGATGTCTCCTCCTCGCCCTGGCTGACCTTCGGGGCGAATCCGTCGCCGCCCGAACAGGCCCCGAAACTGGGCTGGATGACCGAGTCGCTGGAGATCGACCCGTTCGACTCGAACCGGATGATGTACGGGACGGGCGCCACGCTCTACGGCACGGAGAACCTGACGAGCTGGGACAGCGGTGGCCAGTTCACCGTGAAGCCGATGGTGCAGGGGCTGGAGGAGACGGCCGTGAACGACCTCGCCGCTCCCCCGTCCGGTGGGGCCCAACTCCTCAGCGCACTGGGCGACATCGGCGGGTTCCGGCACACGGACCTCACCAAGGTCCCCTCGATGATGTTCACTTCGCCGAACTTCACCACGACCACGAGCCTCGACTTCGCGGAGACCAACCCCAACACCGTTGTGCGCGTGGGCAATCCGGACTCGGGGTCGCACATCGCGTTCTCGACGGACAACGGCGCCAACTGGTTCGCGGGGACGGACCCTTCGGGCGTGAGTGGTGGCGGGACGGTGGCCGCGGCGGCGGACGGGAGCCGGTTCGTGTGGAGTCCGGCGGGGGCGGGGGTGCAGTACACGGCCGGGTTCGGTTCGTCGTGGTCGGCGTCCGGCGGAATTCCGGCGGGTGCGATCGTCGAGTCGGACCGGGTCGACGCGAAGACCTTCTACGGCTTCAAGTCCGGGAAGTTCTACGTCAGTTCGGACGGCGGGGCGACCTTCGCAGCGTCCTCGGCGACCGGGCTGCCCAGCGGTGACAGCGTGCGGTTCAAGGCGCTGCCCGGTACGAAGGGGGAGGTGTGGCTGGCCGGTGGGGCGAGCGACGGGGCGTACGGGCTGTGGCATTCCACGGACGGCGGCGCCAGTTTCGGCAAGCTCGCGAACGTCGACCAGGCCGACACGATCGGCTTCGGGAAGGCGGCGACCGGTGCCTCGTACCAGACGCTCTACACGAGTGCGGAGATCGGGGGTGTACGCGGCATCTTCCGCTCGACGGACAAGGGCGCGAGCTGGACGCGGCTCAACGACGATGCGCATCAGTGGGGTTGGACCGGTGCGGCGATCACCGGTGACCCGCGGGTGTACGGCCGGGTGTATGTGTCGACGAACGGGCGTGGGGTCGTCTACGGCGACTCGTCCGACGCCGGCAGTGGTGGGGACGGGGGTGGTGGCGGGGGTACCGATCCGACGCCGACCGGCGCCTGTTCGGTCGCGTACCGGATCACGAACCAGTGGGCAGGCGGCTTCCAGGCCGACGTCCAGGTGACCAACACGGGCTCAACCACCTGGAACGGCTGGGCACTTGGCTGGTCCTTCGCGGACGGTCAGCAGATCGGGCAGCTCTGGAACGCCGACTGGACCCAGTCGGGCGCGACCGTGGCGGCGAGGAACGTGAGCTGGAACGGGACGGTGGCGGCGGGTTCGTCGGTGGGGTTCGGGTTCACGGGGAGTTGGTCGGGGGTGAATACGAAGCCGGCGTCGTTCAGGGTAGGTGACCGGGCCTGCACGGTCGCCTGAGCGGGGTGGAGAGGGCGGCTGCGCGCATCACGGCGCGCGCAGCCGCCTGTCTCACGCAGTGCGGTCAGGGAGTGTAGACAGTCGGCCGGGGTGCCGTCGGCATCCCGTCGCCGATGTAGAAGCTCGGGTGGGGCGGTTGGTTGTATGCGGTGTTCTGCCAGGCCAGGGCGGTGCGGTACTGGGTGTCGTGGAGCAGGGTCGTGATCCTGGTGGTCGTCTCGTACGGCGTGGAGTAGATCCGTAGCGCCGTGTTGTCGGTGGTGGGCCAGACGACCTCTTCCCGCCAGTCGCCGAGGATGTCGCCGGAGAGGGTCGGGGTGGCCTTGGTGCTGTTGTTGGAGTGGACGTCGGAGCCGGTCAGGAGGCGGGTGTCGGCGGTGGTGCCGTACTTGTCGATGTGGGTGGAGTCGAGGAGTTCGCGTACCGGGTCGGCGTCCCACCAGGACAGGAAGTTGGTGCTGGAGGGCTTGCGGGTCGCCACCACCGTGCCCTTGGGGTCGCGGACGCCGCTCTCCGACGCCGACCAGGACTCGGCGCCGGCGCTGCCCGCCCAGATGTCCCCGGAGACGCCCCGGCCGTTGTCGCCGTTGGCCGGTGTGGACCAGATGATCGCGCCGGTTTTCGCGTCCGCCATCCAGGAGGACGGTTTCGAGGAGTCCTCGTCGACCTTGAACTCCTCCAGGCCCGGGCGGGCGGGGTCGAGGTCGCCGACGTGCAGGGCGTCGCCGTGGCCGTTCTTGGTGGTCCACAGGCCGGCGCCGTTGTCGTCGACGGCCATCGAGCCGTACACGATCTCGTCCTTGCCGTCCCCGTCGACGTCCGCGATCGCCAACTGGTGGTTGCCCTGGGCGTCGTAGCCCTTGCCGGTGTTGGTCGAGGAGTTGGTGTCGAAGGTCCAGCGGCGGGTGAAGGCGCCGTTCCGCCAGTCCCAGGCGGCGATCACCGTGCGGGTGTAGTAGCCGCGCGCCATGATCAGGGAGGGGCGGCTGCCGTCCAAGTAGGCGGTTCCGGCGAGGAATCGGTCGACGCGGTTGCCGTAGGAGTCGCCCCAGGAGGAGACCGTGCCGCGCGCGGGGACGTAGTCGACGGTGCTCATCGCCTTGCCGGTCCGGCCGTTGAACATCGTCAGGTACTCGGGGCCCGAGAGGACGTAGCCGCTGGAATTGCGGTAGTCCGCTGCCGAGTTGCCGATGACGGTTCCCGTTCCGTCGACGGTCGCGTCGGCCGTCTTCATGGCGATCTCGGCCTTGCCGTCGCCGTCATAGTCGTACACCTGGAACTGCGTGTAGTGCGCGCCGGAGCGGATGTTGCGGCCCAGGTCGATGCGCCACAGGCGGGTGCCGTCGAGTTTCACGCCGTCGAGGATCGTGTTTCCGGTGTAGCCGGACTGGGAGTTGTCCTTCGCGTTCGTGGGCTGCCACTTGAGGACGAAGTCGAGCTGTCCGTCGCCGTCGAGGTCGCCCACGGAGGCGTCGTTGGCCTCGTAGGTGTAGGCGACGCCGTCGGGGGTCGTGCCGCCGGCGGGCGGGGTGATCGGGACGTCCTTGTAGCCGGTGCGGAACTGGATCGCGTGGACCGAGTCGGCCTGTTCCACGCCGCCGACGATCGCGCGGACCGTGTAGTCGGCCTGGGCGGGCGCGCCGGTGTGGAAGTAGTTCGTGGAGCCGGTGATCGGGGCGGAGTTGACCTTCGTACCGGCGCGGTAGACGTTGAAGGAGACGGTGTCGGGGTCGGTGCCGAGCCAGCGCCAGCTGACCAGGTTGCCGCTGTCGGTGTGGACGCTGACGACACCGCGGTCGAGGGCCTCGACCTGGCGGGCGGTGGCGGCCTGGGCGGTTGTGCCGGTGGTGAGTCCGGCGAGGACCAGGGCCGCGGCGGCGGTCGGTGCGGAGAGTACGGCCCTTCGTCTGCGGGACCGGTGCGGCGGGCGCGGATGCGGGCGCACTTGCGGGTGCGGGTAGCTCACGTGACGTACCTCCTGGGAGGACGGACGGGTTCCGTGCTCTCAGTCGCCGCTGCCGGTGAGCAAGTTGCCGTATCTTTCGGCCAGTTCGGCGACCGTGCGGGCGATCCGGTCGCGCAGTTCGGGTGGCGAGAGGACCTCGATGTCCGTGCCGAGGCGCAAGAACTCGCCGTGCGCGTGGTCGATCGACTCGATGGGGACCGACAACAGGGTCCAACCGTCCGGTTCCGGCCGTCCGTTGAGGGGGACCGCCCGGGCGAGGGTCGCGCCGGGTGCGAGCCGGACCACCGCCTCGCTGCGGTAGAGGCGGTCGTGGAAGTCTCGTTGGTGGGCGGTCCAGTACGCGGCGAGGTCGAAGTCGTCGGGGCGGGTGAACCTCTCGTCGGAGTCGGAGTCGGAGTCGGAATCGGAATCGGAATCGGGGGCGGGGGCGGTGAGTGCGAGGATCTGGTCGACGCGGAAGGTGCGCGGGCCGGGACCGGCTACGACATACCAGCGGCCGGCCTTCAGGACGAGCCCGTACGGCTCCAGTCGCCGTTCGACGTCGGTGGGCTCGCGCCAGCGGCGGTAGATGGCATACAGAACACGGTTGTGCCATACGGCGTCGGCGACTGTATGCAAAAACGGTGTCTCGTCGGCGTCCGCGTACCAGCCCGGTGCGTCCAGATGGAACCGGTCGCTGATCCGGTCCGCGTGCTCGCGCAGCTCGGCCGGCAGGGCCGCGCGCACCTTCAGCTGGGCGGCGGCCAGAACCGGGCCGAGGCCCAGCTCGGCGGCCGGTCCCGGTACGCCCGCGAGGAACAGGGCCTCGGCCTCGTCCGTGGTGAGGCCGGTCAGGCGGGTGCGGTAGCCGTCGAGGAGGCGGTAGCCGCCGGCGTGGCCCGCGTCGCCATACAGCGGGACACCTGCCGCGCTCAGCGCCTCGACGTCCCGGTAGACCGTGCGGACCGACACCTCCAGGGCCTCGGCGAGCTGGGCGGCGGTCATCCTCCCGCGGGTCTGGAGCAGGAGCAGGATCGAGAGGAGTCTGCTGGACTTCACTGACACATGGTGGCAGTGAAGCCGTCCTAGCGTCCTGTCATGCCTTTCACGGAGAAACTGCTGACCGTGCCACCGCCGATCGAGGTGGCCGGGCGGCGCATCAAGCGCTACCACGTCACGGCCGACCCGGCCGGGATCGCGCCCGAGGTGGAGGCGGCGGCGTACGCGATCCTGCCGGAGCTGCTGCCCGAGCCGGACGGCACTCCGCCGGCGACCTTCGTGGTGCTGCACCGGGGCGGTGACGACGGTGCCTATCTGAACGCGTACAGCTGGGTGTGGGACAACGTCCTGCACTTCCGGGGCGCGTCGGCCGGCCAGCCGGTGCTCGGCTGCCCCGACCTCGACCCCACCCACTTCGTGACACCCGATCTGCCGTGGATCGGCTGCGTCTGGGAGCTGCCGCCGATCCTGCACGAACGGGACGCCTGGGTTCGGCATCTGCTCGCGCCCGAAGTCCCGGACCTCGACGCCTACTTGGCCGACTCCCTGCCCGCCGGAACCACTGGAGACCGCTCATGAGCAGCCCTCACGACTTCGAATTCCTGCACGGCGAGTGGCAGGTCGTGAACCGTCGCCTCATCGACTTCCTCCAACCCGCCAGTGGCTGGGAGGAGTTCACCGGAGTCAGTCGCTGTTGGCCGTTCTTCGACGGCGCGGCGAACGTCGACGAGATCGACATGCCGTATCTGGGGTCGCAGGGGCTGACCCTGCGGCTCTTCGACCGGGAGACCGAACTGTGGTCCCTGAACTGGTCGTCGAGCCGCAGCGGGAAGCTGTTCCCGCCGGTGACGGGCCGGTTCGAGGATGGCCGGGGCGAGTTCTACGGCGACGACACGCACGACGGGAAGGAGGTGCGGGTGCGGTTCGTGTGGTCGGGGGTCTCCGCGAGCGGCGCCCGCTGGGAGCAGGCGTTCTCGGTGGACGACGGGGCGAGTTGGGTGACCAACTGGACGATGGACTTCACCCGGCCGGGGGCTTCCTGAAGGCCAGGACGGTGAACTCGGGGTCCGGGCGCGGCCGTTCCTGGTCCGGCAGCAGTTGCAGTCGCTCGGCGAACCGTTCGGTGAGCGGTTCGCCGGGCGGCAGCATGGTGAACCAGCCGCGTCGCAGGTCCGCGACGGTGCTGCGGGGGCTGCGGCCCTGGCCGTGGCCGCGGAAGCGGGCCGTCCCGGCGGGGTGCAGGCCCTGTTCGGCGGCGTGGGCGCGGACGTGGTCCGGTCGGTCCTGGGCGGGGCGGCGTGGGCGTGGGGCGAGGACGGCGTCGATGTCGCTGCCGACGTCGTGGGCGGCGGCCTTGTCCGCCGTGGTGAGGTACACCCCGCCCGGTCGCAGTACCCGTGCGCACTCCGCGATGATCGCCGCGGCGTCTTCGGGGCCCGTCACGAGGTGCAGTAGCCAGATGGTGGTGACCGCGTCGAACACCCCGTCGGGGAAGGGGAGTTGGCGGCTGTCGGCGAGGAGTACGGCGCCGGGCAGCCGGGTCGCCGCGGTGCGGGCCATGGCGGGTGCGGTGTCCAGGCCGGTGACCCGCAGGCCGGGGCGGGCGGCGGCCAGGCGGCGGGTGACGATGCCGGTGCCGCAGGCCACGTCGAGCAGGGCGCGGGCGTCCTGCGGGACGAGGCCGAGTACGGCTTCGGCAGCGGCGGCGGCACGGGGCTCGCCGCCGCGTGTCGCGTCGTAGGCGTCGGCTTCCTTGTCGTAGTCGAGCACGCGCTGTCCCCCACCCGTCCCGTGCGGTCAGGCCGCGCCGTGTCCCGGTGCCAAGTCCTCGACTCTGCGGGCGAGTTGGAAGTCGAGGTCGGTGATCGCGCCGCCGACGCTGTGGGTGTTCACGGTGAGGGTGACGGTGTTGTAGCCGAGGGTGAGGTCGGAGTGGTGGTCGAGTTCCTCCTGGACCTGGGCGATGTGGACGACCATCGCGGTGGCCGCGAAGTGGGTGCCGAGCCGGTAGGTGCGGGCGAGGCGGTCGGCGTCGGCGGACCAGCCCGGGAGTTCCGCGAGGCGGTCCTCGATCTCCTTCTGCGACAGCGGTGCGACGGGCATGGCCTCGGTCCTTCCTGGGGGGGGCGGGTTCCTCTTCGGCCACTTCAGCGTGCCACAGGCGGTGGGCCGCGTGCCTGGTCAGGAGAGTGTCCCGGGGTGGGTTCGGTACGCGGCTCCCCCGGACGGGTTCCTCGGTTCGTTCACGGGCGGGCCGCTTCGACTACGGTCGTGCGTATGACCATCGTCGCGACCGGTACCGACACCTCCGCGGGGAGGGGTGTCGGCCCGTTGCTGCGTGCCTGGCGGGAGCGGCGGCGGGTCAGTCAGCTGGAGCTGGCGCTGCGGGCGGATTCCTCGGCCCGGCACATCAGCTTCGTCGAGACGGGGCGGTCGCGGCCGAGCGAGGAGATGGTGCTGCGGCTGGCCGAGCATCTGGACGTGCCGGTGCGGGAGCGCAACTCCCTGCTGCTGGCGGCCGGTTACGCCCCGCGCTATCCGGAGACCCCGTTGGACGACCCGGCGTTGGGCGCGTTGCGCGAGGGTCTGGAGCGGCTGATCCAGGGCTACGAGCCGTATCCGGCGCTGGTGGTCGACGCCGTCTACACGGTGGTCGCGGCGAACCGGGGCATCACCATGCTGCTGGAGGGCGTACCCGAGTCGCTGCTCCAACCGCCGCTGAACGCCATGCGGTTGACGCTGCACCCCGAGGGCCTGGCGCCGCGCATCCGCAATCTGGGTCAGTGGCGCGGGCATCTCCTCGCGCAGATGGAGCGGCAGATCGCGTTGCACCGGTCCGAGCCGCTGCGGGCGCTGTACGACGAGGTCGCCGCGTATCCGGTGCCGGAGGCGGCCGGCGACGAGGCCGAACCGGCCGCTTCCGTACCGTACTTCGCGTTGCCGATGCGGATCGAGCACGAGGGACGGGTGCTGTCGTTCGTCTCCTCGATCTCCACGTTCAACACCCCGATGGATGTGACGGTCTCGGAGCTGGCGATCGAGACGTTCCTCCCGGCCGATCCGGCGACGGCCAAGTACCTTCGCGGGCCGGGGGACTGACGGGTGATCACCTCCGAACCGCTGAGACAACGGCCGGAACATGGCACACTGCCCCCAGACTTCGGCGCGTATGGGGAGGCGTGGCGTGAGTGAACGGCGGCCCGCGCCCACCGTGGGTCAAGTAGTGCTGGGCAGAAGGCTCCAGGAGTTGCGCGAGGCGGCCGGCATCAAACGCGAGGAGGCCGCGCAGGTTCTGCGGGTGGCTCCGGCGACCGTACGGCGGATGGAGATGGCCGAGGTCGCGCTGAAAGTACCGTACGTACAGGTGCTGTTGAGCACGTACGGCGTGCCCGACGAGGAGGCCGACGCGTTCGTCGCGCTCACCGAGGAGGCGAACCAGCCGGGTTGGTGGCAGCGGTTCCACGATGTGCTGCCGGAGTGGTTCAGCCTGTATGTGAGCCTGGAGGGCGCGGCCGGGCTGATCCGTTCGTACGAACCGCACTTCGTGCCGGGCCTGTTGCAGACCGAGGACTACGCGCGGGCCGTGATGGAGGCCGGGACGATCGGGCAGACCGGTCCCGAGACCATCGAGCGGCATGTGTCCCTGCGGATGGCGCGTCAGGGGCTGTTGGAACGGGCCAATCCGCCGCACCTGTGGGTGATCATGGACGAGACTGTGTTGCGGCGTCCGGTGAGCATGCGCGGTGAGGTGATGCGTGAACAGCTGGACAGGCTGCTGGAGTTCGGCGAGCGCGACCGGGTCACGCTCCAGGTCGCGGAGTTCGAGAGCGGCCCGCACCCGGGGACGTACGCCCCGTTCTCGCTGTTCCGTTTCGCCGAACCGGAGCTGCCCGACATGGTGTTCACCGAGTATCTGACCGGCGCCCTGTATCTGGACTCCCGTACCGAGGTCTCCGCGCATCTGGAGGTCCTCGACCACATGACGGCGCACGCCGCGTCCGCACAGCGCACCAAGAAGATCCTGCGGGACTACCGCGAGACCTTCTGAGAACGGCCCGCACACAGCACGGTTCCCGGCACCGCACGGCCCGGCACGCCGACCCGAACTCCCGAGGAGACGACACCGCATGACCGGATCCGAAGCCGCGCCCACCCGTATCGACACCAGCCGGCCGCATCCGGCGCGGGTGTACGACTGGTGGCTCGGCGGCAAGGACAACTACCCGGTGGACGAGGAGCTGGCGCGCCGGATCCTCGCCTCGGACGGCACGGCGGTGCGCGGGGCGCGGGCCAACCGCCGGTTCATGCACCGGGCGACACGGACCGCCGCCGAGGCCGGGATACGCCAGTTCCTGGACATCGGCACCGGCATCCCCACCGAGCCGAACCTCCACCAGGTGGCGCAGAGTGTCGCCCCGGACGCGAAGGTCGTGTACGCGGACAACGACCCGATCGTGCTGCGGCACGCGGAGGCGCTGCTGCACGGCGCGCCCGAGGGCAGCACCGAGTACGTGCACGCCGATGTCCGTGACCCGGACACGATCCTGCGGCTGGCCGGCGAGACCCTCGACTTCACCCAGCCGGTCGCGCTGTCACTGGTCGCGCTCACCCACTACCTGGGGGACGACCCCGACGGCGACGACGTGTACGGCCTGATCGAGCGGTACGTCGACGTCCTCGCCCCGGGCAGCTACCTGACCCTTTCGCAGGTCACCCCGGATCTCAGCCCCGAGGCCATCGCCAAGGCCGCCGAGCACTTCCGGCGCAGCGGCACCCCGTTCTACCCGCGCTCGCTGACCGAGTTCTCGCGCTTCTTCGACGGCCTGGAGCTGCTCGGCCCGGGCGTGATCGCCGTCTACGGCTGGCGCCCGGAGCCGGAGGACGTGGCCGCCCAGGCGGAGGGCATCGTCCCGGTCTACGGCGGGGTCGCGCTGAAGGTCTGACCTCGCTTCCCGCACCTTTCGCCCGCGCGTCGTGCCCCGTACGGCTGCCGTGAACGGGTGCGTTCCCCTGCCCCGCCCTAGGTTCGACACCACGGGCGAGCAGGGGAACGCACCCGTTCACTGCGCCCGGCGACGGGCCCGACCACCCGGACCGGCCGAACCGCGACGCGAAGGATGCCTGATGCCCTCGGACGCTGTGCTGTATCAAGGGGCCGCGCTCTGCCTGACCTACCCCGACGACGGCTTCCGCGCCCGGCTCCCCCTGCTGCGTGAGGCCGCTCCGCAGCTGCGGGAGTTCGTCGACCACGCGGCCCTCACGCCGCCGTGGGAACTGGCGGCGCACTATGTCGAGGTCTTCGGCTCCGGGAACCGGCACAGCCTGTACCTGAGCCGGTGGCACGGCGGCGACACCCGCGCGCACGGTATGTCCCTGGTCGGCTTCAAGGAGCTGTACCGCGCGCACGGGCTGGAGTTCACCGGTGAGGAACTGCCCGACTTCCTGCCCGCGGTCCTGGAGTTCACGTCCCGCACCGGCAACCTCGACCTGCTCACCGAGTACCGCGCCGCGCTGGACCGACTCCGCGCCCGGCTGGCCGGCTTCGGCACGCCGTACACCTGCGTCCTGGACGCCGTCCGCGCCACCCTGCCGACCGCGCCCGGCGGGCGGACCGTGAGCTAGGCCGCGCCGCCCTTCGCCTCGCGTTCGTCGTCGACGATCTCCGCGTCGACGACGCCTTCCTCCTCCTGGGGCGAGGTGTGTTCCGTGGGGGTCTCCGGCTGTTCGGTGGGTGGCTGCTGGGCGGCCTGGGCGTACATCGCCTGGCCCATGCGCTGGCTGACGGTGGCGAGTTTCTCCACGGCGGCACGCAACTCCGCGGTGTCCGACTCGTGTTCCAGGAGAGCTTTCACCTCCGTGGCCGCCGCCGCGACCTCGGTCCTGGTGTCGGCCGGGATGCGTTCCTCGTTCTCGCGGACGAACTTCTCGGTCTGGTAGACGAGTTGTTCGGCCTGGTTGCGGGTCTCGGCGGCCTCGCGGCGCCTGCGGTCCTCGTCGGCGTACTGTTCGGCCTCGCGCATCATGCGGTCGATGTCGTCCTTGGGGAGCGCGGAGCCGCCGGTGACGGTCATCTTCTGTTCGCGGCCGGTGGCCAGGTCCTTGGCCGAGACGTGCATGATGCCGTTGGCGTCGATGTCGAAGGCGACCTCGATCTGCGGGACGCCGCGCGGGGCGGGCGGCAGGCCGGTGAGGTCGAAGACGCCCAACTTCTTGTTGTACGCGGCGATTTCGCGCTCACCTTGGTAGACCTGGATGCCGACCGAGGGCTGGTTGTCGGTGGCGGTGGTGAAGATCTCCGAACGCCGGGTGGGGATGGTCGTGTTGCGTTCGATGAGCTTGGTCATGATGCCGCCCTTGGTCTCGATGCCCAGGGACAGCGGGGTGACGTCGAGGAGCAGGACGTCCTTCACGTCGCCGCGGATGACTCCGGCCTGGAGGGCGGCGCCGACGGCGACGACCTCGTCGGGGTTGACGCCCTTGTGCGGGTCCTTGCCGGTGAGTTCCTTGACGAGGTCGGTGACGGCGGGCATCCGGGTCGAGCCGCCGACGAGGATGACGTGGTCGACGGCGGAGAGTTTGACGCCGGCGTCCTTCACGGCCTGGTGGAAGGGGGTCTTGCAGCGGTCCAGGAGATCGGCGGTGAGTTCCTGGAACTGGGCGCGGGTCAGTTTCTCGTCGAGGTGCATCGGGCCGTCGGCGGAGGCGGTGATGTAGGGGAGGTTGATGGTCGTCTCGGTGGCCGAGGAGAGTTCGATCTTCGCCTTCTCGGCGCCCTCGCGCAGGCGTTGCAGCGCCATCTTGTCCTTGCCGAGGTCGATGCCGTACTGGCCCTGGAACTTCTTGACCAGGTACTCCATGACCCGCTGGTCCCAGTCGTCGCCGCCGAGACGGGTGTCGCCGTTGGTGGCCTTGACCTCGATGACGCCGTCGCCGATCTCCAGCAGGGAGACGTCGAAGGTGCCGCCGCCGAGGTCGAAGACGAGGACCGTCTGTTCCTCGCCGCGGTCGAGGCCGTAGGCGAGCGCGGCGGCGGTCGGTTCGTTGATGATCCGCAGGACCTTGAGGCCCGCGATCTCGCCGGCCTCCTTGGTGGCCTGGCGCTGGGAGTCGTCGAAGTAGGCGGGGACGGTGATCACCGCGTCGGTGACGT
>Ga0307509_10002898_pt1 | contig 27125 bp, 31 predicted proteins | sample 10_EM_MG_FD_202245 | JGI IMG/M metagenome (GOLD analysis project Ga0307509, IMG submission 202245) | Populus trichocarpa ectomycorrhiza microbial communities from riparian zone in the Pacific Northwest, United States - 10_EM | ecosystem: Host-associated > Plants > Roots > Unclassified | place... | reverse complement strand
ACTGGAACAATAACTCGCGAAACGCGCCGGACAAGTCGTGGGATGCTGGTCAAGTTGGCCGCAACTTTCCGACACCACCCTCTTTTGAGGAAAGCGATCACGGCCATCGGGGAAGGTTCAGAGGTGGTGGTTACCGATCGCGTGGCCGCGGGCGATATGGCGGTGATCAAGATCGCGAAGGTTACCGCGACCGGTTTTACGACAAGGCCCGCAGCCCTGGCACGGGGCAGCACGGTCGAAGGAGTCGGTCGAGGAGCCCGCCCCGGAATAGATACGGGGCCGCCGCCGCCAGTCGGAGGGACGTGAAACCCTACAGTCCCCCACATCGGCCGTCGATCGCAGACCAACCCGATCTCGGCGTCGACCCCTCGTCCTCGCATCCCGGGGTAGACGAGTTCGGACGCGAGATCAGGGCCTCGTCCGATGACGATGGGAGTGAGCCACCCGACGATTCAAAACAGCCACCACCGCCACTTGCCACACGCTCGTCGCCCACGTCGGCCCGTGCCGCAGAGGCCACGCCAGTCTCGGGCGAGTACGAATCATCTTCGACGATGAGCGCCACGTCCCAGTCCCAGGCGGCGCCTTCGGCCAGCGGAAGCGACTCGCTACCTCAAGGCAGGGAGGGCCCGGGGGGACTCGAATCTTTCGACTATTCGACCTTTGACCCGACGGCGCCCGTATCGTGGGAAGCTCTGGGAAAGGCGTGGGCCGTCACGAACGGCCGTCCGCCATCGCAAGAGGAACTGATGATGTTCGTCATGGAAGTCACCGTCAGCATGGCCAACCAACAGGCGCCCGTTGCCGGTGGACCTTCGGTGCAAGGCAACCAACGGACTGGTCAAGGGCATTGGGCGGGCGAGCCTCGTGGAGGTCCCTTGCGCGGAGGACGGGGCAGGGGCGCACTCGGGACGACACGAGGCGGGCGTGGCGGCTTCGCGTACGACGGTCAGGCACAGTGGGATTATGGGGGCGACGGGTATTCGCAGGGCACGGATGCGATCGTCTTGGGGGAGCACACCAATACCCAGGACAGCTCTGGCTGGGCACAGGGTAGCAGTGGTGGGGGTACTCATGAGCAGCAGGCACGGGCAGGTCTGGGAGAGGGTGATGGCGACCAACAGATGGGGGGCCAGGGCGCCACGGGAGGTCGTATGCAGGAAGTGGGGGATGGTAATTGGGTTTTCACTCGGAACGATGGTTCTTCATAGCTACTGCGCACGGTGTCACGAAACCTATTACTCACCATTAGGCAACATGGGGTGCTCTCGGGTGATTTTTGCGTCTCCATGTGTGATAGGTGAGTGTGATATGAGGTATATGCCAGCAAGAAGGGACGTCCTTCAAAGAGTTGTACAACCGTGTGAGGCCTGGTGGTTTCTCATACCCCAAGCGTTGCGACAGGGGCCAGGACTGGAGGGTGAAGGTGTGGTTGCTTCGTTCATAGATCCTGAAAATGACAATGATTATAAAACCACGAGGTACCGTTGGCTTGGAAATATAATTCAGTGACAAATGAAAGGCTGCACGTTGTAGGTGTGCGTGTGTTACTGCAGCCGGACGGGGCGAGATGGTGATAGATCATGAAATGAACGTAGGCTTTGTGCGGGGCCCGTTTCGTCTTCATCAGCCCCGTGACACGTGGTTGGAAATAGTTGGGTGAGAGTGTCTCAGGGTCGGGTTTTCAGCAATGGGGCTGTGCACATTTTACGGAGATGTGTTCGGTGATGGCCCGTATGCCCCATAAGTGGTGCGGTTCAGTGAATTGTTGTGAATTCATGAAGCAGGAACCGGGTCCTCGGATCACCAAACCCTGATCGGTTTCAAAAGTCTAACCAAACATAAACAGCGGCCATGGACAGATCCTCAATTCGATCGTCGTTCATCCAGTCTGTATTTCGGGTAACAGGTGAGCAAAGTGCGTGCCAAAAATATAGGTATCGTAGCCGAGGAATACTCGCGTGGAAGGGGGTGATAACGTGCCAGAAAGGTTGGTAACTTCTGCGTAGGACGGTATCCCAACGCCTAAAGGTATACCCGATATCATACAGTCTCGAAGTCGGGACTCTCGGGGGCTAGTCTATAGCCCTCGCCTCCTCTAGATCCAACAGCGACGCCGTTGGCAAGGTCTAGTCTAGGGCGGCCCATCGTCTCTGTAGAAAAACTGTGGGCAGAGAAGGGGTTTGGCCAGTAAAGAAGGTAGCAGCTGGTCCCCGAGATAATGCCGATAACACTGCCAACAATCACATCTTCTTTATGGTGGCGCTTTCGAAAATGGTCAGTCTAGCGCTTGAATGCAGTCGGGGGAGCAACCCACATAATCCTCAATACGGGTGATAGCAACCCAAGCGGCAAATGCCAATGGTAAGAGGACGATGCATAAGCGAACAATCCGGCTGCGAAGGAAGGGGCCACAAGGGGGTGTGACGCCGAAGCACAGTGCAGCCGTCTTGCCTGCCAAGAACAAGCTGACAAAGGACATTGCGGCAAAGGCAGTGGACGAATGACCAGAGGGAAACGACAGTCGACCTTCGATAATTTGCTCGGTATCTCTGTGTCGCGTGAATGGTGGTTCAGTGGAGAATAATATTGATACGCACCCAGTACATATGTGTTGCGAGGCGTCCCACTGGCACCGAGATAAAAAGTCTGGGCGGAGTCGACCTGGGACAAAATATACATATGTATAGGTGAGAGGTTTGAGTTAGCTATACAGCACTAAGATTTACCGACGAGGTTCTTCATTGCATCCGTGATCAAGCGATTCAAGGTGCTGTAGATTGGTCAGCAAGGTATAACCTAACGACTGTCGGAAACGCGGAGAACCTGCCAGAGAGCGTTGCAAGCAGGCCATGGTGGATCTCATGTACTGAGTTTCTATATCCCCCTACAAAGATAGCGAGGGTAACGGGCACCCCAACGGCAATCACAGTGTTGGTGAAGCTTGACACTCTTATAATCAGGTTTGTGTGAGCACTCAAATCGGGGATACGCAATGGAGAAAGATTACTGTTCAGAAGTGTGAGGATGCTGAATAAGTGGGTCGTCTGGGGAGAAGTCTCTCTCGAAGACTGGCAAAGCTCGAACAAAGTGGCCGAGAAGGAATAAACCGAACACGACGATCCTACAAATCGTTGAGATCTTGTCCAAAAAAACCAAAATTTTGCACATACCAGTCGATGACGTAGGAGCTGTCGGACCAATCAAGGGAACCATCGCCAAAAATCTTTCGTATCCTGATCTTGATGGTATGGAGAACGTCGGGCATGGATAAACGTGGGTAACTGTGTGACGTGTGACAAATCGAGTCATGTTGGCGTGACATATCGCGCCCGTGATCTTTGCGTTTTGGCGCGTGTCGCGTTCATCTGATCTGACTAACGCAGACCCCCGCGTCGCACCACTTTTCTACAACCCCCGTGTCCCTCTTTGTCGTCATGTCGTCCGTTAAAGATAAGATGAAGCAAAAGAAAATATCCTCGTTCTTCGCAAAACCAAGATCTGGTACTACTGAAGATGAAACCGAAGGTGCCTCCACGGATGAGGCCGCCTCTTGCCCTGTGGACATCGACATCGACGAAGAGGAGGAGAAAGACGATGAAGGGGGTATAACGGGTAAGAAGGAAAAGTACGTCTCCCCAGAAGACTCATCCCTGCCTCCCATTTCTCGTCTACCCGACATCTTCCTCGACATCGTTTCCCGCCTATCTGAGGTCAAAGCACTGGCGGAGCACATCGAGGGGCGGAAGTTGCGCGTTGCGACAATGTGCTCTGGGACAGAGTCCCCTCTTCTTGCCCTCAATCTGATCAGTCGTGCCATGACTGAGAAATTCGGTACCACCATCGAAGTCGAGCACGTCTTCTCTTGTGAGATTGTGCCCTTCAAACAGGCATACATCGAGCGAAATTTTCAACCACCACTCCTTTTCCGAGATGTATGCGAACTGGGTGACGATTATGCGTGCGTTGCGTGGTGTCCTTTTGTTCGTTAATCGGGCCTTCTAACTGTGAGATAGATACACGGCTTATGGCGCCAAGGCTTTCGTCCCCGGTAACGTAGACGTCCTTATCGCCGGTACATCTTGTGTCGACTATTCGAATCTCAACAATGAAAAGAAGGAAATTGATCAAGGCGGCGAGTCCGGCAGGACATTTCACGGCATGCTGAACTGGGTGAAGAAGCACCGGCCTCCAATCGTGATCTTGGAGAACGTCTGCAGCGCCCCTTGGCAGACCGTTGTCAAGAAATTCGAGGACGCGAAGTACAGTGCAAAGTCGATTCGCCTAGATACGAAGGCCTATTACGTGCCTCACACACGCACCCGCGGCTATATGATGGCGGTCAACGCGCAGTCTTCCAGCATTCCAAACAAATGGGTGGATCGCATGGCATCCATGAAGCGTGACGCGTCTTGCACCCTCGATGCCTTCCTTTTACCTTCCGACGACCCTCGTATCCACCATGCTAGGGAGAAACTCGTACGAGAAAGTTACAATGCGCAGGATCGCAAAACTGGTAGGACAGACTGGGGTCGTTGTGAATCTCGGCATCAACGCACTCGCTTAGAGGAGGCCCTTGGGGCTAAGCGTCCGTTGACGAACTGGGATGAAAGTATGTGGTGGTGTCATCGCTTCGACTTCATACTCCTACTTATCTCTCACAAGGTGGCGCCGTCAAGATGCTTGATTATGGGTGGGCAGACTGGGTTCAAGGGCAGGTCGAACGCGTCTGGGATCTTATAGATATTTCGTTACTCCGATCAGCCGTGCAAGGTGTCGACCCCGCCTATAAGAGGTAAGATATTTTATACTCCCCCCGTATTGCTTCTGACGCGTTCTTCTCTCAGCCAAGTATGGAACTTGTCGCAAAATGTGGATCGCTCCATTGGCTCGAACCGTGTTGGCATCTCACCCTGTCTCACCCCCTCCATGATTCCCTATATCACTAATCGCGGCGGACCAATGGTCGGATTAGAGGCGCTCCATTTACAAGGTCTTCCTATAGACGAGCTGTTGCTTACGCGTGAAACCGAAGACCAGCTCGCTGATTTGGCTGGCAATGCCATGTCCACAACGGTCGTCGGAACTACAATCCTCGTCGCTCTAGTTCTTTCGATGAAATACTTGACGCCTGGCCACGACAAGAGGACATACGAGGAGAAACACGGGACGCACATTACTGAGGTCGACGAAGACGTCATGGAAGTCGATTCACCCTCTGACTCTTTGCAAGATCACCTCGTCGGCGAAGATCAGCTCTTAGAGAGACCTTTCGATATTTCCAAGACTTCGGGACAGCCTTTCTCTGCCCTTCTTGCAGATGCTATGAAGAGCGTGCGATTTTGCACGTGCGAGGGACGAAAGGATATGACCGAGCGCGAGGTCCGTCGTTGTGATGATTGTGGATTTACCGCTTGCATCAAATGCGGTGGCCGTCCGGAGCACAACGCTCGCCCAGTCGATGTCAAAGCCCATCCAAGACTGCCTCCGTCTACCTTCGAGCGTGACCTCAAATCCGCTCTACCCATGTGTCTCGACCTATCCGGTATAACAGAGGAACTGTTAAACTCGCTGAAGCAGCAATTCGGCGCAGCGATCCCGTCTAAGCGTTGGGAGATCTGGCGAAATGCGGTTGTTGAAGCCGTGGGTCCGGAATTGCGCTTCGTCCAGCTCAAGCGACAAGAGTTGTGGTACGCAACATACGAGTCGACGAAAGCTGTCGTGGAGCTGTGTCTTCACCCACAACGTTCGGAATGGCTCTTCTATGCCAAACCGTCCCCCAGCGAGCCCGCCAATGCTGAAATTCGCAAACTGCTTATGTATCCGGCTGCTCGTCTCGCTTGTGACGGCTCACTTCTGAACGGTCGGTGGGAAGTGGCACTGCCACAGACGACTTCCTTGGAGGTATCCATAAAAGGCGTTGGAGAACTAGTGCCTTCGTGGGAGTCAAAACTCGGTTTGCAAGACCCAAAATTCCTTAACGCCACCGTTTTTTCTCAACTCGAAGTGTCGGTTCCGCCTGAGGACGTCGTTCACTTCGATCGCGACATCACCGGAACCTACGTACTTCTGGACAAATGCGGGACTGCGAACAACGCGCTTCATAAGAAGATCGCGACAAAAGAGGACGCCGCTCTCCCACCATTATTCTTACTTCTCGACCCGATCCGTTCTGGAAAGCCGACCGACGATGCCTTCGTCTTCTCCACCAGCATTCGCCGACTCGAATACCGGGAGACACGTCCTATTTTCGCTCGTCTACAATCTTCGTGGCGGCAATCCAGCAAGGACGGTCCTCAGCGGGTCTCCTGCGTTGTCCCCCAGAAGTACGTTTTCGCGGATGGTGTCAGTCTCAAGGTACGCTTTGCGCTTTTATATTTGTAGGTGTGTCGCTTATATCGACCTGTATTCATAGCCTTCAGACGTCCAGGGAGCACGTTACTCCATTCCTCAGGATAACCTCAACATCCAAGTCAACAAGGACGCTTGCAAGTCCGCGAACGCTTTGCTCGTCGCTCGTGTCCCTCTTCACTCGCAAGCCGGCCCAGAGTGGCCAAAGGGTACATGGCAAGAGGTCGAACAAATTCACGAGCGTGCCACTTTCCGTGCCTTATCGTGGCTGTTGGAACGTATCAAAGTTGTGGATGGTTCCTTCACTGCCTGGCAGGAGGTCGAGCTCCCGGAGGACCATTCAAATTGCGAGCGATGTGCCCCTCTAGCCCCCTCGTTGCGTTGGATTAAACAGGGGAAGAAGGTCGTGGCAGTCGAAGACAGCGCGGAAGCTGGCGAGTACGAACGCCGCTTGAAACATCGACCTGCGCCGTTTGTGGCCCAACTCAAGTTGGATGGTGACGGTGTTGGGACCGTCCGCATTGGTGTGAACATTGCGTCATTGACCCATCGTGCCTTCGCTCGTCTTCCCACAGCAGGGAGGAAGGGTAAACCAACCTTGTCCTGGCGTCTGGACACCAACTTCAAGCCTCTTGTCAAGCTCATCTTGCCGAAATTTACGTTGCTGAGCAATCGACCTGACCCTCAGCATCAACAGCCCCCTCACTTTGAGAAGTTCCCTCTCCGCGTGGAACAGTTACGTTCGTTGCATTGGATGTTGGAACAAGAGAAGCCCGATGCACCTCCCTTCATCGAAGAGGAGGTTTCGGAAGCCATACTCGAGCCGTTGGGTTGGCGAGCCGAAGGGCGTGCCCAACAGCCTGTGTACATACGTGGGGGCGTCCTTGCTGATCAGGTCGGCTACGGGAAGACAGCTATCACCCTCGGTCTGGTTGACTGTACGCGTAAGGAGGTCGCCCGCGAACTGGAATGCGCCACGGAAATTCCTGGCAAAATCCGCGTCAAGGCTACTCTCGTGGTTGTCCCTCCTCATCTTACACGTCAATGGTCGACGGAAGTTAAGAAGTTCGTCTCGCCCAAGGCGGAGATGAAGGTCGTCACGCTCATAACCGCATCCAATCTCAACTCCGCCACCATCGAGGATATTCTCGAGGCGGACATTGTCGTCGTCGCGTCCAATCTTTTCAAGAGCAACGTTTACCTTGATAATCTTGAGGCTGTCGCTGCTGGTGGTTCTCTTCCAGCATCTGACGGTCGCTACTTCAACGCACGCCTTGATATTGCTGTTGAAACGTTGAAGGGGCAAGTCGACCTGCTGCGCAAAAATAGGTCTATCAGCGTCATGGACGCCATCCATGCAGCGCGGAAGAAAGGTAAGTCTGCTCCATCCAAGTTACGACTTGTGTGTTAACTTGGAATTAGACGAGGAGGCCGAGAAGGCAATGCGACCGTCAAAGCGCATCAGGGGTATCCAGGAAGTCCCGGAGGCGAAAGGAAAATCCGCAGCGATACCGGCCGCTCCGAAGTCAAAGTCGAGCGATAAGCCAAAGTCGAGCTCTGGGACTCTAGTCTTCAGTCACGTCGAGGTTCCTTCCTTGAAAGACATTCAGAAGCAGAAGAGTCGGAAGGCCCAACCTATCGAAGTTTCGTCATCCGATGAAAATAATCAATCCGAGGGTGGCGATGCGCGGCCAGTTCGACGCCTCGGCCGGAAAGTCTCGCAAATGGCCGTCTACGTTGACTCCGATAGTGAGGAGGAAAAGCCAACTAAGGCCGCAAGTGGCTCCAAGAAGAAGGGTCGCTCCGCATCTCCTGATTTCATCGACTCGGACTCCGACGACGCGGATGAGGTCGATGAGGATGATTCTGCTGAAGTTTCCGATGGCGATGACTCTGACGCGCCAAAAGCCAAGTCGCGCGCAAAGCCGAAGGCCAAGCCCAAAGTGAGTGCGAAGCCGAAGAAAAAAGCTGAGAAGTCGGAGAGCGGAGACGCGATGGACTTGGACGAGCCCATCTCTACGTCCGAGGCCTCTTCCTCCAAGTCGAAGAAGCGGAAGCGAGTTGAGGAGGATAAGCCCAAGGCAAAAGAGCTGCGCGAGGCGAAGGATCCGTGGAAGCTACGCGGTGCGGCGAAGCGCGACTGGAAGCAGATGCACTGCCCCCCGCTGGAGATATTCCACTGGGCTCGCAAGGTCGTCGACGAGTACACGTATTTGGACGGCAAGATCCACACCTTGGTGACGCGGTTGTCCGCCGATCGACATTGGGTGCTGTCTGGGACACCTCCCATCCACGACTTTGCCTCGGTCCAGACGATTGCCGCTCATCTCAACCTGCACCTCGGAATCGATGACCACAACGAAGGCAAGTCCCCCGAGGTCAAAAAGCGGCGGAAAGAACAAACCGGTACGTCGATAAGTAACTTACGGTACTTCTTGTTTGAGTCTGATTGCGTCTCCTAAGCCGTCGAGAAGTTCCACTCGTTCCGCGAAACGCACAGCCTGAATTGGCACACTCACCGTCATGAGCTCGGTCAGACGTTCCTGAACCGCTTCGTTCGCCAGGTGCGTATTCATATCTTGTTTGGCAGTTATCAAACTGAATCATCGACCAGAACATCGCCGAGATCGACGAAATTCCTTGGGAGGAAAAGATTGAAAAGATCTCCTTACCAGCCGCGGAGCGCGCGATCTATCTTGAGCTTGAGCACCATTTACGCGCCTTGGACATGACCATCAAACGGGGGAAGAAGACCGACAGCGATCGCGAAAAGCGAGTCGCACAGTCCCTCGGTGATAGCAGGTATGTACTACATCCCCATGAATTAGCCACCAGATGCTGACATCTTTGGACTCCCAGCACGGCCGAAGAAGCACTCCTCAAGCGCTGCTCCCACTTTGAACTTGACACGTCGAACAAAGAAAATGCGATGAAGGCGTGCGAGGTCATCGTTAAGGAACGCAAATCGCAGCTCGAGAACTGCCGAGACGATCTTCTCAAGAAACTCAAAGCTGCGCTCGAGAAGGAGAAGGAAATCGGCAAGCGGCTGGACGACGAACCCAAGGAGTCCATGTTCCGAGAGTACGTGCGAGTCTGTCGCACCGAAGGCGTCGGCGACGAGGACGGGACCAAACTCGTTTTAGAGCTGCTTAATACTGCGGGCGTTGGAGAACACCGGCCTTCGAATTCGGGTCGCAAGATGAAGGATAGTGAGCGCAAGGAGACGATCTGGCAGCACCGAGAGCAAACGCACACGATTCGGAGGCTGACCAAGGAACTCGTCGGGCGCGTGCGCTCGTTGCGGTACTTCACCATCGTGCGAGATCTCCAGAAGCAGCAAAGTGAACCACCTGTCGTTTCATGTCCCGAGTGCGGCCGCGAGCGCATTCCTCTCGAAGAAATTGCCGTCCTTTCGTCTTGCGGCCATACTGGCTGTTACAACGATGTCAAAGCTGCTGCCGAGAGCGAGACGTGCGTGTACGCTCGTTCGGGTCGATGCAAGGCGGCCGCCCGAATTCTCAACATCGTCAAAGGCGACACGCTTGGAGTTGACGATTACGAGCGTGATGGCAAGGGGAAGCATTTTGGGATGAAGCTAGAGAAGGTCATGCACTTGATCAGGTACGTACCGCCGTTTTCCGCACAAGTGTGAATGTAAAGGTCGCCCTGACACCATGGCCATAGGAAACGCATCCCGTCCAATGAACGCGTCCTCATCTTCATCCAGTTCGCCGACCTCATGAAAAAGGTCACAGAAGCGCTCACTGCCAACAAAATTCGATTCCTCGAGATCAAGGGTACTGCCTCGCAGAAGAGCAAGAATCTGGAAAAGTTCCAGAACGACAGCGAGGAGCGCGTGCTGCTGCTGAACGTGATGGACGAGAGCGCCTCGGGCGCGAACCTGACGTCAGCTAATCACGCGATCTTCCTTTCGCCCCTCCTCGCCTCGACACAGGAGATCTATCAAGCGAACGAGACTCAGGCGATCGGGCGTCTTCGCCGTTTTGGCCAGGAAAAAACGGTGTACATCTGGAGATTCTTGACGAAGGACACCATAGACGTCGACATCTACGAAGCAAGGACTGGGAGAAAGGTAGATTAAGTGATATTCATACGGTGCATCTACGCCAGGATAACTCTCGCATGGATCTTTTATTCTGTCGTTCGCTTTCTTTGTAGCTTTCATAACATGCTATCATTAACGTTACATCCGTGTATACCATAGACTAGTGCTAGATACAAGAACACTGATTGGTGACCCATGATAACCAGAGACTAGAGCTTATTGTAGAACCAATTTCTTCGCCAGTTATGGATAAGTACTGATGCGAATGTCATCCCCTCACAGTGCGTGAAGTCACGGATGTGGGCTTGGATTGAAGGAGGTATATATTCCGCAAGTTAACTCGTCTTCCCGCATGACACGCTGCTTCATCGTGGCCTGAAGGTACGTATGTGAATGTGTTCTAGCATGAAGCAAAATCGAAAAAAAAAAACAGGATTATACATACACGCAAAGGACCAGTACTAATAGGTTATACAAATGCAATTCCGCGAATCGGAACGTAGTCCAAGGCCGTTGCGACAGCAAAGCCGGGTCACTTGTTTACCATTTGGTATCCGGAAGTATCTAGGATTTGTTTCCCACATATTGAGCAGATTCCCTTCTTGAACGCACATCCTACATCACCGCGTCGAGTCAGTGAATAATGAAGGCTATGGTGAGTGCGAGACGAAAGTACCGCACCATGGCAATATTTCGCTTGGTTCTGCGTTACAGATTGTTTACAGTCCTTACATTTACCCGCGTACGGCTGTTGTTTATGAGGAAATCAGAACGTGGTGGCTGGGGAATATTGCCACAAACGCACCTTATAACGATTCTTCGTGCTCGAGGCAGAGGCACCTCTACTAGAGTTCGGGCCTACTCCTGGAGGCTTGGGGCGTCCAATGAGCTTGTTCTCGCCGATCTTGCGAGAACCGTCCTTGATGCTCGCCGTGGTCGATTGAAATGGGTCAGGTGCCGCAACTTTGGAGAGTTTCTATGTTGACTCAGCACATTGTGGACGATGAGAGGTAGTACAGAAACGATACCTTTTCGCACTTGGGGCAGACCATGATTGTGGTGAAACGGAAGAGAAGGGAAGTGTGTGCCAGTGGACACGACCGTGACTTGTTGCAGTCAGTTCGATGACTAATACCACAGCCCCTAACCCTAGTGGTTCTTTTCGTCCAGCGTTCACCTCCTCCGAATGAGCATCTCACCATTAAAGAATTACAGTGCGCGACTGTGCATAGTCCCATCAGCATACCAGCAGAGGTAGCTGAACAGTAGCTGAACATGAGAGCTTTCTTGGACGGCGACACCCTGTTCAAAGCATCACGTGAGGCTCATTTGCTTTTTCCTTCTGCACCACAGTCATCTTATTACGAGACGTCAGACAGCGGAGTTACAGTACTGACGGATGGAAGCACGGAGATCAGTGGGGCTGGTATTTATAAAATCCTCGACCGCGGTGCCCTGGTGTAAATGCGCACTGGTCCCCGTCTCTGGTTCATCTGACTTTAGCTTTCATTGGCACTGGCACGGGCATTCTCGGCAAGAGCATGACTTATCTCCCATTCATCGTCAATCTTTCCGTTGCCCTACTATCTCTCGTCGCCATCCGTGCGATCCGTGACCACCGAAGACGTGGAGGACGACCCTATCCCCCTGGCCCACCACCCTGGCCAATCATCGGTAATCTTTTCGACATCCCAAATAAGTTTTCCTGGCTCGCGTACACTCAATTTTCAAAAATATATGGCACGGATTCTTCTTTGGCAGATGTTCTTTTCTGACGGAGACGGCAGGGGGTGTCATGTCTTTTCACACTTTTGGGCAAGTCATCGTCGTATTGAACACCGCCAACGCTGCCAAGGATCTCCTCGAAAAGCGTTCAGCGATTTATTCTGACCGCTCCGTCCTTCCGATTCATGAGATGTATGTGCTTGAATTCCACATCCAGTGTGCGATTTTGGCCGACCTCGATCAGGATGGGATGGGATTGGATCCTGACGTTTGCAAGAAGCGACGACCCTTGGCGCCAAGGACGTAGGATGCTTGAAGGTGGCCTACGTCCGGGCGCTACCATCTCATATCGCTCGATCATTCAGGCGAGGACACACGTATTCCTTTCCCGGCTACTAGAAACCCCTCACCAATGGGAGTCTCATATCGACCTGTCAGGATGTATCTCCGGCTCGCATTACGCCGCTGACTTATCTAGCAGATTTCAGGGGGAGTTGATCCTTGCTGTGACATATGGATATGAAGTGCACGGAAGCGATGATAGAATGGTCAATGCCGCCAAAAGGTTGAACCAGTTTGGGATAGAGATGGCACTTCCGGGTGCTTTGCTCATCAATTCCATTCCCCTGCGTCTGTAGTTTTTCTTTATCCGTACCACGATGAACTGAACACATACCTTTCAGTACGCCACATCCCTGAATGGCTGCCGTGGTTCAGCTATAAACCACTAGCCCGCGTAGGTCGTGAACTTGGGAATCAGGTCCTGCATCCTCCGGTTCAATTCGTAAAGGAAAGCATGGTAAATAACTATTTATTTCGGTGTAGTATGACCTATAAATGCCTCGTAAAATACGTTTCAGCTCAATGGAACGGCACGTCTCTCGCTTGCTCTCGAGAATCTTCAGGAGTTGGAAACCCTGAATCTAAGTCGACTGGACCGCGATAGGGCGGAGGAAGTGATTGCCGGTGTTCTAGGCTCGATTTATTCAGGTCAGTGCTACCGCGATATTTAGAACTTGTTGAAAATAGTTCCCCAAAGCTGGGACCGACACCGTAAGTCGATCGACAAGCAGACTCAAACCCGCAGACGATGGGAACTTAACATCATCTTGTAGACCGCTGGGGTCATGAAGTCATTCTTCCTGGCAATGTTATTTCATCCTGACATACAGAAGAAGGCACAGGAAGAACTTGACTCTGTGATAGGACGAGACCGGCTTCCGACTTTCGAGGATCGTCCCAGGTTGCCATTTGTTGACGCGGTGTGCAAGGAGACTCTGAGATGGCGCCCTCTCGCTCCTCTTAGTGGGTTTCCTCAGTAGCCTTCCTCGCGCGATATCAGACCAGCATCACTTCGATCTCATTCTCACTCGCAGGTGTTCCACATGCAGTCACACAAGATGACGTCTATGAAGGCTTCTTCATACCGAAGGGTGAGTCCTGATTGCAGAACGAATATGCTACAGCGTTTGCCCACGTATCAATTTCCCAGGCGCGATGGTGATCCCAAACACGTGGTGAGCTTAATGCTCTGCGCTCTCCGAGTGACCTCAGCTCTTCTCAGGGCAATCTTGCATGACCCTGCCACCTATCCCGAGCCAGATATGTTCAAACCGGAACGGTTTTTAAACACGGATGGAAGCCTGCGCGACGATCCTACGCTTATATCCGTGTTTGGGTATGGAAAACGGATCTGCCCTGGAAGGCACGTTGCGGACGCAACGTTGTTTATGTCAATCGCGTCTTTGTTATCAGTTTTCAACATCAAGAAAGGGAGGGGTGGATGGGACAAGCTCTCTTCTTACACGTTTACGGGCGCTCTCGCAAAGTAACTGTTTGATTATTTGATTTGTAGACTTTCGGACACGCTAATCGTCGTTCCAGTTATCCGAATCCGTTTCCATGTTCTTTCGTTCCCAGAGATGGACGGGCACAAGAGCTTATTCTTGCTCATACCATGGCGCGGTGATTCATGATGACGATTAATCCCCCCGGAACTTCTGTTGAGGACGTCGCTATGTGTCTTTTAGTACTTATCTCCTTCATGTAGCCCACAATGTATGTCTATCAGCAAACCTGATAAACGTCTGTGTTTGCATACGCCCCAACTCGATCACTGTATACACACCGATCCTTCTTTCCTTTCGAAATCGACGCATGCAGACTGGAGAGTTCGGAGACTCGAGGTGAAAACTTTCCAAGTTGTACCTTCCTTCGAACTCTGCTACAGTAGTGTGTAGGTTTCAGTGCGTTCAATACACAAAGGGTTTTCTTCCTAAATATTCCGCTTTTCACCTCCCCTCGGTGGTCCCACAACTGATGGGAGACCACGTTAGCTCCTCCTTTGTTGGACGGCCTTCCGATCTAAATAGCTACTTCCAATATCAAGAAAAGTTTCTTGGCGTTGTGAATCTGTTCGACAAAACGCGGGTAAATTGTATCCGAGTCCGAGTCATGAGAGAGACAGATTGCGCTCATAAATCAACGCGCCATGGTATCTGCAAGAATAAGCTCTCTTGCCCTCGTATCTCTGGGGGCGAATGAACACGGAAACGGATTCGGGAAACTAGAAGAACTGTCAGGCGCTCTGATCCTCTGAGAAACTATCGGACAGTTACCTTATGATAGCGCCACCGGTATATGTGTAATCAGAAGGTTTATCTCCGCCGTCTCTCCCACTCTCCATGGTGAAAATCGAGAGCAAAGAGGCGATAAACATAAACAACGATGCATCGACGAAGTGCCTTCCGGGACAGATCCGTTTTCCAAACCCAAACACTGATATCAAGGTAGGATCATCGCGCAAACTTCCATCTGCGTTCAAAAATCGTTCCGGTTTGAAAATATATGGCTCGGGATAGGTGGCGGAGTCATGCAAAATTGCCCTAAGAAGAGCTGAAGTTGCTCAGAGAGCGGAGAGAATATAACCTACCACGTGTTCGGGATCACCACCGCGCCTGGGAAATTGGCACGTGGGCAGACATCGACCAGATTCACCCGAGAATCAGGACTCACCCTTGGGTATAAAGAAACCCGCATACAGGTCATCCTCTGTGACTGCATGCGGGATAGCTACCAGTCGGGATGACATGGTCACGATCCTATCTCAACCTGGTAGCAATGGGGGAAACGAACCGAGAGGAGAGACAGGACGCCATCTCAAAACCTCCTTGCAGACTGCGTCGACAAATGGTAGCCCTGGACGATCCTCGAAAGTCGGAAGCCGCTCTCGCCCTACAGCAGAATCAAGTTCGTCCTGTGCCCTCCTCCGCATGTCAGGGTAAAGCAACATTGCGACGAGAAATGTCTTTATGGCCCCAATGGTCTATAAATAGTGGGGAAGCTTCCATCATCTATAGGTGTAAATGTACTTGTCCATCGACTTACAGTGTCGGTTCCGGCTTCAAAGAACTATTTAAAGCAGATCTAAGAACCGTAGTGGGTACTGACCTGAGTACATCGATGCTAGAGCACCAGCAATCATTTCCTCTGTCTTATCACGTTCAGAGCCGCTTAGTTTCAAGTCCTCTACCTCCTGAAGATTCTCGAGAGCAAGCGAGGGAAGCGCCGTGCCATTAAGCTACAACAGATTTCGTAGGCCACTTTTCGATGATACTCTTATACCCGAATAAACAATCACTCACCATACTTTCCTTCACAAATCGGATTGGGGGATACACGACCTGATTCCCAAGCTCATGACCGACGCGCGCCAATGGTCTATAGCTAAACCATGGCAACCACTCAGGGATGTAGCGTACTAACGGAATGTACTGAGACCATCATAACGCGTAAAAGTAAAAAATTACGCACAGAGAGGAATATGATTGACGAGCAGAGCACCTGGGAGAATCTTTTCGATGGCAAACGCATTTCTCCTTTTGGCGGCGTCGATCATTCTATCATCGCGCGCGCGCACTTGATATCCATATGTCACAGCGAGGATAAGCTCCCCTTGAAGGCTGAACATTTGTCAGATACTTTAGGAACGTAATGTGAGTCAATGAGAAATCCCACTAACAGGTCGATATGGTCCTCCCACTGATGAGGGTTTTCGAGTAGCCGGGAAAGGAGTACACGGGTCCTCGCCTGTATAATCGGGCGATACGAGGCTGTAGCGCCTGGGCGAAGGCCGCAATCAAGCACCCTGCGCGCTTGGCGCCAACGGTCGTCGCTTCTCTCAGCTTGCATAACCCAGTCCCACTCCATCCTGATCTTTGTGAGCCAAACCCGCCCGCGCAAAGGACTCCAGCGCCCACATCTGGTAGAACGGCATCACAGTCCTATCGGAATAAATCGCTCCGCGCTTTTCGAGGAGATCCTTGGCGGCTTTTGCAGTGTTCAATACGACGATGACCTTGCCAAAAATATGAAAAGATAGGATATTCCCTGTCGATTTTCGTCAGAAGGGGGACCTCTGCTAGCGAACGTGTGGCTACCGTATATTTGAGAAAATTCCGAGTAGGCGAGCCATGAAAACTGTTTTGGAATATCGAGAAGATTACCGATGATTGGTAGGGGTCGTGGGCCGGGGGGATAGGGTCGTCCTCCCCATCTTCGATGGTCGCGGATCACTTGGATAGCAGGACAGCAGTGCAACGAAAACATTGACGATAACTGTCGGATAAGTCATGCTCTTTCTGACGATGAAATCTAATCCAAAGCGAGTAGGAAAGGGAGTCGGTAACAGGACAGCTTAGCATTTTACACCGCCAATGCTAGTGCCCGTGTGATCCTCAGAAGCTCAGAAGATGCCAATTCAGTCTCACGTGACCTATGCACCTCGACCTTTCCCCGCGTTCGCCTGTGCATATTTCAACTTGACGCGTTGACGTGTTGACTTGACAGTCACCACAAAGGTCATCTTTGATTTCTTGGTATCATGCCAGTGCATGGGGTGTACAAAAACAGGACTCAACGCCTGTAAACAGACCAGAGGTACTTCTGTCCGATCCGCCAAATCAGTTGCTACACCCGCAGTCACTACGCCCTACATTGGTTCATAGCACTCCGTTATTCCCCGGGCTATAGTAGTCTAATGACTACACTTCTCTCGATGAAGTTCTCATGCAGACATAGAAATTCAATTTGGCAAGCCGACTTCATGTATTGTGATGTGTTGAAAATTGTCACGAGGACGTCTATTTCGTGTTTGTATCGACTGGTGAAGTGCTGCGGGCGGATACGGCAAGTGACAAAGGCGAGTCCGATAGCCAAGTCCTGCAGGGGTACCATTGCGCCCAAGATTCAGGTCAGGTGAGCCATTACCCAGGATGTTTGTGCGTCAGGGTCGAAGTGAGACTTGACAGGTGCAGCAGCGAGGAGGACAGGCACTGGTGATTCGGCTTCGGAGTCTGGAGGTGAGGTGGAGGGTCTTAGGGCCAATTGCGTAATCTCCGAGGATATATGGATACGGGCTGAAATTGGAGGAACTAAGGGCTTGTTCCGAGCTTCGCCAGCAGTCCTCAGAAAAAATCTCCTCAAATCAATGCCAAAAAGTACGTCTGATTCGTTCGTCTTACGCCATACTTTTATATACGCGTGGTTGAGGACAGATTTTTTCCCTTTCGGTACCGTTTAATGAGTACAGAAAGGCCCGAGTCTGGCGGATATGGGCTGCAGAACGATCAAGGAATGCCTAGAGGGTGCAGTGAAGATCTGGGAGCGTCCACTGAGAATCACAGCAGCAGCGTCTTGACTGCTCGTAGACCTCAGTCTCCTACCATTGACGTACTTGACGTAACTTACCTTCAACGCACCTTCTGGCGTCCCTCGAAACCAAAGTGTTGTTACATATAATAAGGCGTCCCCGCAACGGGAGTGAAGCGAGATTCGTGGGAGAGAGCAAGGTGTCTTTGGTCGGAGGTTTGCCGAGCTTTAACACCTTTGGACAAATCCAGTAAAGGACATCATCCGTGGGCTCAAACGCACCTCGGAGGCCTCCAATACGTGCTGGAGGCGTTCATGTTGGGTTACGTTCCCCGCGGCTTGCTCGAAGCGAACAAAGTTCCCACTGAACCCTTCGGGCGTTCTGATAGAACCCGATGATGAATCCCTCACCTGTGATAAGGTTGTGAAACGTATGGGTCGCGGCGTGACCTAGGTGGATGCACATGCAAGGATGTCGGAGAAAGCCATGGATGGAAGAGTGGAAGCGAGGAGCCTGCAAGGACGACACGCCGAGTAGGCCTGGGTCGGCGGGGGTTGACGATGGGGATGAAGTCTTGGTGACTTGAATCTCTGGGGAATCCTGGGGCTCCAAGAGGGCGGAGTCACGAAGGTGTTTCTATGAGATGTGATGGTGGTGGAAAGTTGGAAGATTTGATGAACATGTGCATGCATCCAGTACGAGATGCATGTTGGAGTGGAACAGTTATGGTATTTCCCTTTCAAAACGCAGGTTACGGCATTGGTATTGGTCCAGAAAGGGCACTTCCGGCCAGCCATGTGCTCTGGTATTCCCGAATAACTTAAGTTACTACATGCTCCATTACGGGATTGTATTATCTTTGATCCACGGGCATCGTGCCATCCTAACTTGTCTCCCTCTTGCTAATCTGATCCCTTTCATTGCGCCTCCCTCCACCAATGTCCGTTTCACGATCCCTTCGTACCTAGGGGTTGACAACGAATATACATCCTCGTCCTGCCTCATCTTGTTTGTCTCGCCTGCTGCAATACAGCACGTCCTTTCCTGATTTCCCTTTTGTCTGTGTTCTGCGTCGCCCTTCCATTTTCGGAAATCCTTTTCGCTTACTTCGTTCAAACACGTCTAGTTTACCTCACATTATGAAACGTGACAACGCCCATCTTGCTCCGGCGTGCCACTTATCAACATCCTGGTTCTGCGAGGACGTAATGTTGATTTCACGTGGGTGAGCAAAAATGGGCGTTTATTGGGGGTCCAACGCACGCATTGCCCCGTTACTACTACGCTGTACTTATGGTATCTTCTCTCTGAGGAAATCAGGAGAGAAGTGAAAAACATGACGCCAACATTCTGCGCTCCACGCGCACGTCGGGCAAGCTCGGTCAGCGATGGTTTACTTTGACACATGAAGCGCCGCGCCAAGCTCCCTGATTGATTCTCGGCCGTCTTTTCGGCGAACACACGTGTGGGTCACCGGTTTACCCGCCGGGCTTGGATGGAACAGCAGAACTCGACGAAGCTCGTATAAAATCTGAGCCTCAAAGGTTTGATATGAACGACCTTCCCCCGTATCTCTGTTCATCTTGGTCTACTCAGTTCGCATTGTCCACAATTGAAGAGCATGGCTTACCTATCGTCCATCACCGATGTCTTCGTTGTTCTGTTGTTTCTCGCCTCTATCCGGGCTGTACGTGATTATAGAAGGCGTAGAGGGCTACCCTATCCCCCCGGGCCACGACCCTTACCGATCATCGGCAATGTGCTTGATATTCCAAAGCAGTTTTCCTGGCTGGCATATTCTAAATTCTCAAAAACATATGGTACCCCTCTCTCTTTCACAGAAGTCCTCTTCTGACACGAATATCAGGAGACATCTTGTCATTCCACCTTTTTGGGCAAGTCGTTGTTGTATTGAACACTGCCAAAGCTGCCAAGGATCTCCTTGACAAACGTTCAGCAATTTACTCTGATCGTCCCCCGACGCCAATTTACGAAATGTATGTGTTGGAATTCTTCTGTGGGTTCTTCGGCTCACGTCAATCAGGATGGGGTGGAGCTGGGTTCTGGCACTCAGGAGAAGCGACGAACGTTGGGGTCTAGGACGTCGGATGCTTGACCGTAGCCTTCGCCCAGCTGCCACAGCTTCCTATCTCCCGATGATACAGGCGAGGGCACGTGTATTCCTTTCTCGGATGTTGGAAAACCCGCACCCATGGGAGGGCCATCTCGACCTGTCCGTAGGGTTTGTATTGACTTGCATTATCTTTCTGATATCTCGCGATTTTCAGCCTTCAGGGTGAATTGATCCTCGCCATGGCCTATGGATATCAAGTGCATGGGCGCGATGATAAGCTGCTTGTCGCTTCCAAAAAGAGGAATACGTATGGAACTGAAAAGATCCTTCCGGGTTCTTTGCTCGTCAATCAGATTCCGCTCTGTTTGTATTCCCCCCCTTTGTTTTTGCACATTAGCAGCACGGTTGATCGGCGCATACCCTTCAGTACGCCACATTCCCGAGTGGTTACCGTGGTTTACCTACAAACCACTGATACGAATCGGTCAGGAGCTAGGAAATCAGGTCGTACATCCTCCGATGCGATTCGTTAAAGAAAGTATGGTAAGCAACTATTCATTTCGCCACACCAATATCCCAAAATGGCTCACAAAACGTGTTGCAGCTCAATGGCACCGCACGTCCCTCGCTTGCCCTTGAGAATCTCCGGGAACTGGAAGACCAGAAATTGAACGGACCAGATCGCAACAAGGTGGAGGAGGCGATGGCCGGTGCGTTAGCTTCCATGTATTCAGGTTCGTATCCACTACCGCGCACTGGCCGGCCAGTGGTTGAAATGATGCTTTTAAGCGGGACTCGACACTGTAAGTCGGTGGATGAGGGTGTTCAAACTTGTAGATGGGTTGGAGCCTAAACATCAGTCTCTAGACCGTTGCCTCCTTCAAGTGGTTTCTCGTGGCAATGTTGCTCTCTCCTGACATACAGAAGAAGGCACAGGACGAACTTGATTCTGTGATAGGACGAGACAGGCTTCCGGGTTTCGAGGATCGTGCAAGGTTGCCATATGTTGACGCTGTGTGCAAGGAGGTCCTGAGATGGCATCCCGTTGTTCCTGCTGGTGAGTCTATTCCGTAACTCTTCATGCGGAGTAACCTAGTATCTGAGCATCATTGCGTCAATACCATCTTCACTTGCAGGTCTTCCACATATGGCAACTCAAGACGACGTCTATGAGGGCTTCTTCATACCTCAGGGTGAGTCTGGATTCCTTGTCGAATATCCTACGACTTATGCGCATGCATATTTTTCCAGGCGCGGTGATGATATCAAATACTTGGTGAGTTTATTCTGTCTCCGCTTGTAGAGAATCCTGAAGTCTTCTCAGGACAATTTTCCATGACCCTGCTCTTTATCCTGAACCAGATCTCTTCAAACCGGAGCGATACCTGAATCCAGACGGAACATTGCGCGAAGATCCCGTCCTGACCTCCCTGTTTGGGTTCGGAAAACGGATCTGCCCTGGAAGGCACTTTGCCGATGCTTCGTTATTTATTTCCGTCGCATCTTTGTTATCTGTTTTCGACATCAAGAGAGGGAGAGATAGTGGGGACAAGCGTTCTGACTACACATATACTGGGGCCTCTATCGTAAGGTAATTACTGTCTTGTTTCTCAAAGGCTCAGAAGGGTTGACAGTCCTTCCAGTGTTCCAAATCCGTTTCTATGTTCTTTTGTCCCTAGAGATAAAAGGGCTCGGGAGCTTATTCTCACCGATGCCATGATGTCGTGGTGATTAATCATGACGACCTTTTCTCTCTCATTTATAACAACGGTGGGCAGTAGTCGGACAATCTCTGGTGATATTTTGGGTGTTGGAAAAGTAAACAACGTTGTAGTGCAAGGCTAAAGACCTCACGCCACGATGTCACCCGGAGTACGCCGATAGCTTCTGCTAAATGAATCCAAAGACATCATCGAGATCATGCTATCCAACGGCCTGTCATATGTCGGTGTGTAGAATAGGTATTGTAGTGCCCCCGATGGCTGTTCGAGGTCTCCTCGTGGGACAGAACCGATGCAAACACTACAGTTATGCCGTGTATATCAAGGTTGCGTCAACGCGTGGTCCAATAACTAGCCAGGCTCCTCCTGAGCGTGGCGGGCTATGAAGACCAGCTGTGATAGAGCTGTTTTCGCCGACTAATGATCGCCATTTGCACCGAGGCTTCATCTTCCGAGTCCCTTGGAACTCGACACAGTGCGGATCTTCGTCATCAACAACGTTCAACCTCTGGATTTCGCAGCCGTGGACCCAAGCTGTCGAAGCTCATTCTTATTCTTGCGAAGCTGTGGCATGGCAGTTCTGTGGCGCTTGTCAGCAGTATCAGCGTCCTCGGTTTCTTCCCCTCCTCCGCAATGGCACGCAGTCCAACGACTTCAAGTTATGGTAAGGGAGCAAAACTTCAGGACTCGGGGAACTAGTGGAGACGGATTGCAAGGTCGCAGCCTATTAGTAGCTCCGAAAGCGGTATCTCCGGTAAAGGCGTTGGGTTATACTCCCCTGCACCGAAAACAGGTGCTGTGGGACACAGTACCAACGTGTCATCAATGCGTATCAACCCCTCAACATATAAACACGTTTTTCAACGCATCCCTCACAGCCCATGTCCCATGGTCACGTGATGTCCCACGGCAACGGGCGAGGCCAGTCACCACTACGTCGCAAGTATAGAATGTGACTTTGCCATGAATGACCTTTCGACGTCCTTACTGGTGGCCTAGCTTTAAACTTTTTCGAGCGTGTGACATATCTCTTATGTGCCTTCGGCTTCCACCATCTGCTCTGCTTCTCACGGAATCTCACCTTTCCTCGACGATTCCGAACTGCACAGCTCTCGCTTGGCAGCGCACGTGTTGGACTGTTGGTGCTATTGGAGTGCCCTCTAGTCCCAAGAGCTGCACTAACCAATATTGTTCCAGGTTACTTTTTCTAGACTGCCCCTATGCGTGCCGTGTGAAATCGTTCTGTTTTCGACTCACGATCTCCTCGCTCGTGTCGACAACTGTCCGGCCTAGGACAGTGCCACTCCCCTGTCTTCGTTGTCTCTCTGGCCTCACCCTCGCGTCGTGCTTTCACAGCGGCGCGCGTGCCGACCCCCTAAAAACGACCATGAGGCGATCGGGGTGAGACATTGGCATGGACTGTGTGTTGTTCTGCCGACAGCGGGGATGCTGTCCTACAGCGGCTCGTATAAAATCTGTGGCCTGGAGCTTCCTGGTACGAACGATCTGTACTCGTTTCTCCTGCTGGTCTTGATTAACCTAGCTCTCACCGTCGGCGATCGAAGGGCATGACTTACCTATCATCCATCCCTGATGTCCTCGCTGTTCTGTTTCTCCTTGTCGTTGTTCGGGCTGTTCGTGATTATAGAAGGCGGGGAGGACTACCCTACCCCCCCGGACCACGGCCCTTACCAATCATCGGCAATCTGCTTGATATTCCAAAGCAGTCTTCCTGGCTTGCCTATTCTAAATTATCGGAAACACATGGTACCGCTCTCTCTTTCGTACGAGTCCCCTTTTGACATTGATGTCAGGGAAAATTTTGTCCTTCCAACTTTTTGGGCAGGTCATCGTCGTGTTGAACTCCGCCAAAGTTGCCAAGGACCTCCTCGAAAAGCGTTCAGCAATTTATTCTGATCGTCCTCCACTACCAATTTACGACATGTGTGTTTTGACTCCTTCCGTGCTGGTGTTTCGTCTCACATCAATCAGGATGAGTTGGGACTGGGTTCTGGCATTGGCCAGAAGTGGCGAATTTTGGCGCCAAGGACGTAGGATGCTTGACCGTGGCCTTCGCCCAGCTGCCACGGCCTCATATCGCTCGATGATACACGCGCGGACGCATGTATTCCTTTCACGGCTACTGGAAAACCCGCACCAGTGGGAGGATAACCTTGACCTGTTCGTAAGATTCTTCTTTGATTCGCATCGCGTTCCTGAGAGATTTGGCAATTGTTCAGCCTTCAAGGGGAGTTGATCCTCGCCATGACATATGGATATGAAGTACACGGGAGTAATGATTGGCTGCTTGTCGCCTCCCAAAGAAGGAATGAGTTCTCGAATGCAAAGATTCTTCCAGGTTCTGTGCTCGTCAATCACATTCCGCTCTGTATGAAATTTTTGCGTATGCGCATCGGCAACATGACTAACTTGATGCATACGCACAGTACGCCACATCCCGGAGTGGCTACCGTGGTTTAGCTACAAGTCACTAGCACGTGTTGGCCATGAACTGGGAAATCAGGTCCTATATCCTCCAATTCGGTTCGTAAAGGAAAGCATGGTACGTGAATAGTTTCGCTGTACCAACCCCTCAACATAACGGGGAAAATGATGTATTGCAGCTCGATGGCACCGCACTTCCATCGCTTGCTCTTGAGAACATTCAGAGGGCAGAGGACTTGAAATTAAGCGGGCCTGATCGCAATAAGGTAGAGGAAACGATTGCTGGTGCTCTAGCTTCCATGTCATCGGGTGAGTATCCACTATCGCATAGTATGGATCTGGTTATAACAATTCTTTAAAGCTGGACTCGATACCGTGAGTCGACGAACGAGCACTACTAGTATATACAGACTTATAGATGTGTTGGGGTCCTATAGACCGTCTTGGCCATCAAGTGGTTTCTCGTGGCAATGTTGCTTTCTCCTGACATACAGAAGAAGGCACAGGACGAACTTGATTCTGTGATAGGACGAGACAAGCTTCCAACTGTGGAAGACCGTCCGAGTTTACCATTCGTCGACGCCGTGTGCAAGGAGGTCCTGAGATGGCGCCCTCCCACTCCTGCTTGTGAGCTTATTTGGTTATTCATATAAAGTATCGGAACAGTATCACATCTATAACATTCTCACTAACAGGCCTCCCTCATGCGGCCACACAAGATGATACCTATTCAGGCTTCTTCATCCCGAAGGGTGAGGCCTTATTCGGGAACGAATACGCTACGATGGTTCGCTTATGCGTATTTCCTTAGGCGCAGTGGTGATCGGAAATATATGGTGGGCCACGTTTCATGTTGCCTCTAAGTGGCCTGACTGAACTCCTTAGGGCAATCTTACATGACCCTGCCATCTATCCTGAGCCAGATGTTTTCAAACCGGAGCGATTCCTGAATCCAGACGGGACATCACGCAGTGATCCCGTCTTGGCATCGGTCTTTGGGTTCGGAAAACGAATCTGCCCTGGAAGGCACTATGCCGACACCGCGTTATTCATTCAAATCGCGTCTTTGTTCTCTGTTTTCAAAATCGAGAGTGGGAGAGATGGTGGGGACAAGCTTTCTAATTATGCATGTACCGGCGGCGCTGCTGTGAGGTAATTCCTGTTTGATACTTTCTCGGACGCTCGGAGAGGTTGACACAGTCCTTCTAGTGTTCCGTCTCGGTTTCCATGTTCTTTCGTCCCCAGAGACAAAAGGGCACGAGAGCTCATTCTTGCTGGTATGTCATTTCGTATTGATTTATGATGGCAATCGGGTTCTCTCGAATGCATTACTGAGGATTATTCATTATATGTACGTATACGTGTAAGTATGTACAGCTTGCCGTGTGCGCCATCAGCCAATCGCCATGACCAATTAGTGTACACCCTATGATGCACAACCTTGGACGTCTGAGAAAGAAAGCATGTTATCGTGCAAAGCCGAGGATTCCGCAACACAGTGTCACAACTACCACGTCGATGGCTTCTGGCACCCAAAAATATTGTCGGGTCACGCTATCGAACACACTGTCCAACGTTGCGGTGTTGCGAGATCTGGTCCTGCGACAGAGCATACGCATAGACTGCCGTGATGCGCTGGATAGCAAGGTTTGCATCGACGCGGGTCGTCGTAGGTTTGGAGTGAGGTGAGAATTTAATGCCATGATCGCTCTACAAATTTCTGGGATAACAATGCCAGGTCTCTGGCGGGCGCGCAATGAGGACTCGCTTCAAGTTTAGTCAGGCCGCCCATTGGGCATCGGGAAACCCCTCAGTTCCTAATGTCTCTGGCGAGCCTAAAATGGTAGTTTAAGGCGTTTGAGAAACTAAAAGGTTTCCTGATGCACCTCATGGTGCATAACCAGAGTAAAAGAAGTGGATAAAATCGCGCGACTTCCGAGTCCGGAGACTTAGATATGTGAAAAAACAGGTATTTGTAGCGCGCCTCGTGGCTTTGGAAGATTTGCTCACGCGACAGTCTGACAGAGCCCATATATGATACGCTGCGGTCATGCCCAATAAAGTCTATCAGGGGTTACGTCGACTTGGCCGCGGGGCCGAGTCCGAGAATATTAATTTGACGCTATGATGACGGTTCTGAAAATATCAGGAATAACAGCCAAAAAAGCTAGGCAGGTGTCTGGAAGTGGGGGGGATAAAGACTGATTTCAATCAGCGGCCTCGCTGGTTCATTATCGAATCGAAGAATCGCAATTCGCACCGAGACGCGGTGGACCTTCGTTGTGGACAGCCTTCGGCCATTGAGTTGCCAACCATGGACGCGAGCCTTCGGAGGTAAAAACGGAAATGTTCGCTCTTGTGATGCATTGCCATCATTGTTGCTTGCCGAGATCCTTCCGCGGAGGTTGAAATGCCCCGCCACGTGAAGTTGACTCACTGGCTTTTGAATCATCTTCTCGGCAACACCCGGGGGTGCGGCTTTATCGCTGGTTTTAGATGGAAGAACAAAACTCAGGGTAGCTCTTAAATATGCAGCCTGAGATGTCATGGTCTCCCTGTTCACCATGGTTAACTTAACTCTCTTTGTCGACAAGAGCATTACATACCCGACATTCCTCGTCAATTTTTTCGCTGCTCTATTGTCCCTCGTCGTGTTCCGGGCAATTCGTGATTACCGAAGGCGGGGAGGACTACCATATCCCCCTAGACTGGCCGATGTCCGGTTCGGTTCGGGTTCGGCGGTCTCAGAGCTGAACCTGGACCAGACCTGGAGGTCCGGTCCAGGCAGAACAGCGAACCTGGACCTGGACCTAGGTTCGGGTCCGGTTCGGGTCCGAACAAGGTCCGAGTGATCAAAAAAGCCTCAATTTTTGTTTTTCTTAGTTTGTGGTGCATCGGAAGTTCACACTGTGAGTTCGGGGGGATCGTCTGACAGCAAAGGGGGGTCCACAATCCCGATGGAAAACAAAGGTGCATGGGATGTGGATGTGTGCGTTTGAGGAGGAGATCGTCTGAGAACAAGAGGGGGGGTCTGCAATCCCGATGGAAAACGAAGGTGCATGGGGTGTGGGGTGTGGATGTTCGCGTTCGGGG
>Ga0307509_10002897_pt1 | contig 27125 bp, 23 predicted proteins | sample 10_EM_MG_FD_202245 | JGI IMG/M metagenome (GOLD analysis project Ga0307509, IMG submission 202245) | Populus trichocarpa ectomycorrhiza microbial communities from riparian zone in the Pacific Northwest, United States - 10_EM | ecosystem: Host-associated > Plants > Roots > Unclassified | place... | reverse complement strand
CAGGACGCACAGGGCGCAGGGGACGCAGAGGACGCAACTCAGGACGCACAGGACGCAGGGGACGCAACTCAGGACGCACAGGGCGCAGGGGACGCAGAGGACGCAATTCAGGGCGCACAGGACGCAACGGCGCCGTATCTGACGCAGGGTAATTTTTTGCTGATGTAGTTATTGTAGCTACCTATCCTAGAGTCATTCCACTTAGAGCATCCGCACGGCCTGCAACACTTTTCTCAACGCTCATGTTACAGATGGCTGGGTACACAGTTTGCAGTAAGAGAAAACATTTCAATATGCCAATGTCGATTTCTCTACTCTCTTTCTCTTTAAGAGGCTGCCTAGTCAAGATACGAACACGTTTTCCGATAGTTGCTTCAGCACAGAGTTGAGTCTACCCCTCTTTCTCCTCCTCCTCTTACGGTCGGATCGGCTGGCACCCTACTGCTTCTCCACTCTTTTGGCTGGTACCTACAACTACCTGGCTGGTATCCATAACTACTTCTCACCATTCAGACTATGATCACTTTCTATCACGGCTTGCCTCTGGGAGCATTGTATTGCTCTATGTCCTTCTTGTTTTCGAGTGCTTTGCCAACACCGTTGTCCCCTTCCTGCGTTCCCAGGTCTTCGATCATGCCGAGCCTGGCCAGCCCTGTGCCGTGTATGCGGAAACCTTTCTATTGGTTGATGTTTTGTTTGCTTTTTGCTTTTTTTTTGTTTGGATCATTGTGCCATGGGTTTTCCTGACTCTTCCTACTTGTTCTTTGATTTGATTCCTTTTGTTTATCTTCTTAGCTAGTCAAGGGTTTCTTGTTGAGGGCGAGATGTGCGGTTGGTCCCACACCAGAGGCACTTGGGGGGTTGGCTTTTTCCCAGGGGTATTTGGAGGTTTTTTTATGCCATAGCGTGAGCTGCATGCAAGATTTTGTATCTTAAAACAATAATCATATGATTCAAAAAAAAGAAAGAAAAAAGAAAAAAAAAGAAAAAAAAATGTACAAGAACTCCATCCTCTGTCTCGTCTACACACCCAGTAATTGAAATCTCAACACCACGAGATTATCACCACTTTTCTACCCTCCACCGCACGCAATGAGCTTGCTCTAGGGGGTGGACTCATACCTCCTCTACTTTCCCCTGCCTTTAGGTTCATCCCTTTGGGCTTTCTTCTCTCTGGGTGGATGGTTTTCGTCTTCTTTTGATGAGGTTTCCTCTTCATTTGATGATGTTTCCTCTTCCTATCCCGCTTTTGCTCAGCCTCGCATAGAGCATTTGCACGGTCGGCAACACTGCTCTCGACACACATTGTACACACGGCAGGGAACATGGCTTGTAGTAAGAGAAAACACCTCAACAGGCCACTCTCGATTTCTCTGTTCTCTCTTTTCTTTGAGAGGCTCTCTAGTCCAGACACGAACGCGGTTACCGATAGTTTCTACGGCATAGAGTTGGGTCTACCTCTCGTGCTCCTCCTCTCGCCACTGTCGGTTCAGCAGGCACCCGACTGCTTCTACACCCTGGGTGTCTGTTCCATTCTCATCTGTGGGCTGGGGTGATTGTCATGGCTGCATGTGTGGCTTTTGACTGTGTTTGGAGTAGGGGCTTCATGCCTGCCACCTCTGTTGCCTCCGAGTGACATGCACTCCCTCCCGGTCTCGTTTCTGGTGGGCCTACGGTCGCTACTTCGCCCGGTCACAAACTTCCATTTGTGTGTGTTTCGGTTACTGATCTATCTCTGAGTAGTCTTGTCTGCCCTTCGTCCGGGACGTAAGTGCCCCAGGCCCCAGTGATGGGATTGCCTCTTTGTGTGTGATGATGTAACGGGGGCACCGTGTAGAGAGGTGAACTCTAAGGTTGCGACCGCACCAAACACTCAAAGTAGAAGATAAAGATGAGGTTACATAATTCAGAAGAATCAACGGTAAAACTTAATATAGTTAAGCTCGAAGCTTCACTCAATTTAGTTCTCTCCAGGAAAAGTTAGTTTTCGAAGTAGAATGCCAAACGCTTAAACTTAAGTAGATATCAGAATTAAGCCTTTGACATTCACCACCACTTCCGACCTTGTGCGCGTATCCTGTCCTGCTGAGGGTTTGTCCGAGGTCTACCCACCATCAGGATTTGTCCTGTGGAAGTGTCGGACCAACTCGGGTATACTTAACTCCGTCAATAGGATATGAGTTTCTGCAATGCATCGCCAATACAACCGCAGGTGGAAAACTCTTCCTATCGAAGTCATACCAGTGGCTAACTGTTATGACAACAACCGGAATCAATACCTAGATGGTGGACTCACTGGCCCAGTGCTAGTTTCGTCTATACAAGCTATGCAGTCCATCATTTAATCTACGCGACTATCCAATGTGATAAATTGACATGCAAGCTCCGCCGGTGAGATGTAGCCGATGGTTGGCTAAGTGGGCGCTACCCATAGCCATCCTCTCGGGACATACTCTACCGTGATAAGACTCATACCTCTAGAGTCCAATAACAACGATAGTAATGCTACAAATCAAGGGGAGAAGGTCCGGGCTGGTTACTGAGGTATTTGTCTCTAAAGCACCCTGGCCTTCTGAGACCACCTGAGTACCACTAGGAAGAATACCCTACAACCTGTAGGCTAAAATAGACTCCTAGAAGCCCGAGAGACCATATATGGGCGACCCACAATTTGGCGGTTACCCATACTCACCTTATATATCCTGCGAACGACATTTAGTCCGACGGACGGCGACGACTTATACGGTGCTTCGGCAGCTGCTCCAATGACCTCTTTTAACTAGCAAACGAGCAACTACACAGCCGTCTGCCTATGACGCGCCTTCCCAATGCTGGGGCCAGAGGGGGGTGTTAGCTAAACCCGCCCAAGTTCAATAGTATGTTCGGGCCACCCTTACACAGGCGTGGGGCCTCCCCGCGCAGATGCGTGTGCGCCCAAGAACATCTAAGAGCCCATAGAATATGAGGCAATCGACCTCTAAGTTCTAGGATGACTTTGCCAGTGAAGGTATGGTAACTTGGGTTCCTCAGTCGGGTAACTGGGACCCATGGGCATAATAACCAAATTCCCAAGGTAGGGTAACTTTGCCCTCTTATGCCTTTAACCGCTCAGGAAGTCCTCCAGTCGACCACAGAAGTCGTCTCAGAGATCCGTGTAACATCCCCATAATTCTCTTGATCTTATGCGAATGTTTTCCCGAAAGGTTCCCCTGCCTAATAGTGTACCTCAAGGCTACTCAACTATTTCCTAGGCCTTATCCTCGGTTTACCAACTATTTATATACTAAGTATACGAGACCATACCACCTCTGGTTACCACTTGGTATACCATTTGGGCTAAGGTGATAGTGATTGTAGCTACCTATCATAGGGTCGTTACAGATGATGGTCTATGGCTTTGTCCTGCTGGCTTCTGGGTCCCTCCCCTGCTGCGGCAGAATGGGCTCAGTCGTTGGGCTATGGGTGGGTTGCTTAAGGTTTCGGCTGGGATTTTTCTTTCTTGAGTTTGTTAAGGTTTCTGTACTTTCCTTGGTTGCTCACCGGTGGGGTTGGGGGTTTACTTATGGGCTGCAAGTCTGTGGAGGTTTTTTGGTTTCTTCTATATTGGCTTGTACGTTGTTCTGTAGTTTCTACCCATAGTACCGGGCGCTTTGGTCTCGGGCAGGGTCAGATGGTATTAGCACAAGGGATGCGGGATGGATGGTACGTGGAGGTTTTTCCTGTCTTAGTGTTAGGCGGGAGCCTATCTCTCAGTCTTGCGAGATAACTCTGGCCGATAATCTTAATCGCAGATAGAGATTGTCCAGGAAGGCTCAATGTTCAAAAATAGAGGTAGGTAAACTGATAAATATTTTTCTAGCGTAAAAACTTATATTAATAAGATCTCTTCTCCGTTGCTTGATAATTTTCAAATAGCTCGGGAGGCACCTCAATATTTATATGCCGCGTCTGGGTGGTTGCGGGCTACATCTACTTCTCATACTAACTAAGTACCTACTAACAAACTCCAGCTTGTCCTAAAAGTGCGACACTATTTGACCTTGACAATTCTTTTATATCACTTCGACTTCCGAATCGCAACACCAAGAAATTTCCTGACCGTGCTCCGACACATCAGTCCATTGGTTACGATCAATCTTCGTTTGCATGGAGTCTTGCTTACCATTTGCATATGCAGAATGGTCTCCATGATCGAACCAACAAAGGGGCCAGCTTCGTTATCGAACCTCTTAGCATTACAGGCATATCCTGCAACCGACATCTGCAAGGCATAAGATAGACTTGTCACGATAATCGCACCAATATCTATTATCCCTCAATAGTCATATCGCTATCGGATGGTTCCATCAGCATCCTACAGATACTATTGACGTGTGTGAGTACGGGTATGCCTGATTTCTGAAACTACCTCATCCAACAACACCATTCACTTCTGCGACTTTCATCGCGAGTGCGTGGAGTATATAATGTGTTACTTAACCATTGTCTGTAAAAACATCCTGTTACTTAATGAGCACTTCCGAGACTCTCGTCTTTAGTCCTCAGTAACCTTATGCGATGTCCACCGATTTGGCTTGAACCACTTGTATATGCTCGCCAAAGGCCTTCCCACATATACCCTCCGAACGGGATCCGGTCGGACGGACGGCCGCAACGTATACGCGGTTACGAGGAGGGTTCTAATGACCATGTCTTTGGTGATAGGACGCAACTATGGCGGCGTCTGCCGATGTAGCGCCGTCCCAATGCTGGTGCCGGAGGGGGGTGTTGGCTTGTCCTTTTGAACTTCAGAATCCTAAGGTAGGGTAACTATAGGTCTTTATTCACTAATGGAGGGCTAAGCCTTCCGGTATGCCTAACACTTAGAGCGATCTGCATACGGGACTTTGTACCTTCAAAAATACTAAAATGATTCTAAAAAGAAAAAAAAGGAAAAAAAAGAGAAAGTACAAGATCTCCATCCTCCGTCTCCTCTACACACCCGGCGATTGATATCTCAACACCATGAGATTATCACCGCTTTTCCAAACTCCACCCCCTGTCATGAGTTCGCTCTAGAGGGTGGCGTCATACCTCCTCTACACTCCCCTTCTCTTAGGTTCATCCCTTTGGGCCTTCTTCACTCTGGGTTGATGGATTTCGTCTTCTTTTGATGATGTTTCCTCTCCCTACCCCGCTTTTGCTCTGCCTCGCTTAGAGCACCTGCACTGTCGGTAACACTCCCCTCAAAGTCCATGTTACAGACAGCCGAGAACATGGTTTGCAGTAAGAGAAGACATTTCAACAGGCCAGGGTCGATTTCTCTACTCTCCTTTTTCTTTAAAAGGGTACCCAGTCAAGACACGAACACAAATACCAATAGTTTCTACGGCACAGAGTTGGATCTACCCCTTCTTCTTCTCCTCTTCTCACGGTCGGATCGGCTGGCACCCTACTACTCCTCCACTTTCTTGGCTAGTACCCACAACTACCTGGCTGGTATCCATAACTACTTCTTCACCATTCGGACTATGACCATGGTCCATCATGGCTTGCCTCTTTGTGGATGGTATCGCACTATCTCCTTCTTCTTTTTGAGTACTTGCCAACAGAGTGGGCCAGTTGCACCTTGCCCGCGCCCCCCCATGATTTGGATTATGCCGAACCTGGTCACCCACGCACTGATTGTAGGGAACTTTTCAAGTGGTCGCTGCGTTGTTTGCTTTTTGTTTTTCCTTTGTTCGGATGATCGTACCATGGGTTTTCCTGACTCTTCCTGCTTGTTCTTTGATTTGATTCCTTTTGTCTATCTTCTTAGCTAGTCAAGGGTTTCTTATTGGGGGCGAGATGTGTGGTTAGTTCCAGATCAGAGGGACTTGGGTTGGCTTTTTCCCAGGGGTAGTTGGAGGTTTTTTATATGCCATAGTGCGAGCTGCATGCAGGATTTTGTACCTTGAACAATAATCACATGAGTCAAAAAAAATGAAAAATGACACGAAAAGTACAAGAACTCCCTCATGGCAGTGAATTTTCACTCACCCAAGGGACTTTTTGATCCTTGTCATAATTTGTTTCGTTTGTACAATTCCTACTCTATCCCTAGTGGCCACATTTGGTCAGTATCTCACATTGATTTATTTCTCCAGTATGATTTTCCTACGCTTGTCCTTGGGAAAATCAATATTCATCACTCCGCCTCCGACCCGACTTGTTTGCTCTTCGACTACGACCAGTTCATAAGTTGTCCCTATTTCAAAAGGGCATCAGCTCAGTTGTTTTCTCTCCTCAATACACCCGGGTTCTACACTAGGTTCCCGTTCACCACCAACTATCGCCCTGCAGTCCTTAACTTGTCCTTTGCCAACTCGGCCTTGCCCCCTTACTTCTCCTCTCGGAACACCTCCCTCCTGCCGACGGTTTTGGATTATACCGCCCTCACAATCATTCTCTCCACTCCGCTTCTAAAGCCCCCACCTAGGGGCATAAACAGGAAATAGACGGATTGGGATCACATCTTCCCTCTGCTTGCCGATTGGACACTCGCAACCCCCCCTGCTCTCCCTACTCCACATACACTTGACCTTTGGTTCAACGACAGCCTTGCTAAGATTAGACACCTCATCACCTCGAACATCCTGGACAAACGCCCATCCTTCTACTCTAAACCGTGGTGGACTCCAGAACTTACACAGCTATGCTGCATCAATCACCAGACCTCCCACCTCACGAGAAAGAATCAGGCCTCGCCCGCACTGGCCCGAGGGGCTCGGAACATATATTTCAAGGCTGTTCAATCTGCCCAGAGAGCCCACTGGTCACAGATTCTAGCCGACGTTGACTTGTGGTCCGTTTGGGATGGAACGGAGATTGCAGCCGGCAGAGCCCCGAATTGTTTCCCCATACTTGAGAATCCCTCCTCCCCCACCGAAATTAACAATACACTCCTTCAACATTTCTTTCCTCCAAGACCTTCTCCTCCTCCCCCCCTTATCTGTCCTGTCTTTAAGGACGTCCCCCCGCTTTTACCATCAGAACTGTTGTCTGCACTTCGAAAATCCTCTAACATGTTAGCCCCTGGCCTATGTGGCATTCCCTACTCTATCTGGAAGCGGGTCCACAAGGCCAACAAGTGGCTCCTTCTATTCCTGTTCACTCCACTCCTCACCCATGGATACCACCCCCAAGCCATGAAGTAGTCACATGGCATTGTCCTGGATAAACCAGGCAAACCTGATTACGGTATACCAGCTTCTTTTTGCATCATTGGCCTGCTCGAAACCGTCCCCAAGATCCTCGGAAGACTATCTAATCTTCGTCTCGCGTCCGCCGCCGGCTCCCTTTGCGTCTTACACTCGAATCAGTGAGGGTCCCTGGCTGGTCTTGGCTGTTTCGACGCTGTTGCTACCCTCAACCACGAAGTACGCCTACTCCAAGCTGCTCTCTTCAAAGTATCAACTCTCTTCCTGGATGTCAAAGGTGGTTTTGACAATGTCTGTGCAAACAAGCTGGCTAGTATCCTTGCCAAAGGAGGGGTCTCAGCCTATCTGGTTGCCTGGATTAAGTCTTTCCTCTCCAGACGCCAGTGCCGACTCATCTTTCTAGGAGCGCAAAGGGTCTTCTGCCCTGTCGCTATTGGCACCCCTCAGGGCTCTCCGATTTCTCCCCTTCTTTTTGTGCTTTATATAGCCAGCCTCCACCGGTCTATTCGGCAAGTTCTGGCGATTTCATACGTCGATGATCTCACAATCATGGTCGGCTCGGACTCTGTACGTTCACATATTCGCACTCTTCAACACAATTTCAGCATTGTCTAAAGGCAGGGTGCCGACCTGGGGGTGGCCTTTTCTGTCCCCAAAACTGAACTCATTTACTGGAGAACCCTGAAGGACCGCTCAGATGTTTCCTTTGCCCCCATAGTGATCATCGACATGCTTATTCCACCGTCACAAGCTGTAAGGTGGCTGGGCTACTGGCTCACCCCAGTGCTCCAATCCTCTATCCACTTCTGAAGACCGCTGGCGCTTGCCCAGGCCTCCTTCACTACAATCTGAGAGCTCAGTGAAGCTGGCAAAGGCCTCTCTGCTTGGTGCAACAGATAATTTGTTTTTCAGCGCTATCCTTCCTATTCTCACCTATGGCTGCGACCTCTTTATCCCGGACACAACCACACTTAAGAAACTCGAGTCCTTCTCGCATAGAGTGCTCTGGTGGACAACTAATTGTTTTTACACCGCTGCCTGTGGCGCTCTATACCGGGAAGCCTCACTACCACCCATTTCCTCCATCATCAAACACCGCCATCGGTCAGCTGCCCCCCCCCCCCCACTTGGTCTGCGCCGCTTCGAAATTCAATCTTGCCACCGCCCGGATACCCGAGTCTGTGCCCACCTGGGACCAGGGACCTTCTGCGGACGATCATCGTATTCTCCTCCAAGGCTCTTCCCAAGCCACCCACCTCACTTCATGGCTCTGCCCGGCGGTAAATTCCGCGAAGGACCTGCCTCTAGACTCCTTGTGTCACGAAGTCTGGAACCACATTGCGGAAATCCCTATCCTCGCGCTCGCCTCAACAGATCTCGTATCGCTCCCACTCTTGAGGGAGCCCTCCATCACCTACCAAGCCCTCAGAACTCCTCTGATACAGTCACTCCTCGCCGACTAGCTGGACATAAGTCCCCCAGTACCCCCTTCGTATCCATACAGTCCCTCCCTCACTCCTCACGCCTTCACTGTGTTAGGTTTAGGTTAGCAGTAGGTACTGGTAGCTATCCTCATATGTGTTGGGGTTGAGTATAGGGTTAGTAGAACCGGATGTTGGGTCTTGTCAGTCATGTATTCTATACTCCTACGGTCATAGATAGGAAATACACTAGGTCATTCTTCCTCCACCACGACGTTCCTACACACTGGCCTTTCATGGTTTATATGTGGCCGCATTCATCAGATACGTACAGGTGCTAGCTACTTTGCTGCACATATCTCTTGGGGGAACAAACATTCCAGCACCATTTGCCCGTTCTGTGAGGAAGATGATGAGTCCTTCCAACAAGCGATTCTCCTCTGCCCAGCTAAGGCCCGGCCTTGTCTCACCCATCTTTCAGGTGTGGATGGCATTGGCCCACATGCTCCCCAATGGCACTCGGTTCCCCTCCTTAGAGGGTAGGCTGACTATCTCTACGCTACTCGCACTAGCTTCCCGCCTGCCCTGTTGCCCATTCGAGCCAGTACTGCTATTCCTGAGTCAGGATCAGACTCAGATAGCACTGAATCATCTTACAACTCCCTAGCTTAGTCCCAGCCTTCTTGGTATAGCTCCTTTAAACTCCCCTGCTCGAGTTTTTGCTAAGGGTATTTCCTAAATAGTTTGTGAGTTTCCTTTATTCCTAGTTGGCTGTGGCGGTGAGCAGGTGGGGCCGGGAGGTTTTGTTATTTTGTAATGTTTTTCTTATAAGGTATAAGGAGGATTTTACTTTACTTTCCTTTGTTAGTCATCAATGGCGATGCAACAGGGTTCTGACGATCTCACTTGGAGAGTTTTTGCAAGTGGTGTTTGAATTTTGTTGTTTCCTTTCTTACTTTTTGGAATTAAGGTTTTTTATATGCCATACCGCGAGCTGCATGCAGGATTTTGTACCTAAATCAATAATTACAGGATTCAAAAAAAAGTGAAAAATGAAAAAAAAAGTGAAAGAAAACAAAGTACAAGAATTCCACACTCCGGGCCCCCAATTTTCCTCTCACTTATAATACATACCGTATTCGGCCAAGGTAAACCTGAGGGTTTGGTCTTTATTTCCTCACGTTACATCAATTTTGGCTTTTCACTTGGGCTTCATTCTGAAGTGAAATTTATATTTCACCTTTGCTGAGAGAATCTTTATCCTTGGAAAGTCAAATTTCTAGTTTGACTTCATTTTCCCTCTCCTCCTCCTCTTTGTCCTCGGGCCTTGCCCGCTGGCCTTGCCCGCTGGCCTTGCCCGCTACCCTTGCCTGGCTGATATCTACCCCTCTCGCTTCCACTGGTGCAGGCCTGGCCTTGGCTGTTGGTCCTGCTCGGTCTGCCTCCTCCGGCGAGGACTGTAGGGCTGATCCAATGTCTCGCTCATCATTATCACAGTCCAGTCATGCCTCTCTTTCTGGGGAGGCTGACAATGTCACCAATAGTGTTGGTCATGCTGCCAGGCTCGCTCGCCTCGACCTGGCTTCATTCCCCACTGTCTATAATGCCTCCGCCGGTACCTTACTTGAGAGTCAACTAGCCATCGGCCCTCGTCTTGCTCAACCTTTTGCCATTGTTAATGACCTAGGTGCCTCTGTTACTTTCTTGACTTCGAAGGTTGAGACCCTCACCTCCGCCCAGGCAGGGCGCTCAGCCACCCTCTCACCTCCAGCCACATCCACCCAGGAGGCGTCCCTCAAGGATTTGTCTTCTTGCGTTGCTGTACTCTCCTCTCATCTGGCCATACAAGTGGCTCCCCAGCCACCTCAGGCCCAGCCTACTCCCACCCCGGCTGTGCAAACTAAACCTGCTCAGCAGAAAAAGAAACTTGCTACCCGCCTCGCGTCTCGCACTGTCGCCACGCCGGATTTCCCCTTCCTTTTCGAGGGGAAGTGGTACTGCAAACCGGACACGTACCCCAAACGCCACCCATATTCACCCCGAGCTGCTATCCTTTTTGCCACTTGCCACCCTCAGCCTGAGGAAGCCAAACTCTAGTCCGAGCGATATCCAGCCACCTCACTCTTCCACACTGGTCCCCCACCCGGGTTCACAGTCTCTGATCCTCCGCAGCCCCAAGAACCAACCTGGGTACAGGTTACCAGGAAGGGCGGAAAGGGCAACAAGAACGCCACTGCGGCACAAGTTGCTATGTCACACAAGAGTAGTGTCCCTAAATGACCCGCAGCGCTCCCAGCAGCACAACATCGTTTCTTCACCCCTCGCACTTCCCCAATCCTCTCCAACGATTCTTTCATCATGACTGCCACCCTTCCAGACATCATGGCCACTGTGCTCAAAGAGGCCAACTGCTCTCTACCCCTCTTCCCTACTGCCTCGGTTAATCGCAATAGTCCTCTTACTCTCACAGCCAACCCATACACCCTGTCCTCTGCTTACTGCCCGTTTTTTGATGCAAGGACCAAGAAGCTCAATCACTGTTTCCCTGTTGGAGATAATCCGTTTCATGTTTTTAGGGAGGTACCTACAAGTGTCGAACTCCTCATTCACAATCTTCCACTCTCTATTCTTCCAAATAAGCCTACAGACCTCTTCTCTTCACTCCCTGAATCAATCAGGAATGCTATTGACGTCCCCATATTTGGGGCTAGATTTCTACAGTCAGATCCAGCGAAAAAGGGCTGAGAAGCGCACAATCTCGGTGGTTGTTGCAGTCGACCTACTTCATGTTTCCCATTTCGGCAAATCCATCCGACTTTGCTCACAAGCCCGCACGGTCGCTTCCGCCTACTCTGCCGCCAAGTCCACCCAGTGCAGAAAGTGCTGGCGTTTTGATCACTCCTCTCCACTATGCAAAGAAGTGGCACAGGTGTGCCCTATCTGCACTCTCCTCCACCACTGTTCTGCCCACAGATGTGCTAACCAAAGCAGCCCAAAAGGATGTTTTGACTAGTCTGGAGTAGGATGTTGCAATGCCTCCCCCCCTCTCTGCATCAACTGTGGTGGTCAACACGTCTCCTTTGATAGCACCTGTCCTGTTCGTCGCGAAATCCTCTGCTCTCTCCGTCTACCGAGGGACCAAGAGAAACCCGATGCCCCTGATGCGGGCCATCCTCAAACCACCCCTTAGGGTCCAACTGCTCCCCCAACCGTACCCGCCACTCCGGCTAGGCATGTCCCCCGCTTCCCTCCCTCTACCGAATCTACCTAACCCGAGACAGTCAAGCCCGTTTGCAGCCCATCTGCCCAGCCTAGCCTCGCCGGTCCCATTCCCCGCAGGAATCACTTTGGTGCTGGCAGCACCCTTTTCCGTGCTAGCACCAGTGCCGACTCGAGCGAGCCCACTGCGACCGACATCACCATGGAAGTTTAGATGTCGACAAGCCCAGCCCCAACATAGAGTCCTTCACCATCCTAATTCTCCCAGAATACTGGTTGCTTAAATCTTTTCATTGATTAGCATAATTGTCCCCGTAGCAGTAATGTTTTTCAAACTCTTTTAGGTTTTTTTACTTAGGTAGAAAGTTCTCCTCATATAGTCACTCTTCCGGATATTCATCTCTGGATGAATTGTCCCCCTGTTTTTCGCAACTCTACATGTTTGTTCCCTGCTGCAACTGAAAGTTATAAACCTCGAGTGGCAACTTATGTTCACGAAAGGTTATTAAGTGTGATTTCTGTTCTTCCATTGTTTTTTGAAAGGGGCGACCTCATGGCAGTGATTTTTCACTCCATCAAGGGACTTTTTGATACTTCTCATAATTTGTTTCATTTGTACAATGCCTATTCTATCCCAAGTGGCCACATTAGGTCAGTTTCTCCCATTGATTTATTCTCCCAGTATGATTTTCCTACACTTGTCCTTGGGAACCTCAACATTCATCACTCCGCCTCCGACCCGACTCATTTCCTCTCTGACTACGACCAGTTCATAAGTTCTCCCTATTTTGACAGGGTATCAGCTTAGTTGTTTTCTCTCCTCAAGACACCTTGGTTCTACACTAGGTGCCCTTCCACCACCAACCCTCACCTTGCAGTCCTTGACTTGTCCTTTGCCAACTCTGCCTTGCTATCATATTTCTCCTCCAGGAACCCCTCCCTCCCGCCGACGGGTTCGGATCACACCGCTCTCACCATTATTCTCTCTACTCCGCTGGTAAAGCCCCTGCCCAAGGACCTAAACTGCAAATACAGGGATTGGGATTACATCTCCCCTCTGCTCGCCGATTTGACACTCGCAACCCCCCCTGCCCTTTCCACTCCACACACACTGACCTCTGGTTCGATTACAGCCTTACCAAGACCACGTACCTCATGACCTCCAACACCCCAACCAAACGCCCATCGTCCTACTCCAAACCGTGGTGGACTCCAGAACTTACACAGCTACGCCGCATCCATCACCATACCTCCCTTGTCATGAGAAAGAATCAGGCCTCGCCTGTCCTAGCCTGTATGACTCGGAACACGTATTTCAAGGCTAGCCAATCTGCCGCCCAGAGAGTCCACTGGTCGCAGTTTCTGGCCGACATCGACTTGTGATCATTTTGGGATGCTAGAAAGATTGCAGCCGGCGGAGCCCCGTATGGTTTCCCTACACTTGAGAATGCCTCCTCCCCCACCGAAATTAACAATACACTTCTACAACATTTTTTTCCTCCTAGACCCTCTCCTCCTCCTCTCCTCATCCTTCCTGCATTTAAGGACGTCCCCCCAGTTTTACTATCAGAAGTGTCCTCTGCGCTTCCAAAATCCTCTAACATGTCAGCCCCTGGCCAAAGTGGCATTACTTACTCTATCTGGAAGTGGGTCTACAAGGTCAATGAGCGGCTCCTTCCATCTCTGTTCACTCCCCTCCTCACCCACGGATACCACCCCCAAGCCATTTAAAAGGCCAACGGCATCGCCCTGGATACACCAGTCAAACCTGATTACCGTATACCTGCTTCCTTTCGCATCATTGTCCCACTCGAAGCCATCTTCAAGATCCTTGAAATACTTTCTGTCCTTTATCTCCCCTCAGCTGCCTACTCCCTTGGCCTCTTACACCCCAATCAGTGTGGGTCCCTGGCCGGTCTGGGCTGTTTCGACACTGTTGCTACCCTCACCCACGAAGTACGCCTACTTCAAGCTGCTTTGTTCAAAGTATCAACTCTCTTCCTTGATGTCAAAGGTGGTTTTGACAATGTCTGTGCAAACAAGCTGGCTAGTATCCTCGCCAAAGGAGGGGTCTCGGCCTATCTTGTTGCCTGGATTAAGTCTTTCCTCTCCAAACACCAGTGCCTGCTTATCTTCCAAGGCACACCAAAGGTCTTCTGCCCGGTCACTGTTGGCACCCCTCAGGGCTCTCTGATTTCTCCTCTTCTTTTTCTGCTTTGTATTGCCAGCCTTCACCAGTCAATCCCTCAAGGTCTCATGATCTCATATGTCGACAACCTCACCATTCGAGTCAGCTCAGACTCAGGACGCTCGAATATCCGCGCTCTTCAACACTATTTCGGCATCATCCAAAGGCAGGGTGCCGACCTGCGGGTAGCTTTTTCCGTCCCCAAAACTGAACTCATTCACTGGAGAACTCCGAAGAACCCCTCACATGTATCCTTTGCCCCCATAGTGATTAACGACATGCTTTTCCCACCCTCTCAGGCTTTAAGGTGGCTCGGCGACTAGCTTACCCCTACAATCCATTCCTCCATCCACTTTAAAAGACGGCTTGCCCTTGGTCAGGGATCTTTAACAACAATCCCTCAGCTCAGTGCAGCTGGCAAAGGCAGCTTCTCCTGGTGCAATAGGAAACTAGTTTTCGGCGCCATCCTCCCTATCATGACCGCTGGCTACAACCTTTTTATTCCGGATGCAGCCACACTGAAGAGAGTCAAGTCCTTCTGGCCTGGAGTACTCCCGTAGACGACTAATTGTTTCTACCCCACTGCCCGTGGCGCTCTATACCGGCAAGCCTCTCTTCCACCCATTTCCTCTATTTGTAAACACCACCCTCGGTCAGCTGCACCCCGTTTGGTATGCGCTCCTTCCATATTGAATCCTGCCACCGACCGGATACTTCAGTATGTGCCCACCTGGAACCAGGGACGTTCTGCGGAAGATCATCGCTTTCTCCTCTAATGCTCCTCCAAAGCCATCCATCTTACATCATGGCTCCGCCCGGCAGTTAATTCTGCCAAGCACCAACCCCTAGACTCCATGTGTCATGAAATACCGGATCTCATTGTGGAAGTCCGTATCCTCTCGCTCGCCTCGACCAACCTCGTATCTCCGCCACTACCACTGTTGAGGGAACTCTCAATCACATAACATGCCCCCAGAACTCCTCTGGAGCAGTTACTCCTCGCCGACTGGCTGGACATATGCCCGCGAGTATCTCCGTCATATCTTTACAGTGCTTGCCTCACCCCTCACGCCTTCACTGGCCTTCCTCGGTTTATATGCTGCCGCATTCACCAGATGCGCTCAGGTGCCAGCCACGTTGCTGCCCATATCTCCTGGAGGAACAGAGATTCTAGCACCCTCTGCCCTTTCTGGGAGGAAGACAATGATTCCTTCCAACCCACGATCCTCCTCTGTCCCGCTAAGGTCCAGCATCGCCTCACCCATCTCTCAGGTGTGGATGACATCAGCCCCAAAGCGCCCCTCTGGCACTCAGTTCCCCTCCTTAGAGGGTTTGCTGAGTATCTCTAAGCTACTCAAACAGGCTTCCCTCCAGCCATGTTGCGTGTTTGAGCCAGTACAGCTACCTCTGAGACGGGATTGGACTCAGATAGCGCTTAACATCCTAAACTCCCTAGCTCGGCCCTGGCCTTCTAGGTATAGCTACTTTTAACTCTCCTGCTCGAGTTTCTCTTCAGGATATTTTCTTTTCAGTTTATGATTTTCCTTTGTTCCTAGTTGTTTGCAGCAGTAGGCAAGTAGGACTTGGAGGTTTTAGTACTTATGAATGTTTTTCTTATAGGTTATAAGAAGGATTTTACTTTACTTTCCTTTGTTAGTCATCAATGGCGATGCAACAGGGTTCTGATGATCCCGCTTGGTGAGTTTTTGCACGCCTTGTTGGAATTTTGTTATTTCCTTTATTAGTTTTTGGAATTAAGGTTTTTTATATGCCATAGCGCGAGCTGCATGTAGGATTTTGTACCTAAATCAATAATCACATGATTCCAAAAAAGAAAAAAAAAAGAAAAAAAAAAAGGTACAATAACTCCATCCTCCCTCCCCTCTACACACCCGGCGATTGAAATCTCAACACCACCAGATTATTACCACTTTTCCAACTCCACCCCCCGCCATGTGTTCGCCCTAGGGGGTGGAGTGCATCTCCCCTTATCTTCTCCTGCCCTTAGGCTTATCCCTCTGGGCTTTCTTCTCCTTGGGTTGATGGATTTTGCCTTCTTTTGATCAGGTTTCCTCTTCTCATCCAGCTTTTGCTTTAGGCCTAGCTTAGAGCATTTGCACAGTCGGCAACACTCTCTTCACCGCCCATGTTACAGACGGCTGGGTACACGGTTTGCAGTAGGAGAAATTATTTCAACAGGCCACAGTCAATTTCTCTACTCTCTTTCTCTTTAAGAGGCTGCCTAGTCAAGACACGAAGGTGTTCTCCTATAGTTTCTACGGCACCGAGTTGGGTCTACACCTCCTTCTTCTCCTCTCCTCATGGTCGGATCGGCTAGCACCCTACTACTTCTACACCCTCCTGGCTGGTACCCACAACTACATTGCTGGTATTCAGAACTACTTCTTCTTCACCAGTCGGACTATTGAGGCCACGGTCTATCTGACACGCCTCACAGGTGATGGTATTGCACTATCTCTTTCATTTGTTGTGGGTAGCCTTGTATTAGAGGGCTTATCGTCTGCCAGTTTCTCTGTGGAGCCAGGTACCCCTACTCCTATAGGTATGGGAAATTCTAAGTGGCCTTACACATTGTTTGAATTTTGTTTTTCCTATATTCGGATGATCGTACCATGGGTTTTCCTCATTCTTCCTGCTTGTTCTTTGATTTGATTCCTTTCGTCTATCTTCATAGCTAGTCAAGGGTTTCTCTTTGGGGGTGAGATGTGCTGTTGGTTCTATACCAGAGGGGCTTGGGGGGTTGGCCTTTTGCCAGCGGTAGTTGGAGGTTTTTTATATGCCATAGCGCAAGCTGCAAGCAGGATTTTGTACCTTAAACAATAATCATATTATTCAAAAAAAGAAAGTCAAAAAAAAAAAGTACAAGAACTCACATGCAGCGCTAGCTATGGCGTAAACAAAACCCTAATCTCAAAAACATATAACAAAAGAAAACCTCAACAACCATCTCCAAGTGTGTCAAGTACTCGATGTGGCACCATCATATGGTTAACAAAAGAAAGTATAATCATGATACTAGCTAATCAACTAACTCGCTATTAAAGGAAAACTCTCTAACATCCATCGCAGTAGAAAACCTAAACGGGGCGAGACAGGGGGGAGGGAAAGGAGCCTCCAGGGGGTGAGGCAATGGGAGAGGAAGGAAAAACTATCGAGGCAGCTGACGGAGGAAGAGAGGGAAACATGTCCAGTGGGTAGTTTGTGGCGGTGGCCCAGAGGTAGGCGGTGAGAGAGGAGAGGAGGGAGACTGAGAACCTGAGGGGGGCGTCAGGGCCAAATGAGGTCCAACCTTGGAGGTGGTGGGACCTGGGGGCATCTTTCGCCAGGTCGTACAGTATGGCATAGCTAAAGGTCTCTTGTTCCTTGCCACAAAGAGGGCAGAGTCGGGAGGCGCCAGAGGACGACCAGGAGGGGTGGGCGGCAAGGGAGCCCTTCTAGGTCCTCATCTTATGGATATAGCCAGCCATGAACTTCCCCAGACCCATGAACGGATAGAGGGTGAGAGACAAGGGGAAGGTATAGTCTAAGGGGGGGGAAGGTTCAGATGCTAGTCGTCAAGGATGAGTAAGCAAGCTTTGGCTTTTAGGGAGAGGTAGGCTGCCTTCATGACATTGTCTGGGGGGAGGGGGGGAGGTCGACCAGGAGGGAAGAATTGATGAGAGGAGAGAACGAAAGGCCCTCGAGGAGAGGGAGAGTAAGGTGAGACATAGCATCGACAGGGAGTTGGGTCCTAGTTGAGGGGGAGGGGCGTGGAGTCTTCTAGTTGAGCGGTATAATGTTGGGATCCATGCAGGTATAGAGGGGGCGATGGGAGTTGGTTGCGTGAACTCTCAAGAGAGAGGAAAAGGACCGGCACAGGTGAGCCGATGCAGGGTTAATCTGTTGGGGGGAGCACACCAGACGGAGGGCGGTCATCCGTCTTTTGTGGGGTAGTAGGACAGACAAGAGGGGAAGGCAAGCCTCCGCCACCAGGATCGGGAGGGGCATGGCCAGGAAGCAGTTCAAAACCCACTGTTAGACCTGCCTTCAATCAAGTTCCATCTTGGAAAGCAGGCCCTTAGTTGGAACGAACAGGTTTGCGCCATAGGAAAGAATCAGAAAAAGAAGGGAGAAGGCAAGCCAATGGCAAAGGTGAGGGGAAACCCCTGAATTGTTGGAGGAAAGGCGTCTAATGGCGGCGAAAGTTACTTGGGAAAGGGCCAACCCATTCGAGAAGTGGGAGGACGAGGCGAGGTTAGGGACGAACCAGTACCCAAGCCACTTGATCTTTTGGGAGGGATGAAAGAGCTGGCCATCAAGGGCTACTGGGGGCAGTCAGTCTTCTGTGGGGGGGTCCCTCTCCATGGGGGTACGCCAGTGGATGAGCTCGGTTTTCAGGACTGAGAAGTCGACCTGTCTTGCTTCAGCAACGACCCTTAAGTGGCCGAAAATATGCTGAAGAGCCCTGGAGTTGGAACGGTAAGAGAGGGACGATGTAGTGAGAGAGAAGTCGTCGACATAGGAGAGAACCAGACCTGTGGGTACCGGGATGTGGAGAGGAGAAACGTAGATAACATACAACAGGGGGGAGACCGGGGAGCCATGGGGGGTGCCTACCCAGACAGGGGAGAAAGTCCAGGGGGAACCCAGGAAGACCAGGTGGTAGGAGTGGCCAGAGAGAAAAGACCTGACCCAGGCTACTAGGTAGTGATTGACCCCCTTGCGTTGGAGGTCAGAGAAGAGGATTTTGGCATCAACATTGTAGAAACCTCCTTTCATGTTGAGAAAGAGTGAGGAGAGTTTGCGCTCCAGATGCTGGAGGGCGCGTACTGTGTCACTGAGGGCGGCGCAGGCATTCAATAAGGAGAGAGGGGATGGATCCACATTGGTTGAGGTGCAGAAGGTCAGTCTATCTGGCAACGGGGGCAAGGCTGGAGGCGATGATCCTTTCTAGGATTTTGGAAACAGTCTGAAGAAGGACAATAATTCTGAAGGAGGCGGGGGTGTCGTAGAATTCTTTCCCTGACCAGTCAAGGACAACGCCATTGGCTTTCTTAAGGGAGGAGGGGTAGTGACCAAAACGAAAGAGAGGACCAAGAAGGGAGACTAGTATGCTGGGGGAGGTGTGGTGAACTGTTTTCCAAACTGTGTATGGGATGTTTTCAGGTCCAGGAGCCGAGGTGGGCAAGCATTTCGAGAGAGCAACAGAGACATCTTGCTTGCGGAGCTCAGGGTAATCACAAAAGGGGGGCAGGACTAAAGGGAGGGGAGGGCCGTAGTAAGGGGGGAAATTGTAGCTGAGAAGGACGTCATTCATCTCTCTAGGAGTTGAAGTGCCCCGCAGATTGAGAAAATAAGGGGGAGCTGAACCGGTTGCTATCTTCTTAACTGTCCAGATGGAATAAGAGGTAGCTGAGGAGAGGAGGGACTTCCAGTGGACCTTCTTAGCAGCTTTGATTTCCTTGAAGTAGCCCCAGTTAGAGAGGCGCGCGGCCACTATATCAGATGAGAGAAAAGAGGTGCGAGCAAGCTGAGAGGCAGAGTGGAATTCGCGTCTGAGAACAGAGAGAAGGGAAGACCACTAGGGGTTGGACCTATGGGAAGGTCCCTTGAGTGCGGTATGTGTGGAAAGAAGGGCAGTGACGTGAGCAAGTTGGGAGTCAAACCAGGCCTCCAGGAAGACCCTTGTTGGGAGGGAAGGAGGAGAGGGCCGAAGATCAATTAGGGCAGGTGAGAGAGGTGTCCAATCGGTAAGGGACCAGTTGTGGACAGGAGGGGGTGGGGGAGGAAATCGGGTGAGCAAAAATCGGGGATATAGGGACGTGATCTGAGCCAGTAGAGGGAAGGGAAGTATCCCAAGAACGAAAAAATGGAAACAAAAGTAGAGAGGCAAAAGAATGATCTATCACAGAAGGGCATATTTTTCCGCCCAGGGGGAAATGGGTATATACCCCGGGCAGGTTGAGGAGTTCGAAACCAAGGTTGGTAGTCCTGGAAACGTAGGGAAAGGAAGCAGCAAGGTCCCCTCAAGAGTAGGATCTCAGTGCATCTGACAGGGTGTGATGGATGTTGAAGTTTCCAACAACCAAAGAGTGGAAAACCGTCCTCTGGGAAAGCCAGGTCTGGGGCAATGGTCCTATAGTTGATGCGTTAGGACCAGAGGTTATACAGATTTACAATGCGAAATTGAGGAAAGAAACAACGAAAGAGGTCAACACTGAAGAAATACAGGGCAGCAACATCAGGTCTATCCAAAAAACTAGGAAGAACTGTTGTGTAAGACAAAAATAAACTAGGAACATAAAAGGCAACTTTGGGCTTAGAGCCAGGTAGGTGCATGGGGGGAATAAAAGGATTTAAAGCAATTAAAGAAAGAAAGGCAAGAGCGCCAAAAAGGAGGATCTTAAAGAAAAACAACATCAGGGGGGTGCAAAGACAAAGCAAAGGAAGTAAAGAAGTAGTGAAACACAACTCAGCTCCCAAAGCTGGTGTGCTGAACGATTGAAAGGAAGGAAGCAGGTGACCGGCCCTGCAAACGGGTGCTGGGTGGTCAGACATTGTACCAGCACAAGACCGACAGGTCCTGGGGTTCGGGAGAGGGGCTGGGCTTGTAATGACCCTACGATAGGTAGCTACAATAACTACCACGTTAGCGCAAATGGTATACCAAGTGGAAACCAGAGGTGGTATAGTCTCGTATACAAATAGCTGGTTAACCTAGGACAAAGTCTAGGGAATGGTTGAGTAGCCTTGGGTACTCTATTAGGCAAGGTAACCTTTCGGGAGAACATTCACATAAGGTCAAGAGAATTATGGGCATGTTACGCGGACCTCCGAGATGACTTTTATGGTCAACAGGAGGACTTCCGGAATGGTTAAAGGCATAAGAAGGCAAAGTTACCCTACATTGGGAAATCCGTCATTATGCCCATGGACCTCAGTTACCCTACTGAGGTGTCCAAGTTACCCTACCTTCACCAGCAAAGTCATCCAAGAACTTAGAGGTTGATTGCCTCACATTCTTTGGACTCTTAGATGTTCTTGGGTACATACGCATCTGCGCGGGGAGGCCCCACACCTGTGTAAGGGTGGCCCGAACATACTATTGAACTTGGGCGGGTTTAGCAAACACCCCCCTCTGGCCCCAGCGTTGGGACGGCGCGTCATAGGCAGACAGGTGCATAGTTGCTCGTTTGCTAGTAAAAAGAGGTCATTACTTGCGCATTCCAAAAGTATCCGGATGCCAAGGCATTTCGAGGGGTGATCGCCAGATGGTCAAAGAAACCTTTAACTAGTACTGTAACCTAAAGGTGCCCAACTTCAAACTGCTAAGGCTCCTCCTTAACCTCCTTGGTATTTGTTTCCTTTCTATCATTTAATAAACAATAGATTGGAGATTCAGAGGGCGGAGAATTATATAAAATATATTAACCTTTGAGTGAGTTATAGGGGTTGTAGATGCAGCACGATTTCTAGTAGGCTCCGTTTTAGGGCTTCCCCTACCCAGAGTTGGAATTGAATCTTGGCGCCAAGTCATCCGGATACTTGTGGAATGCGCAAGTAGAGCGGCTGCCTAACACTGTATAAGTCGTCACCCTCCGTCCGACTGAATGTCTTTCGCAGGATAAATAAGGGGAGTATGTGTAACCGCCAAAAAGGAGGTCGCCCATATATGGTCTCTCGGGCACCAAGGAGTCTATTCTAATCTACGGGTAGTAGGGTAGTCTTCCTAGTGGTACTCAGGTAGTCTCAGAAGGCCAGGGTGCTTTCGAGGCAAATACCTCGCTCACCAGCCCGGACCTTCTCCCCTTAATTTGTAGCATTAATATGGGTTGTTATTGGACTCTGGAGGTATGAGTCTTATCACGGTAGAGTATGTCCTGCGAGGCTGGCTATGGGTAGCGCCCACTTAGCCAACCATCGGCTACATCTCACCGGGCGAGCTTGCATATCAATTTATCACATTGGATAGTCGCGTAGATTAACTAATAGACTGCATAGCTTGTACAGATGAAATTACCACTGGGCCAGTGAGTCCACCACCTAGGTATTGACACCAGTTGTTGTCATAACAGTTAGCCTCTGGTATGACTTCGATAGGAAGAGTTTGTCCACCTGCGGTTGTATTGGACATGCATTGCAGAAACTCATATCCTATTGACGGAGTTAAGTGTACCCGAGTTGGTCCGACACCTCCGGCAGGATAAATCCTGATGGAGGGTAGCCCTCGGACAAACCCTTAGCAGGACAGGGTGCTCGCACAAGGTCGGAAGTCGTAGTGAATGTCAAAGGCTTAAATTTCATATCTACTTAAGTTTAAGCGTTTGGCATTCTACTTCGACAACCAACTTTTCCTCGCGAGAACTAAATTGAGTGAAGCTTCGAGCTTAACTATATTATGTTTTACTGTTAATTCTTCTGAATTATTTTACATCATTTTTATCTTCTACTTTGAGTGTTTGATGCGGTCGCAACCTTAGAGTTCACCTCTCTACAGGGTGCCCCCATTACAGGGCTCCACATTGGGGCAGGGAGTACCAGTCCTCAAGCTGGAGCAATCCCACTCCGGTTGGGGGCGCCTCAGGGCTTTCGGCGTGGTTAGATCAAAGGCAAGGGCCAGGGAGGCGGCACCAGAGGTGGGGCCAGCTGGGGCCAGGGTGAGGAGGATGGCATGGTGGTGAGAGGTGTCGGGTTGGACATCGATTACATTGGGGTCAGCTTCCTCCTAGGTAACCGTGGCTGCTGAGGGAGGCGGGGCGATGGACTGGTTATTGGCAGCTGGGGTGTTTCTGGTGGGGGGACTGGCCTGGTAATACAGTCTCTGTAGCCGGCAGAGTGATCCTCGTCGCAGTTGAGGCAACGGGCAGGGAAGGCAACACAGCAGCTGAGAACCGGGCACAGGTTGCCTTTCTTTGGACAGAAAGGGTTTGAGCAGCGGTGCTTGGATTCAGAATGGTTGCTGGCACCAAAGGGGCAGATGACAGGGCTTTTGCACCTTGGCTTGATATGGCGAAACTTCCAGCAATTCCGGAATTGAGTAGAAGGGGACAAGGAGTAGGCCCCTTCAACTACACAGTTGCTGCCATAGACAAGGACAGTAGGGGGGTCAACCATTCAGTCATCATGGTCCGGAGAGACACGGACCACGACAGAGCATGCCCTCTTGCCATGCGTGCGCGAGGAGAGATCGGGATTGAGGTAGCGCCTGCTTCTAATACGGGAGTTTTTGGAATTGTAGATCAAGGACTGAATATAGGGAAAACCGGGTTGTCGCTTTCAGGGAGGGTGTTGAGGGGGATACCGTGAATAGCAAGTTGGAGATCAATAGGAGTGAGTCTAAAGGGAGCCAGGGGTTGTCGCCCACAGGAATGATTGATTGATCTTCAGGGAAAGAGGGTCGAAGAAGGAAGCGTAGGAGGCTGCCCGGACGGTGGTATCACTGATCAAGGAAGACAGCGCCTTTGTCATTGACGAAAGTCTTAAAGGCAACGGGGTGGCCGGGGTTGGCTTCTTGGAAGACTGAGGCGGCAAGGTCCGGCCAGCGGATTCGGATCAGAGCTACTTCAGGGTGAGGGGCTTGAATGGTTTGGGGGGCACAAAACCTTCTGGATGCGCTGGGAAGAGGGGGAGGGCCCTTTGAAGAGGTGGCCTCGACGACGTTCGCAACTTTCACAGCGGAGGCACTAGAAGACTGTCCCTTGGCCTTGCCTTTGCCTTTGCCCCTGGAGGTATTATCAGCAGCGGCCTGATCAAGCTCCAAGGTGCAACCATGCATGACATCAGTATAGGAGCGTGGGTAGGCAGGAGGACGAGAGGGCTCCGAGGGTGGGAGGAGAGCAGGTTTGAGACCGGGGAAGCCGGGGGAAAATTGTGCCAACCTGAGCCTTGGCGAGCCCCCGATTGGGGTAAAGAGGACTGAGAGGGTGGTACATAAACAATGGTGGGTGCCACACGATGTGACAGGTTGCAGACTGCATTGTGCAAGTCTCTGAGCTCTTGATCGACCAGGGAGTTGGCAACTTGGGACTGTAGGGTATGTACGGCAGTGAAGAGGTCCTTAATGCGAATCCCAATCATGGAGATAGCATGAATGGCCGAGCAAAGGAGGGGAAGGATCGTGGCTTGACCTAGAGCCAGGTGGTCGCACTCCGTAGGAGAGAGGGAAGCGTGCTGGGCCTGTGTAAAAGAGATGAGATCATGGGTGCGGTCAAGGAAGGAAGAGAGGAAACGAGCCTCATCAGAGATGGCCATGACTGAGGGGGAGGCCGTGGAGGCGACAGAAGAGGGGCCCAGAACAGTGATGAACAGAGAGGAAGGGCCAGGCTGAGCCATGAACACGGCTTAGGGACGCAAAGCCTACGCGAGGGGTAGAAATGTAAGCGAGAAGGTATCGTGCACCTATCGATGAAGTGTTGAGAAATGAAGGTGCAGGAAAATACGGGGCGCGGAGTGTGGCTCTAACTATTTCATTTTTTTTCATTTTTCATTTTTTTCCTGCATTTGTTGTTAAAGTACAAGAACTCGCATGCAGCGCTAGCTATGGCGTAAACAAAACAATACTACTGGCGCCAGGGGAAAAGCCATCATCCCAAGTCCCTCTGGTATGGAACCGACCGCACATCTCGCCCGAAGAATCCTCACCCCTCCTTGACGCGGACACAGAGAAGATTGGAAAACAACAGGAAAGCAGGAAACAACAGGAAAACCCTTGTCATAGACTCCTGAATCATAACAAAGTAAAACTAGCCTAAACGCTAGAAGGAAAGGATAACCACTAGAAAGGAAACCAAACAGAAGAAGAAAAACAACACTCCGAAGGGGCCGGCCAAAAGTAGCACAGACGTGCTGGCGACCGAAACAATTACTCCGAGCCCAAGGCGTTGACATGGGCCAAGGAGGTAGTGCTCTACCATGGAAGAGTGTAACCCAGGATGCGACTGTGGTAGCCGCGGGGGCGAGAGGAGCCACATAGTAGTAAGGTACCAGCTAAGGGAGCGGAGTGTAGCTGTAACCGAGAAACGGGACTAAACCGGAGAGGAGGAAGAAGGGGTAGACCCAAACGCTAGAAAGGACCGACTAGAGCAACCGCGGCCGATGTTTTTCCGACAGCGAGGCGAAAGATGAGGCCGTGACGTTACTACCCGAAGTGTTCCCCGACCGGGCACACATAATCGAAAGGGTGGAGTACTTCGCAAGGGGCTTGGAAGACAGCAGCGCCGACCGTAAACGAAGAGAGAGGGGTTGCCGACCGTGCAAAACCTAAGCGAGGTGCAAAGGTCATGCGGGGGAAAAGGGGGAGCAACAAACTTCATGAGCGGGGGTCAACGATGAACGAAGGCAAGAACCCCAAGGAGGAGGGGCCAAGAGGCCAGGAGGAGGTGGGGAGGTAGCGTCGCTCCCCTGGGCAGAAGCCATCAAGGGGGAGGAGAGAGGGTGGTGGTGGATCCCACGATGATTTCCCTAGTGTTGAGATTTCAATCGCTGGAGGTGTAGGGGAGATGGTCTGTGGCTCTAACTATTGTAATCCAATCTCCTTTATATAGAGACTCTTCCCACAACCCTAACCCTGGTGACTCTCTTATCGAGCCTTCTATAACATTCCTTTTAACCAATAATAAATCATAAAACTAATCATATGAGCAAAGCACGAAAATGAGTGAAACTCATGACTCCAAATAGAGTCACGCACGAAAGTCATTACATCATTTGTGACTCACAATCGTGAGTCACCAAAACATAAATATAATAATAATAATATGCAATTGCGAATCATGTGAGAACTATACGTCAACTTATCTTATAGTATGAAGTATAATATACTGATGACTACTAATTATTAGTCATGTGAAACCATCTTTCTAAGTCACGATTTGTGACAGGTCCCATGTCTTTGGTTTCATGCCCCCAGCCTTGGAGAAAGCAGCCCTCCTGTGTACAACTTGCACAAGGTGAGACATTTTGAACATTTGGGTGAGGGTATATATGAGTGTGCATGTGAAATTCTATTCCTAACTGGTGTTGTTTCGATATTACGATACCGGTATTATACGAATATTTTCCTCATCTACCGGCATGTGGTAAGGTACTTGTACTAGTACAAGTGCAACGGAGATGTTTTCGGAGTTGTACAAGACAGGGATAGTAAACTAGCAAAGCAATCCCTGTCATGCACGAAAACGTCTCCCCTAGCACGAGTACTTGTACCGTACGGTATTACAGTAGCGTACTTGTGAGCGACTTGTAGCGATTGCCGACGGCCTGGCAAACACATGTCTTGCTTAAAGGTATGATACGTATGATAAGCCTAAGTTGCCCTCATGAATAAAATGTCTTTGGCGTTCCGGTAGCTCCTTTGTGTCGCAGCGCTCGCATCGCATTGCATTGGTTCCACGTGCTTGTAAACCCTTGGAACGCCCCAAACGACCGCTGATCTTTGTCTTTCCTGGTAACAGGGAGCGAGGCTGAGGCTTACGAGGAGAAAAGGGGAGATACGGTACCGTATCCTCTCGTTGAATTCGCTAGCGCCGAGTATCCCTGTGAATTGCGACATCAACCCAAGTCGGTTTAGTTTCGCCAGTTAATAGAATTGCGAAAAGCAGTTAATGAGATCCAACACAGCCAAACGACTCATACCATTCCGTGTCGGGAAAACACTAATCCTTCTTAAGAACCGTGGTCTGTGGATCCGGAGATTAGCGACGAGCGGCGCTAGCGAATTCACAGAGAGGATACGGTACTGTAGAAGATACGGTGGTGATTTGAGTTAAAGGAGAGGTGCATGGTGTAAGGGTAGTGTTACCCGTCAGCTGGGTGTTAGTTCACTTAGGCAGCATCGGGTATACGGTAGTTGTACGAGTACTCGGGTATGTCAATGGATGCCGGGAAACATAGCCCTTGTCTCTGGAGAGGTTCATGGGATCAGCGGAAATTCCGTAGTTTTTCTGATTTTCACTGATACAGTACTAGTACACCCCAGGGGTACTATCGTAGTACACCTTGCGACTTCCGTCCAAGAACTCAAAGGGGCCGTTGCCGAGAAGAGACCAGAGAAAAAGAAAACCTCTGAGCCGGTGGAAAAGAAGGAGAAGACCTATGCTGAGGCGGCTAACACCCAGTCAG
>Ga0307509_10002896_pt1 | contig 27133 bp, 32 predicted proteins | sample 10_EM_MG_FD_202245 | JGI IMG/M metagenome (GOLD analysis project Ga0307509, IMG submission 202245) | Populus trichocarpa ectomycorrhiza microbial communities from riparian zone in the Pacific Northwest, United States - 10_EM | ecosystem: Host-associated > Plants > Roots > Unclassified | place... | reverse complement strand
AAGGGGGTGGGCTTTCTTTGCCATGGGGTCTTCTCCGAATGCAGCGGTTTGTGCCTGGGGGAAGTGTTTACTTTGGTTTACATGTACCTAAAAACAATACCACGGATTTAACAAAAAAAAAAAAACCCCGGGCGAATATTGTGTCATCACGGTACGGGCCAGTAATCTGTGATCGGATCAGTCCCTTCTCCTGAGCGAAGCATGGCCTGCCCGATCTAATATATGCAGGAAGTGCGGTATCCTTGTCAGTCATATCACTTATGGAGGCGACAATTGCAGACAAGGGAAATGGCTGGAATTCTTCAGCGCCCTGCAATATGATTGGCCGAGCTCAACCCACAAACACTTTATTACATGAGATGAGATGAGATGGGCTTCTGCATTTTCCGAAATTGGACACTTTTTTCTTTTCCTTCTCTCGCGCCATCTTGAGAACCACGGGCACTGCAACCCCTTCCCAACCACTGTCATGCCGTGAGATATGCGACGCGGCCCAAAATCCTTAAATACACCCCTGAGCATCAAGCCAAAATTAACGGAAAAACTTCCGCTCACTGCCGACACCTTTTCTGCTTCTACCGGTATTTGCCCTGGCTCGAGTACGGTACCGTATTGGCGCCTTCTTTTCTTCTTTTCCTCTCCTCCTTTCTATGCCTTTGCACACACCCCCGTTTACTAGATTATGGTCTTGATCTACAGAGCATGACAGCCTCCCGCAGAGAGTGAAACGCTGGTTCTAGTTGGGGGCGGATTTGTCCTTCCTTTTGGAGTACCAGTATGGATCTTTGGGGTGGATCGCGAAATACCGGTATGTGGGGAAGGTGGGTATTAAAAGTAAACGTGACGATACCTTTGCTAAATTCTCACGTTTTGATGGTGGTGAATGCCTGGGGGGAGGATGAGCGAGGAGCCCTGGTTCCTTTTCTTTCTTTCTGAAACGGAGTACTGGGAGAGGGACCTAAAGAGGATATGCGAGTAGAGTGCACTTAATGTGCCAGTGCACTGGATTAAGTAACTGATAGCCTACGGGGGTGAATCAGTTAGCCGCTAATTTACTTATCCTGGTCTTGAACTTCATCCCCTTTACGGGATGGGTACTGTCGACATCCTCAAGTAGCCAGGAGGAAAAAGGGATACTAGTGGTTGGTGTTTTTCAGCTAGGTATCGGTGACAAGAATATGGAAAAGGTTCGAATCGTTGGTTGAGATCCTACGATGGCCCCCATCTCATTACAGGTGTTTAACGTGTTTGCAAGTTGGACCACGGGCTTGTACTAGTACAGTACTAGTACACTCCATGGAGCTGGAATATCAAAACTGGTTTGGGGCCACGGCGAAGGCGTCTCATATTGCACGAATGATACTAAAACCGGAGGATTACACTTGTTCGGGCTTCGGATGCAAGTAAAAAGTGTAATAAAACGCGTAAAGTAATCGAGTGCCACCACCCAATGACCCCAAGTGTAACCTTTATGACGGGGAGAGTCCCTGAACCACTAATGCTGTTAGGTAGGGAACCTAACTGTTCGACTCGTGGAAGAAGAGAGCGCTGGTTGATCATGATGAGAGAGGCAGGAGACCAACTGAATGGCGGATGTCACTCTACTGTGCCTACCGGATGCCGTATCATACTCAGTAGGATTATTGTACCCTGGAATGCTCTTGTTGCCCTCCATCAAACTTCCTTTCCCCTTCCTTTCCCTCCTCCCTATGATAGTCCATCTCCCTCCATTCCATCTTCTCGAGCTCTCTTGGCCACCCAACTCGTGCTTCATTGTACCTGGGTTCACTGCCTTACACTTCTACGCGTATCCTAACCACTTGGTTGGTTGGTTGTTAATCTTTCTTTACTCCTCGTTCCCAAGCCCTAGTCGGTTCACTCTTAACGCTCGTGGTATCATATAATAGTCTACTCCATCATTGAAGGAGTTGCACCCTGCACTGTACCCTTAACAGTTGCCGTTGCGGATCCCCCACCCCCAACGTAGAAGCACTGCACGAGTGCTGTGCTGGTGCAATACTTCTCCTTCAACCTCCCTTCTTCCTTATTTACGCCCCTCCTTCGGCAAACCACCACCCCTCGTTATTTCTCCCTTTCTCCCTTTCTTTCTTTTCCTCTTTGCCCTAGCAGTCCTCCGCAGTCCTTCCGACCACGGCGCAGGCACCGTTAGATACGCTCTTTTGATCTGACTATCGCGCCTTTCGATGCTTCCGCTATCTGTACTGCTCTGTTCTCACACTCTTTTGCAACTTCAACGCCTGTTGTAGCCCCCTACTGCCAACTCTCAACCGGAATTTGGAGCCTCACCTCGCAGCAAACTGCACTGAAACCCTCCCCTCTTCTCTTCACGCTATTCTGTGATGCAGTCGCTCTGCTGATACCTCCTGTTTTGTAAACTTCACGATCTGGCAAAGATCGTACACGCTCGTTAAACCTTGAACAAAGCTAAAACACCCATTGCCAAAAAACAACTTTCGACTTTCGTTCTTTTCAGACTTGTCTCTTTTCAATTCTACTCTACCGTCGTTGGGGCTCAATTAATTTCTTGTACATTTTCTATTTTTCTTCTTTCTTTGGTTCATCCCTCGCTTCCCTTTTTGTGGATTCGGTTCTCCCTCACAGGCTGCGACAAGCCCGTTTTTGGGCACAATCCCGTTCCTTGCAGCAACGGCTATCCACCGCCGAGATGCAGCCTCTCCGGGGCCGTCCCTCTTTACGCAGGGGGGCTACAGACATGCCATCACCAACTCTCCTGACCGACCACGCCGCTGGCGAGTATACACCACAGGTTTCTCCTCTGGATGATCTAATCAATCGAGGGCGAATGCTCCAAAAGCAGATGGGGTCCGAGAGGGCTGGATCAGCTGGACTAAGCCCACTGACCGTTCACCGCTCTCTGAGGCGGGCAGGAAGTAATCCGGGGACACTGGGGACACTGGGGACTCTAGCGAGGTCCCGTTCGGTGGGAAAGACCCCAGAGGTAGAGAAGGGGGGGCGGTGGGGGAATGCCGCCCTGGCTGCTCCTAGTATTGCTGCCACTACTACTCCGACTCTAGAGGTCATGGGTGATCGTCAGCTGGCTACACCAGCTCTTGAAGACAGACCTACGTCTTCTTACCCTCGATTCAGCACGGTTTCTGACGCAGCTTCGGATGGTGGGAGGTCGGATAGGGATAGCATTATGTCAGGGGAGACGAGCATTAGGGATAGCAATTTCACATTGATCAGCGGGTTCTTGAATCCCGTTCGTAATCCGCCAAATCTGCAACAGATACAGGGGCGCCACGAGGTTAGGGAGCAGGATATGGAGAGGAGTTCTCTAAAGCCGGTGATAGTGGGGCATATTGAAGATGAAAGGCAGCGGAGGGAAGCGGATCGGGTGGGGCCTGGGCCTGGAGGTGTTGGTGCTCCTGGCGGTCCACATGTGGATAATCAGCCTATGGGAGCAACCGCACAACGCCGTGCTCCGGGGGATGGGCAACGTGGGCAACCGAGGCCTGAGGGAAGACAGCGCGATCCAGAGGAAAGGCAACGCGGACCACCGGGACCACCAGGGCCGGGGGGCAGGCAGAGAGGCCCTGATGGAAGACAGCATAGCCCGGGTCAGAGGCAACGTGGGCCCCAGGGACCACAAGGACCCGACGGTAGACAGCGTGGCCCGGATGAGAGACAGCGAGGGAGGGGTCAAGATCAACGTGATATGGCTGGCCCGGACAATGCGTCCGCATATGCTAGGTCTAGATCGCAACCCCCACCCCGTAATCGCCGCCCTCCTGGCAGACAACCTTTGGAAGCAGAGCAACAGTTTCCGATGAGAAAAGATTCGAAAAAAGATTTGACAGTTGTGGTTCCACCTGGTCCGTCTGGCCCATCCACGCAACTAGTTCAACCTAACCAATCAGCCCGGGCATACATACCTTACAGACAGGACTCCAAGTCTTCGCCTTTAGGCTATAGCGCCCCTTCTAGACAAGGTTCTGCGGAATCCGAGAAGTTCCCACCTCCTATTAGACAAGCCTCTGGCGAGAGGTTGTATCCGCATAGAAATGACTCTAGAGGTTCTGATCGCAGGTTTTATCCTCGTAGTCCTCGTAGAGAAGACTCGAATGATTCTGTGACTAAGTATCTGCCATACCGGCAAGGCTCTGGTGATGTTGAATTTCAGCGGCCATCCAGGACAGATTCTTTGGAATCAGTGCACAGATCTTACTCGCCCCAACTTGCTCCTAGGACAGCGTCACCCGCCCAGGCACCATTGAGTATTTTCCCCATGATTTCTGATTTCCGGGCAAGCTCCCCCGACTCGATTGGTGCAGAATCCTCTCTTACTTTCGGCCCTCCTTCTGCCCCTTTGACCCGCAACCCTTCAATTCCCTACGGTGGGACAGATGGCCATGAAGTGACACGTTCCGCGAGCCAGTCTTCCTTTAGGTCTGATGCACCCTCTGTTTACTCAGTTGGAGGCACCCTACTTCAGAAACCTGCGTTTAATTTTTCTCGACCTCTCAGCAGCCGTGATTCTGAGCGACCTTCACCGTTTCTGGATATTCCACAACGCCTGTCTCCTGAACAATCTCCAATGTTTTCAGACGAGCAATCCTTGCCAACCCCTGTTAGTATCTCTGGAGATCCCACTGAAGGCGCCGAGGGTCCTGTTCCTACTTACATTTATTCCAAGTTTACATTACCTCGTGGCCGAGAGCCTGAACGCAACTCCGTTATCTTCCAAGACGCCGGCGGATATCCTGGCCAAACTGTTTATCAACCAACACACTCACCCAGTACTGTCGCGAGTTCGACAACTACCATTGATAGGCCTCCTTCTCCATCCTCACCGCCTCGGACTTTCCTCCAACCAGCACCGCCTCCTCGCGACCCGAGGCGTTCCCCACAAACAGGCCACACTCCTTCCCTATCTCCTCGCGTCGGGCTTCTTACACCGACGGCGGAGACTAGAGGACGCTCTGCTGGTGCCACTTCTCCTTGCTCGCCTCGTACTCCTGGTTCTCGCTCCAATAGCTCACAACCTCCGTCTGCTACTATGTTGCCTGATGAACATGTACAACTCGGTATCGACCTTCACGAATCCGGCTCTCTCCAAGAGTCTACGTATCATCTACGTCTTGCTGCAAACGCTGGGCATCCAACTGGTATGCTCCTGTTTGCGCTTGCATGCCGCCATGGATGGGGTATGAAGGCGAACCAAAAAGAAGGTGTTATGTGGTTGAAGAAGGTTACAGAGCTGGCGAGTTCCGAGGTTGCGGATGACGAGCAGGCTGGCGGGAGCGTCGACTACATTGAGAAAAAGGGAAGAAGAGCTCAGTTCGCATTGAGCATTTACGAGTTGGGAGTTAGTCATATGAATGGATGGGGGACTGAGAAGGACCAGGGCTTGGCCTTGAGATGCTTCGAGATTGCAGGCAGTATGTTCGCCCTTCTTAGGCCATGTTCAACTGTTAGCTAACTTTAAAATAGAATGGGGAGACCCAGACGCGCTTTCTGAAGCAGGTTTCTGTTACGCCAACAGTGTGGGCTGTAAGAAAGACCTCAAGAAGTCCGCCAAATTCTACCGTATGGCTGAGGCCAAGGGTGTCAACATGGTCGGTAACAGTTGGATTTGGAAGGACAAGTACCTTGACGAAGAGGAGAGGGCCGCAAAGAAGAACAGCGGTGGCGGCAAGAAGAAGTGATTATCGTCCTATCCTCCTATGTCATGCATTCCCAATAAAATGGGAAAGGTGTTTGGACACCCCAAGCCCCCCCCCCTTCCCCCCCTACGTTCCCCTTATTCTTATTAATTGATCTCCCTGTATTTCTTTTGTGATACTGACGAGTTTTTTTTGTCCGTCTGAAAACATTTTCCTGGCTCCTGCTATTCCTGCCTTTGTTCTATGATACCTCTTTGCCAGTGGCCTTCATTTTTTGCGTATCATACCCGTCAGGTACTTTTATTCTTGCTACCAGCTTTATTTTTCCCCATAACTTGATAGCCTGGGTTCTCAGATGTATTTTTACCTTTCGTTCTTTTCTTCAAGCTCTTGGCTAGATGAACATTCTTACATTTTTTCTTCTTTTTTTGTTACTTTGCACAGATGACCAGCTTATTCTCTTTTCAATGGTCTTATACTCTATTGGTTTCTAGTAAATTCTTTTTTCGCTCGTATTTTTCACTATAGCCCGGAGGGGAGGGAGAAGGGTGGAAATAGTTAGTAACTTTGTTGGCTTCATTTATTTTTTTTATTTTTTTTTGCTGGCTTTGTTGCAAGCGCATTGTGAATTTTTTTTTGTAGGCGTACCTTGATAATAGACTGGCATGAGGAAGGGGTAGGGGGAGATAATTCATGTCGAACAAATTGGTTCTTCAAAGATTGCGTGCTTATAGTGAATCTACCATTGTATTGAAGATGCACCCTCCTCCCGTCCTCCCCGAGTAACTTTAAATGAACGCGCTAGGTTGCATCTGATTAGGGTTGTCAATACCTCTTGTAAACCCTTGGCATTTTTTGACATCATTCTGTTATCACATGAGCTTATAAGTCCTCGTCTAACCTCCATTAATTTTGGCCGTCCCTATCCTAATTTATCCTATCAATCATATCTACCCCTCCTATATCACCACCATCTCCATCACCACCATTGCCTTCATTACCTCTCCTTCCTATCACCACCACCACTGTCAATAACAAACAAAAATAAGAGGAAAAATGTCTGGAGAGCCAACTGACTCCATAAACGAGTTCTTCTACTCCCTAAAAACCTACTCCTTTATCGTCGCCGACGCAATCGATAAGCAAGCCGACTCGCTTGCCGGCACTATCCGCGATACCCTCTCAAAATCTGAATGGATCCCGGAGTCTGCACGTCCCGTGCCCAAGCGTGTGCCCGTTCCCGAGAGGGTGCTCAACGCGGTCGGCGCGGGGAAGGGGAACGGATGGTGGAATCGGAATAAGTGGACTTTCGCGATGGTTGCAGTTGGGCTTGTGGCGGTTGTGGGGGCTACTGGGTATGGGTATTCAAAGAGGAAGAAGGATAAGAAGAGGAGGAGAGCTAAGAAGGTGGGGAATGGAGGGAGGAGGGAAGTTGTTGGTAACTGATTCTCTTTGTGTTTTTGTTTTTTTCCCTTGGAATGGGATCGGGATTGGGATGGCTGATTGTGGGACGGTGGGGCGATGTAGTGATTGCTGGAGGGAGTCCACATGATCCAATTTCCAGAAGTTTGGCTTTGGATTTGGAGAGGAGGGGGTTTATTGTTTATGTTGTCGTTAATAGCATTGAGGATGAACATGTCGTTGCCAATGAAGGCAGGAGCGATATTAAGCCGTTGAATATCGATATTCTTGATGTGCGTTCTCCTGATTTATTGTGATGATGCTCGGCCTGTGCTAACAAATTGAGTTATGACAGACTGAGAACGCTCAAACGGCTGTGGAAAAATTCGCTACCTACCTATCTACTCCGGTACAAGCCTTCTCGGGAGCTCACCCTCATAACCTCAATCTCGCTGGTGTGATCCTGATCCCAGATTTGACCTACCCAACTGGCCCAGTAGAAACCACCCCAATAGACCTCTGGTCCAATACTTTAAACATCAAAATCCTCTCAACAGTCGTTACAGCAAAATCATTTCTCCGGGTTCTCTGCGACTTTCACTCCCGCCTTCTCTTACTAACTCCAAACGTCATATCCCCTCTCTCCCCGCCTTTCCATGCTCCCGAGACTGTAGCTGTAGCGGCTCTCGGCGGCCTCGTGTCCTCCCTCCGTCGCGAACTGGCACCGCTAGGCGTTGGCGTCTGTCACTTCAAACTCGGAACCTTCGATTGCAGCGCAATGATACCCCGCCAGCAACAAGACCGCATCAACGCCACTAGAGCAGAAATCCTATCCTGGGCCGCCCCCGCTCGCATCGCTTATGCAAGGAATTACATTGCGCTGTCCCAAAGGAGCGGGAATAGCGGGCCCGCTGGGATCAAGGGGTCGAGTTTGAGGGAGCTGCATCTCGCGGTGTTTGATGCGCTTACAGATGAGAAGCCGAGGAGGGTTTGGAGGGTTGGATCTGGGAGCATGATTTACGAGGTGCTTGGCAAGGCTATGCCGGACGGGCTGATTTCTTGGATGCTTGGTTCAACGAGAAAGAACGGGAACGGGGGAAGGAAGGAGGAGGGGACGATTATGGGACTCGGTGGGGTTGGAAGTGCTAGTGGGAGTGCGGGGACTAGTGAGGGAAGCGTGGAGTGGGAGAAACTTTGATGATGGAGTGAATTCATGGAATAGGCTAAGTGGGTGTGCGTGGAAGTGTTCGGGTATGGATTTATTCCGTTGAACCAATTCTCTACTTTATCTTTGATGTGGGGGACCCCCCGTATCGATGTGTACCTTCTTTTCTTTTTCTTTTTCTTTTTAGGGTAGTCTACTTAATTAGTTGCGGTGGCTTGAAAAGTGCTATACGAGCTTTTGAGATTGATTCCGTCTGGGTATCGTGGTTTTTGATTTCCTCTTTATATATTTGGGGCTCAAGTGTTTATCATTTTAACCAGTGGTGTATCAGTAAAATCGTTATCAAAACTAAAACCCCCCGGAATGTGAAACTAGTTCTACTGGACTTCAAAAAAAATTGTTGGGACAAACCACGAACCGTGTTGCGTAGACCTAGCCACGAAGCCCTCCACAACATCTCACTCGAGGACACAGCCAAACACTCAATTCTATTTCCACCCACCCACCAGGCAAACAGGCGAGCTTGGGGTTAAAATAAAAATGAAGGGGGTTACCTCAATACTATTACCCTCCCCCCACCGAGGACCGTCTTCTTTTCCCCACTCCTCCTACTTTATCTCCTTTCACCACCCTTTCTCACCTCCCTTTCGTTTTCCTCATCATTAATCACGGTCCACCACCTCCTATCCACAACTTACTCCTAAAAATAATAATACTCGGTTACCTATTTCTCTATGATTAACATGGACGTCATGGAATTCTTTACTGCGGGCGTTAATCCCCCGCCATCTACCCCCCTCCTCCAATCCCCAGTCATTGGACCGCAGCACCCTATTACTCCAACCATTTCGGTCTTGGACATTGACGACAATAGCGGCAAAGTCTATCACCACCATTTCGGGGTTGCCTCCAGAGATAAAATCGTCATTGTCACTTATGTTGGTAAGAAGCGGGGTGAATTTCCTCCAGCCAGTGAGATTAGCACTTGTTGGTCTGTCCCACGCAAGGCTATTGCTGCTTATGCGGTATGTAACCCATAGAGCTCCCTCCGATATTTTTTGCACTGCTGATTCCAGTCTTGGTGATAAGGATCTCGTCAATACTGCGACCCAACTCGGCCTTCCTAAGAATTCCAAGTTTACCATCCTTCTTTCCAACGGTTTGCAGGTCCACCCTTCGTTCTGGACCCCCCACGTCAACACCGAGGAGATCATCTACATTCGCTTCTCCCCTGAGCGTCCGGTCTTTTTGATGCCGCCACCGGCTTACACTCCCATCCCTCAGCACTCTATTAATGTCGCTATCGATGGCCTCTGGGCTGACAATTCCGAAGCCAACCCGCAGCGTCTTCTCATCGTGTGCAAATCCGGCACTCATCTCACTACTGGGGATATCCACTCCAGGGTTCTCGACGCGGCAAATAGAATTATGACTCAGTGCAGATATGCTGTCGAACCTAAGGGTAAGGCTCTGGCGGGTTTTGAGATGTCTGTGCCCGAGGTTGGGCCGGTTGATGAGAGGATGGATCTGGACGTGGTTAAGATGGTGGAGGAAGGGGTTGAAATGCAATGCACCGCTATTTGGAACTAGAATTTGGTGGTTTACTAGCAATTCTCTAGGCTTCTATTTGGTGATTATCACTGGCTTCCTGGGTGGCATTTGTGGTCACTGTTGAAAGCTCCTTTTATTCATGCCTCTTTTTTTATACCCGTCTTTTGTACTTTCTCTTATGGCCTTTCAAAGGCATCTTGCTGTGTTGCATTGTGGAGGGGGGAGGATGCTCGGAAGGCAGAGTTCGGATCTCGGATCTCTTCAGGTGTTAGCTACCGTAAGCTTGTTATAGGTGGATTGCTGCTTTTCTTCTAATGATATCCCTTTTCCTGAAGTATACCGTATTGGTGTGTCGTGGTGTGTCGTGACTTGTGAGTTGGTGGAATTTAAGTGCTGGTGCTCACCCCGTGGGGTAAATTACTACTAGATTACCGTATTGGGGGAATTGGGGGAATTGGTTAGGTGTATTACTTGGTAGGCACTTGATGTGTACATCAGGGTGATGGATGGTGCGGGTGCCTTATCACAGTGCATGTTTGCTGAGAAATTATATACCCAACTCCCAGCCCACTACAGCCACCTTTCCACTCTCTTTAGAAGTGCATCAAACTCACTTACACACCCTTAAAAACCCACCGCCAAACCTCCCCACCATCCCACTCCTCCCTCGCCCAGCGCACCCCGGCAGCCTCCAACCCCCTCCTAACCCGCCCATCCCCCACCCTCCGACATTCGAACCCCTCCCGCGCCGCGGCCTCCAGCGCACATTCCAAAAGCCCCCGATCCCGGACTTCCACCGCCACCAGAACTAGCGGAAACCTCTTCCCCTCCTTCCCGCTCCCACCCCGCGCGCAACGCGCCGAGGCAATACACAGAGCCTTAATGGTAATAACGAGCGGGCGCACAAGGTCCTGTTTGTAGAATGTGTCTGCCGTCACAATCACTTCCACTTTTTCTTCTTCTTCTTCTTCTTCCTCCTCACCACCCCCGCCACCCCCGCCATCCCAGAGGGATGACGGAGACGGCAGCGGCGCCATCCAATCCAGCGCGCGGACGGAGATGGGAGAAGCGCCCGCGATGCCAGCCAACAAGTCTGCATTCCGGGAAACATTCTCGGAGAGGATCGTGCCGGCGATTTGCGCCAGGTCTGTCGCGCAGACGCGGAAGCCGAGGTAGGATAGTATATGCGAGGTTAGGCCCGTGCCGGCGCCTAGGTCGATTGCGCGACCGCGGGGGCGGCAGCTGTGGTTGTGGTTGTGGCCGCGGGGGAATAGGGTGAGGAGGTGGTAGGCTAGGAGTTGCGAGGAGAGCCAGAGGGTTGTTCCCGTTGAGGCGGAGGAGGGGGAGGAGGAGTAGGGGGATTGGGATTGGGACTGGGATTGGGTAAGGGTTAGGATGTGTGGTGTGTTTGGGATTGGGTAGTGGAGGGTTTCGAGATGTTTTGTTTTGTGTGCGGGGAGGGGGGTGGTGGACATTTGTTGGTGCGGGGGGGAGGGAGGGAGGGTGTGTTTGTATATTTGTGGTGTGGTGCTGCTCGTAGTGGGCTCGTGGGATGAACTTGAGGTGTGTATTTTGATAGGTTAATTTGTAATCCCACGCCCCGGCCTGCTAGTACTACTCGAGTACCGTATATTGTTATGCACCTCGCGGAGTCGCGGGAGTGGTGGTGTGTTGTACTGCCTGCCCCTTCCGCTCCGCTTTGCCGTACCGTTTCGTGGTACTGTAATATTAATCCCCCTCCCTCCCTCCCCCCACTTTGGCTTACCCCGCAGCCACCGTGTGTACTGTACGGAGTACGCAAAATCTAGCACCCATATCTGACTATTATAGGGACTTTCTGGTTAATACTTGAAGTCTGGAACGTCAGTTAGCCTACCAAGCTACGGAAGCGGAAATTATCGGACTTTTGTGTGTAAGAGGGAAGAATGTATGGTATTATGCTCTATTGGTAGGTTCAGGTCAGGTCAGGTCAGGTTGGGTTGGAGCGAAAAGTTCGAGCGTGGGGACACTGGCTTTCTGTTTTTTCGTCGTGGTGGTGGCGGCGGTGGATAGCACCGTACTTGGGGAATTGGAAGCATGGTATGGGATTTGGGTAATGTGTAGTGTTCCTTGAGAATGTGAGTACTGTACGATAAGCCTTTGTCGGAAAAATGCGAGTAGGTGTGGGTGCCTCTACAGCTGTGGTGTATGATTACTGTTGTATACTCCTATGGTTGAATATGCTACCGGTATGGTAAGTTGTCTTACTCCTGCCTACCCACTACCCTTTCCTTCATTTCTTTTTTTTATTAATGTCATGGCTTCTCACTCGTGTCCACTACACCCTACCATCACGCATATATAGTCCGGGATCGTGTTTTGGAAGGCCGGAACTGCTCTCTAGGGAGATATGGAGGATAGGAATTTTTTTTCCCGCTTGAGGGATATGATGGGATGGGGAGTGCGGAATAGGAAGGCTCAAGGGAAGGAGTAGTTTCTTAGTAACTGGTATAATATCACAGCGGATGGAGCCATAGCGATATGGCATGACCGAGCTAATTTCTCCATTGCCCGCTATGATACAAATATTTAATAAATAAATATTATTATTATTATAGGATCGTTGCTCTCCATCTCTGGCGGGGGGGGGCCAAAATCCAAGATCTTTGGGGGGAGTGGGGGATAAATATTAGTTTCCCGCATCTATAAAATGTGAAAACCGAGCTGGCGCAGTGGTTAGTATGTTGCAAAGCAATTAACCTTCTATGACATTTAGCAGGTGTCCAGGAGTTCGATTCCCCTCAAAAGGAAGTTATTTTGAACGTTCCGTCACATAGGGTATAGCACCCTAAAGGACCTGGGAGAGCAGGTGGTTGATTCCGACTCTGGAACTTCACCCCCAAGGGCCCTGGGGGTTGAACTACGCGATCGGCGGATTTTTTTTTTTAATACTTTGTTTTTTTTTTCCTTTTACGCAAAAAGAAGAAGTTTGTGAAGGGTGAATGAAGGAGTAACTGCTCTAGTTCGCTATTCATCAACTAACTACACGGTAGTCACACACCTGCGAAAAAGAAGAAAAAAAACCCCCCCGATCCTACTTCTCTCCTGTGGTTCCATCTTCTGGAAAAACCGTTGAGGGGGCATACTGTGAATGATTAGCTGTAGAGAAGAAAAAAATGTGAGAGAAAAGAGAATGTTTTCCTCCCCCCCAGATAGGGTAAAGGGTAGAGTAGCTTATTGTGAAAAAAAACTAAGGGTACAGTACATGTGGGGAGAAAAAAAGGGGGGGGGTTCTTTGACTCTACTAGCCTTCCACTCTTTCTTGGTCACGCCCGCTCCTCTTACTTGCACCAGAAGGTGAAAGAGATTTCGCCACTCCTCTTACTGGCAGGTAGAGGCCGGAATACTGTTTTCTGTTATGAATGGCGTTATGGCGGGCGTGTAGGACGACGGTTTTGTTGGGCCTTCTTGGATAACAGACGGAAGAAGTAGTGTGGAAAGAAGAAGAAAGGGAAGTGAGGCACTGGCAGTATATAGGAAAACGGACATAATGAAATCATCAGAGTGTAGATGCATAGGTGGTATGTCCGCATGTATTCCTACAACAAGACAAGGCAGCCTAGCAGTAGAATCATCCAGCGGGCGTAGAGGTCAATGAAACAGCTAATAAGAGCAATATCAGATCCATATTACGGCACCCTAAAACCGAATCTAAGTAGACTAGGTATAGCCAAACTTCTACCATTCTAAGATATCATCGAAACTGATGAAATTGGCTATATCTCTCTCAACTCCTCTAATTCGGAGCCACTAGGAATGATGCCAGGCACTCTGCTTCAACTCTTCGCAGAGTGATGTTTCATGAAGAGACCTTATGGCTGAAGTACCTTGTGGATTTTTACTGTGCGGCACAGCACATGTGGTTCTCTCCGCTGCATTCTCCTATCTATGATGGTATAACGCCATGCTATAAATATATAGCAGATTCAGGTGATTGGGAGAGGATATAATCACTGTCTAGTAGTGATCCTAAGCGGCTAGTTGTAGACCATGGTCTGAACCATGGGTCAGCAGTGTGGCTAGTAGGGCCATGATTTTAAAAAAGCTTGGGTTAGTCCTGCGGTACCCAACAACGGACGTACTAGCCGGGTGGTTGGATTCACTGGTATCTACTGTACATGCTGTAGACATTGCGGGAAAGTGCAAGCTATCGTGATTACTTTATCGTACTTTCTTCGGCCTTTTCGGCCTTTTTTTCATATCACGATTTTATTTCCGTCCGTGCATTGCTGATCCTTACCTATATGGATTTTCACATCCAGCCTCTAGGGAGAGAGGAAAAAAGGTCTAGTGGAAGTTTCCTTTGCGGGCAACGAGACTATGCACGTGACCAAGTTGCCATCGCGCATCCCCAACTATGATACACTCCTACCTACCACCGGTACTTAAGGAGCACGGCTACAAAATCATACCCTCATGGGGGCATAAAAGTGGAGTCGGAGCCGGCATTTAGAGTCCTCGATTCCGGGTCTAAGTTGATTTCATGCCATTTTTACACCTTGACCAGGTGGGAGGGAGGGAGGGAGGGAGGGAGCTGGGAACATGGTCGTCACCAGGCCTTTCCCATTGACCTGTGCTACTGGTGCCACATAAGTTTCTTGATTATGCGTACCCTACTTGTATTGCCGTATCATCCATCGTTGCATTGAAATTGATCATTTACATCGTTCATTATCCCGATGAGAAGTGTATGTCGGAAAAGAGAAGAAAAAGCAAAGCATGAGATCTATTATATCTGCAGGCAGATCTAGAGGTCCAGACTATTGGGCACCCGTTTTTCTTTCTTTGTTTCCCAGATCATGGGAGAGGGAAGTGGTTGGTTGGTTGGTGGAAATGGCTGGTTAGATCCATAGGGTGGTGGTGGTTCTGCTATATACCCCCCCCGCCTATGGGTAATCTTTAGCGGAAAGTACAGTAGTATCATAGTGGATGATACGTTATCCCCAGAGGAATAGACTTATCATTTCGTTCCCCACCCCCCTTTTCCGCTTTTTGATATCGGTATAAACCTTTGGAGAGCCCGAATACCCCCCCCCCCGGCCTCACCTGCAAGTTCCCTTCCTCGTTCCCCCATCTCTTGCCCTCCATATCGCTTCGGCGGGGCGTGGTGGTGATTTTTCTCCCGCCCCCCCCCATGCACACTCCCGCGTCTTTCGTGAGTTCACCGACAATCACTCGATACTCCAACCCTGGCTAATAAGGAATTTTCTCTTTTTTTTTGAGAAGCCCTCACAACTGAGACTGATGAGTATAAGGAATACGCCCGCCTTCCCCAGCGAGGCTGCAAGAATCCTTTAGTACGATGACCATGGATGCATATACATTACTTCCAAGAATATGTTCTAATGAGCAGGTCGGTCGGTATATACACTTACCCTCGATTCCCTGGCCCAAGAAGGCCCTGACTAATATTTCACGTATAACTTATATAGCATTCTATATTGTCAGTGATCCAGCTGTCGAGGCGCAGGGGGAGGGTATAATATCCTACTCTTGATCTATATATGATAGGACAAAATATACCAGTAGAATGGGCAAACTCTCACTAGCAACTAAAAGACGACTACGATGACTGGGACCCGTAACTTCACATCACTCCGAGATGCTGACTACTTTTGAGAAAGCAATCCATGTTGACGGCCTCATGGCCGTAACTTGCCTTAGTGCGGAGTCCCACCCCCCGGCGCTGGGGTCGCTTCCGGTTCTTGACGACAGTCCTAGCAGGCCCTACCTACGAGAGCAACCGTGACAGATATATAGCTAGGTTCCACCCGGGGGGACTGGGAAAAACGCAATATAGATACGTATGTTTTCCTCCCTACCGGTCTATACTTGACACTAATTCCGTATGTCAAGTTAACCTGCTTTGTATGATCGTATAATATTCACGCAATGTTTTTAACTACTCCCTTCGTTAAATTCATTGGGAATGTATTAACTCGTAACCTTTTTCACCATTCGAACGGTCCTACGGATAAATAGGTAGCCCGGTGGGATAATACAATCACCCCCCTAATAATACCCTGAAGAAAAAGCAGATGAAAGTACAATACTAATATAGGTATAATGAGGCCCCAGAGCGAACTCGACGCCTGTTTCCTGCCTCTCCGACTAATTGGATAAAGACAGAACAATACTGGGCAGTGGGCAGGCCGAAGGGAATCGAGGAAAGAAAGAAATTTTTTAAATGGAGTTTTCAAACGTGCCTTTAACAATACACCTGATACTGGACAGCACCCTAACAGGTCCGACTCAACGCACTTTACCAGCACTCAGACATAATATAAGAAATACCCCTGGTATGATACAATGCTCCATCCAAACCCCAACCCGCACGCACACTCGCATAACACAAAAACATAATTATCGAGTCCAAACAGCAATTAACTCAACATGTACTTTTCTAAAAAATGTATAATCCGCTTTCCAAGTATTCCCCTTTGCGTTTTGCGCGTATCGGCCCAACGATTGGGTAAAGTGAAAGGAGAGGGGAAAGAAGGAAAAACATGAAGTGGTGTAACTTATGCGCGGATAACTCGAGACTAGGCGGGTAAACAGGTGAACGGGTAGAAAAATAGACAGGAGGGCAGAGACATAAAAGTAGAGAAATCCGTAAAACAAAAAAAAGTGAATAAATATACATGAATGGATAAAACAAAAAAAAAAAAACCGGGAAAGAAACCAGAAAAATAGTTAACATGATCGGTCGCTCCGGAAATGAAAGAAACCCACTCCCCAACTCCCTCAACAGATTCAGAATCGAAGAAGAGTGAAAAGAATGAACGCTCTTTATCAAGTTCTAAGAAAGAAGGTTTGCCAACGCCGGCGATTCCGAGGCGCTGGCGAGAGGCCTTGATTGAGGTTGTGGTGGGGGGGGAGGGTGGGGTTGTTGGGGCTGCGGCTGTGGAGGTTGAACATGAGGAGGTTGAGGGGGACCCTGAGGTTGGGATTGTACCTGCATACCTGACTGTTGATGGGGCGGATGAGAGACAGGATGAGGTGGAGGTGGGTGGGACCTCAAGTGCGGAGCATGTGGAGACATTGGCAGCATCTGATGTTGGCGCGGGGACATTGGGTGAATGGAGTGTTGGTGTGGAGAAATATGCTGCACGCCCACTACATGCTGTCGTGTTGGAGAGACATGCGGGGGGTGCGGGGGCATGTGTGACGGTGGATGGTGCGGGAGAGCGTGAGGAGGTTGTGAAGGGTGCGGGACCACGTGCGAAGCGGGGGGGTGGGGTGATATATGCGGCTGGTGAGGAGACATGTGATTTGGTGGGGGTGCGTGTCCCTGCTGATGGGGGTGAGGAGGTAAGGCTTGGGGCGGTGGTGGTGGTGGTGGTGGGTGCGGATGATGTTGAGGAATTGGTGCCATTTGAGGCACTAGCTGGGGGGCTATCTGGAGAGGCATTGGCTGTGGTACTCCAGACGGCCCAGCTCCCTGGATCATCACGGGATGCGGGGCGGGAGGCGGAGGTGGGGGTGGCGCGACTGCCTGCTGGGATGCCAAGAATGCGGATAACGGTGGAAGAGGCGCATACCTACTCCGCTGATGCCCGTTCGTTGCTGCGAATGGGGGAGAATGCTGCGACCGTTCTGGCTTCTGATCCTGGTTTTGGCAGCGATGACAGAGTAGCCCAACGGTACGCGAGCGCGAAGATGCATCTCCATTGGTCAATACCCCATTCGCAGCGGGTTGCAGCGTCCCATTGGTCAGATGTGTAGTATTCTCTGTTGGCCTTGGTTCATCCATAGGAACCTTCCGCCAGAGTGGGCTGACATCTGTTTGGCATCTGAAGCAGCGCTTGGGCTCATCCCCTCCGACGTGATCATCTAGAAGCCCCTCAATTCCTCCAACCTTGTCTTCTGCCCCCTCTGTCTTGATGTACACAGTGGTGGGTGAACAAGCCAACTCTTTACCATTGGTGATACCACCCGCGGATGGTCCCCCTGCACTGTTTCTCCTGTGCGACTGGGAAGCCTTGGTGGAAATCGTCATCAGGTTCGCCTTACGAACAGTGCCCGTAAGCGTTAGATCCGCTTGTTTATACGTCGTAGTATATAGTTGTAAGGCGTTCTGCAAAGCAATTGTTAACATAATTTTTCCCGAAACGCCTTCCCCTAGCACTTACCTGCCCAGTCTCCTCAGATATCTCGTTAAGCGTATGTATGGTTGTTTTCAGGTCATGCTCTGGACACCAGATAGCAGCGGTCATACTTCCGGTTTCGTTGCCAAGCCTAACTATATTCACTTGATCTCTCCTTGAGCCTTTCACTGGCTGGATATCAAACCCCATTCGCCACCCTGCCTTATGCGCACAACCAACATGAACTGTGGACAGGTTACATTAGAAACACATGCCAAAAATATAAGACGACTGCGGGTACTTACCGCTCTCGTGACACGCATGGCACTCAACGCAAGCACCCCCAGTGCTCTCACAAATCTTACAGGTTTGTGACCATCTTGCTATAGGGATGGTGCCGATGCCTTCAACAATTTTCATGGTCTTTGCCTCCGCGAATTTTGTCTCGGGGGTCCAGACAGCGCATACGACATGAGCCCAGTTATTCCCCGAGGTCTTCTTCAGCGGTTCACGAGGGTGTTTTGGTCGACGCTTATCGATCTCCTTAACCTTACGGCCATCCTCATGTGAGCCGTGATTATTGATGATCGGCTTATCCTTTTCCCCCGGAATCTTTTTCTTGGCTGAACCTTTAGATGCAAGATCCTTATCACTAGCACCAACGCCACCGTCCTCATGGTCGGTAAAGCCGTGGCATGGGCAAAGAACACACTCATAGTTCTGTAACCCGTGAGCACACTTTCACAAATGTAGGTTAGGAGACTTACAGTGGAAACAGTTGGGTTCTTGTCGTTAGCGCACATTTCACAAACCCATTTGTTCGCCCCACGCTGCTCGCCGACGCCATAGCACGCTTTGTGCACAGACATTTTACAATCCCTACACACCAAGTGCTGGTCTCCCAGGGGTTCAAGCTCTTCGCAGATCCCGCACGGCAACAATTTTGGCTTCGGTGGCTCCGGTGGAGGAGGTGGTGGCTCCTTCCTCTCAGCCCTCTCCCTCTCCTTTCCCTTCCTTGACGAACCGTTAACCTCTGTTTTCTGCTTTTTCCGGACTGGCTGACTCTTTTCATCTTGTGTATCAACAGGAGTGCCATTTAATACCGGTGGAGTAGGTGTCGCAAAGGCTGTGGCTGCAGCAAGCGCAGCGGCTTCTGCCCTCTCATCTGCTTGCGCGGCGGTCATTTCCTTTAGCATTTCTTCATCTATCCTTCTCTTCCACGCTCTACCACCTCCCTGACTGATCTTCTTTTGGATTTCGTCGGGATCCTCCCACTGTATACCATATCTCCTCCAGAGCTCTGCACAGCGTCTACATAGCGCACTGACGAGCCATCTCTCTTCCCCGCCCTTCTTCCTTGAGCTTGCGGTGGCCCTGTCGGGAATTAGTGTTCCAGGTTGTACGCCAGGCGCACGTCTCCACTGCCTGCTCTCACGGGTATTACAAAATTTGCATTCAAATCCCCGTTTCCTCTCACCAGCCTTGGTGTTATCAAACGCAGAGTCGTCATCATCATCGGCGACATCGTCCACCAATTTTGTTCCGTGCTCCTTGTCTCTGACTTTAACCTCCTTTTTCCCTTTTCGTCCCTCGAAGTTACCCCATATCTCACGGCCCCTGAGGGTTTTCTTCCACGTATAATAGTACCTCACAATCTCTGCCGTTTTCCTTGTCTTGACATTCTTGGTGACGGCATGAAGTTCGCTTCCAAATTTCGCTACACCCTCCTCAAATCGCTTATGCTCATCGGGCTTAAACCTAGGCTCCTTGAGATCTCTCGTGATATGCATTTTACTGAGCTGAGTTAAAGCTTTCTTTTCGTCAAAGTCGTTAGCATAGAGAAGCTCAATTGCTTTGTCCTGGAAATTGACGGTCCATTCTTTGACACCCCCACCAGGGAGAGTCTGGGAAATCTCAGACGCATTTGACATAAAACGGTCAACGAGCTCCTCGTTTTCCACCTGCTTCTTCTTAGCTTCATCTCCTTCATCATCATCTTCCTCCGGCATTGTAAAGAGCCGAGTGGAGGTTGAGCCGTCATCCTCGCCTCGCCGAAGATACCCCACGGGTTCATCCATCACCCACTTTGGACGCCGCTCTCTCTCCGCTGCCGCTTCGGCCTCTGCTGCTGCCGCCGCTGCGTTTTTAGCACTCTTGCTACCACCTTTTTGAGGTTTTTTCTTCTCGATAGGCTTCACATACTCGACAGGCCGTCCATGCCAAGGATTAACATTCGCTTGGTGCCTAGGTCCTATACGCGAGGCTGCTCGGGGGTATATGCGATCATCGTAATCCAAGGCGTCTTCGACACGGCAATGCTGACCAAGATATCTCATAGGCCACATTCTTGCCCAATGTAATTGCTCTGGTGTGGGCTGTTTATCATGATCGGCTGTTTCAGAAGGCGTTGCAGTATCAGAAGGGACAGCCCTTGGAGATAAGTCCTCCTCTTCATCATCAAAAACATCGTCTTCGAGGTCATTACTATTTCCTATTCCAGGCGTCAGATTAGGCGTGTTGCGTGCCTCAAGTTTGCGTTCTTGAGCTTGGTTGCAAGGACCACACGCCCAAGCGAACCCTCTACTCGGCTTTTTGAGTAATGGAGGGCGAACGCAGTTCATATGGTATGTGTGACCACAAACTGCACAATGTACGGAATCGGTCCTATAACCTACCGCATCAGCGAAAATCCACAGAAAAGGGAGGAGGGGGGAAAAAAAAAAATCTAAAATAAATAAAAGGGTTCTTGAGAATTTCGTACGTCGCACAATATCCCGAGCATCTTTTGCATTCCTTCATTTGGCTGCATAATTCCTTTGCCCTCTGCGGCTCAACCAGCAAATACTTCCATCTTTCGACCAACACTTTTCTGATCTTTTCCGGAACATTGCGAACCATTGTCGTAGGAATAACGTCGTAGTATCGGTGAATGTAGCGGTCGAACATCTTTTCAAAGTAGAAGCTATCTCGCTGCTTCCGGTATTCGTCAACATCTTTAACCTCCGATCTATGTGAAATAAAACATTTGCCACGAACAGCGGCGAGCGGGCAAGAATCAGAGTGCATAGACGCGAAGAGCACGCGTGTGTCGGTAACCTTTCGCTGGATGTCCTTTGGTCGGTAGTACCAATTGACCCGTATTGAGTCTATAGGCCTTGATGGATCATTGCTTGTGTGAAGAAATTCCATAATTCGGGCAAGATAGTAGGGCTCCCCAGGAGGTTCGCATACAAGATAAATGTGATCTGGAGAGATATTACAGTTAGCGCCAACAATTTAACCCCAATTTACATTGACGAGCGAGAAAAGTGAAAAATAAATAAAGCAAGAAAAATTTCGAGTGTCTCGCTAAAACTCTGTAGATGTCCGGGATCCACAGAAGCTTATGGGAGGGGAGTTGTAAGAACCATACCGTTTACAGCGAGCAAAGTACCATCGTCCGCGATCAAGTTCCCATCTTTAAGATAGGGGTCTCGAAAGCTCATCATATTCGAGAGTGTTATATCCTTTGGCATAATGGGCGCCGGATGGGCGCTCTTTCTCTTTCTTGACACAGATGTGGTTGTGGTAGCGACTGCCGTTGCGGTATTCTCCTTAACAGCCTCCTTGTCCTTCGCCCCAGTTCCAACTGCTGATGCCCTTCGCGACGCATTTGTTGAAGGTGCCGGTTCGACGGCGGCAGCAGATTTACTAGATGATGTCGAAGGGGTAGATGTGAATTCATAGTCCATGTCATTGTCTTTGTCTTCGGCATAATTTATACGAGCCCCTCTACCACGGGAGCGGGTTCCATAAGGAGAGGTGGAGCGCGTGTTTATAGCAGTGGTCGTTTGGGTACTTGTGGTACCAGTTGAGGCATCCCCAGCGGCGCCATTGCCAGCCGTAGTCCTAGAGCTGGAAACGGATGGTTTACGATCGGTCATCGAGGGTGAAGGTCAGGACGTTTGATGGTCCAGAACCCAGGCGTGGGTATTTGAAAGGGAAAACTCAGATGTAGGAAAAAGTTAAATTTTTTTTTTTGGGGGGAGTTGTAGAGAAAAAGAGTGTGGCCCCCTCCAATGTACCAGCACGGCAAAAGGTGAGGACAGTGTTTTAGTAACAAATAAGCAGAAAGGGGGTGAGTGTTCAGAGTATGGGGAAGGTTCGAAGGAGATCGAAGAGAGAGGGGGGGGGGGGGAAGGAGGGACGAGAGAAGGTGTGGGTTGTTGAGTTGAAAGTGAGTCGAAGGGAAGGTAAGAAAGAGGAATAGAGAGAGAGAGGGTTAGGATGACAAAAGAAAGGGCAAGTGAGACGAGACAGATAGGGTAAAGACTAATTGCACCCGGATTCTATCGTCTGGTCAACCAAATGTTGAGACGAAGCAAATGCCTCACCCTATCGGTAAAGAGACGCCTCTCTATATGTGAAGAAAGTTTTAAGCCTCCCACTCTACAAGAGCAACGAAGGTTCAAACAACATATAATGATTGGCTATGGGGAAATATGTGGGGGGTAGAAGGAAGGATGAGGTTATGAATTTGAGGAATAGTGCGGTGGCAGAGTGTGTGGGAGTGATGGGGGGGGGGGGAGAGGGGAGGGGAGGGGAGACGGTGGGAGGTGGTGGGAGCAAGTAGCAGTGGTGGTGGTGGTGGTGGGAAGGAATGTATGTATGTATGTATGTAAATTATGTATGTAGGTAATAGGTTTAGGGGAGAGGGGAGAAAGGAAGGAACAGGTTAGAGGGGGGGGAGGGGAGGTAGGGAAACAGATACCGGTATGTTACGTAGGATAACAGAGAAATGGCAGTGGAGAGAGAGCTCATTACGGGATACAATAACTAGACATGTGCCGTAGTAGTAGTACCGTAGGAACAAGGTTGGAAGGGGGGACTGTTGTTGATTAAAGGGAACAAGAAGGTAATACATCTGCTGCCTATGGCACTTATTCAAAGAGACGGGTAGCCCTTCGAATGAAGGAACAGGAGGCGTTGTACGGTGGGAAGTTGAAAGGTGGGCAGTGAGTGGATGCTCCGTGAAGGGTAGCGGTACTGGCCAAGTCGCGTGTATGCGAATGCGACAATGCTGCCTGATGGTGCTTGCTTGCCCAGGAGAAGGGGAATGGGGAAAAATGTGCTGGGCAACTGCTATATTACCAGCGTGCCACCAACTAACGCGACAGGTCCCTCTCAAGGTAACCCAAATGGCCATATGTCAAAACCCTCACCAAACCCGGTAAATAAATTATCAAAGGGCCCCAAAGAATAGATTTAAACACTAAAATCAAGACTCCATTTAATGGTGAACATTGCGCATATCGTACTGGAACAACTGTCGTCCAAGATCTGCGGGACCCATGGGAAAGGGCAAAGTCAGCTTGAACTCCGAGGTTACACGCAGGTCCGGGAAAGACGCACGCTAACCACTTCATCTCGCCAGAGACGACAGTTGACAGCCAAGGGGAAAGCACTTACTCTCCATCCATATACTGTACCCTACGACTAAATTTCACCCTCTAAACGCCCCAAATAATGGGTGACGGTACGGTATACTATCACAAGGGAACAGCATCTCCTAGAGTAGTCATCAATAATTATTAGTTTCGGTAATCTGTTGTGATATTCTAATGGAAAGGGTCCAAATCGGGTCTTGTGCACGAGTTCCTGGGTGGCAATCCCTTTTTCTTTTTCTTTTTTTTTCCCTTTCCTTCCTTCCCTGCCATCTTTCACTCTCTATTATCCCATCCAGAGGCGCTACAAGTATGTTACCACGCAGTAGCTGGGCTGGCAGACGCTGCGACACAAGACGCAGAGCACCCTATCGTGCTCGACCCTGTCCCGGCGTCGCTCTGGTTTCGCACACACACCACGCACCACACACGCCCTGCCTTGCTCGTTGCCTATGATACCAACCAGGAGAGACGGCCTGGCGTTCTCGCAATCTCGATCCTGCCTGCTCCTTATTAGTCATCAACCACTGTTGAAGAACGAGAAAGCCTTGTTACAAGGAGACTGTATCTGGCATCATACGGTATGTCGTTGATAACTAACTTACTCGGCACAAATTAAATGCTCGAAATGTTCGTTACCACGATTGTCTTTTCCCAAACATTCATGCTATAATAACACATTGCCAACCTCACTGCGGTACTGCTTACTACTAAAATAACCACAACGCTAAACCTTTTCCATCTCTTTCCACATTTGTTTTGCCCTGAGGCTATCTCGCAGAATAAATATGCTGCTTTTGCTCGTTGATGGATGATCTGGCACGATTGTTGATGAGGGGACGTTGTTAAGAACATTTCGGTAGACTAATTAATTTGCCCCCGTGTATGCGCTTGACCATAAGTTACCGTACACCTTTCAGGGCACTATCGACTCTCAAATTACTCGTACTGGTATGATGCCCTTTGCAAGAATAGCTTATGATACATTGCAACACAAAGTGTTTTTACACATCTTTTTATCTCTCAAACAGCATCAGGGAATTAAGAAGAAAATAAAATAAAGAATTACCTGAACCCTGCTAGTGTTTTTCTGGAAATCCCCCCCCCCCAATTTTTTTTTAGTGATTCTTTTTTTAGGGATTCTCAACACAAAAAACTACTCAAAACATACCACTTTTTTTAAGTAGACCACTCCATTTATTTGTCCTTTTCCGCTTTATTTCCTCTAACTGTCTTGTGGCAGGGCAAAGAGGGTGATGATTCTGTGCAAGGTTTCACTTTTTCGATGGTGTATTTCCCGGTTGATCGTATCTGAAAGGGTCTACCGCCAAATCCATGCTACCCAAGAGGTCTCTCCCAAGGAGGGACAGCGTTTTCCAGAACAGGGTATCGCTTATTTAAATCGAGCCCGGATCTCATTAACTAATATTCCTGGTTTTGTTAACTTGTTCAGTTAAGCCTATTGCGGTTTAGTAAGATCGGACAGCGATTTCAGTTCCGCAGTCGGAGAGTGCCTCTTGCGAACGCTCGCAAACAGGGAACCTCTTCCTCATGGTTTCACGTGACAAGTGGGTTAGCCCTAGCTCTGCCCACTCCCAGTCCCCCACAACGAATCTAGAGCAGAGGGTCGATTTCCCTCGACTCAAATTCAGATTTCCACCATCAATTCACAACGGCTCTTCATAACAGCTTTCCACCACACCTCGCATTCCTACTCCTCCCATCCGTCTTGGACCTTAAAAAACCTCTCTTCATCATATAAGAAGATATGGGGGCCAAGACTAACAAAGTGGAATATTTCGAAAAGCTCAAGGGGCTCCTCGAGACCTACAAGAGTATCTTCATCGTTACCGTTGACAATGTGAGTTTCTGCTAAACGTGTAGGCGCTGGGTTGCTTGACCATCTTGGATGACAGGTGCTAATTTTTCGTTGAAAATAGGTCTCTTCACAGCAAATGCACGAGATCCGTGCCTCTCTGAGAGGTCAAGGTGTTGTTCTCATGGGAAAGAATACCATGGTTCGCCGTGCTATCCGTGTCTTGCTCCCTGACTTCCCGGAATACGAGCGTCTTCTCCCACACGTTAAGGGTAAACAATTGGATGCTCTATCTATTTTGTGTTTCACAGCCTAACACTCCTCAAATCTAGGTAATGTTGGGTTTGTCTTTACCAATGCCGATCTCAAGGATGTCCGTGAGAAGATTGTTTCCAACAAAGTCGCCGCCCCCGCTCGTGCCGGCGCTGTCGCTCCTCTCGACGTCTTCGTCCCCGCGGGTAACACCGGCATGGAACCCGGAAAGACCTCTTTCTTCCAGGCTCTCGGTGTCCCGACTAAGATTGCTCGTGGTACCATTGAAATTACTACCGATCTTAAGCTCGTTGAGGCTGGAACCAAGGTCGGAGCTTCTGAAGCTACGCTTCTCAACATGTTGAACATCTCCCCCTTCACCTACGGTATGGGTATCGCTCAGGTCTACGACAACGGCCAAGTCTTTGCACCATCTGTTCTGGACATCGATGAGAACCAGATTTTGGAAAGCTTCTTGAGCGCCGTCAAGACTCTCGCAACCATCTCTCTGGCTGTAAACTACCCTACCCTGCCCTCCGTTGTCCACAGTTTGATCAACTCTTACAAGAGGATTATTGCTGTCGCCTTGGAAACGGAATATTCTTGGGAGGCGATCGATGAGCTCAAGGACAGGATTGCCAACCCTGAGGCTTACGCTTCTGCTGGTCCCGCTGCTGGGTCTGGTGCCGCTGCCACTGAGGACAGCAAGCCAGAGGCCAAGGAGGAGGAGAAGGAAGAAGAGGAGTCGGATGATGGTATGATTGCTACAGAGTTCCAATCTTTTTATGAGGCTCGGCTAACTTTTACATAGGTGGGTTTTGTGATTTGTTCGGTTAAGGCAATTTTTAGACCAAACGATATCACAAAATTTGGATAAAAACATAGTTATTCAAACTTTCCTTCCGTATCTTGGCTCTACTTCGTGAATTGGTCCGTTCGTTTGATATTCACCAGAAACTTTGACGGAAGCGCGCTTAATCATCCATAAGATACAATTAACTATGTAGGCCCGAATTGCTTCGCAAGATCTTGATATAAAGGTTAGACCCATCTTCTGTTTGCCATCGATCATCCCCTGCGTGCCCATGGCGGAAGATTATATATTTTTAACCCTGATCACTATGAAGATCAAAAAAAAGCAACACAACTTTACTCTAATTTTTTCATGACGCCTCTTCTTTCTCTCTCTCTCTCTTCTTTCTCCGCACGTCGACGGCTTTCCCGGGAACCGCGCTAACTAATATCAAGGGGTCTCTAGTCGAGCAGATCGTCTCGCTCGGTACTCGAGTACCGTACCGTGCAATTACTAGCCCCACCAATGACACAGCTGCCCCCTCGATAAGAGATTAACCGACCTTGCATCACCCCATCCCGGCTATGTCTCACTTCCCCCTGTGTCTGTAATTCGTGATGATAACGCCTTCGCACAGCACCTACGGTGGAGTTCCATAGTTATTTCGACCAAGTACAGTAGAATGGCTGGTGACTAATTTCCTCTCTGAAAATTTCAAGTGATTTGTTATTGTTTCAAATCCTCGCGGTGGTGACGTTTTCTGGATCGTGTTTTCCCCTGCATTGGGTCGAATCCGGGTGCTCTTCCGGGCGCTTGCTATGGTACGATTTTTTTTTTTTTTTTTTTTGTTAAATCCTCGGTTTATTTGTAACTAAATACGGGAAAATCCATGGCATGCACCCTGAGGTATGGCCTGAAAACCCAATAACAAAAGAAAATCCTCCACACCATTCCTTCA
>Ga0307509_10002895_pt1 | contig 27135 bp, 19 predicted proteins | sample 10_EM_MG_FD_202245 | JGI IMG/M metagenome (GOLD analysis project Ga0307509, IMG submission 202245) | Populus trichocarpa ectomycorrhiza microbial communities from riparian zone in the Pacific Northwest, United States - 10_EM | ecosystem: Host-associated > Plants > Roots > Unclassified | place... | reverse complement strand
TACCTGCTCGACAACCGCCCGTTTAAAAGCCAGCGTGTAGTCTCGCTGCGTCCTCTTAACCCCTGTCTCCATCTGAATTCCCCTTTCTTGATAGAAAAGGTGTCAACTTCATTCAGGACGGGTCAGGCGCAATGAAAAAGCCCCGCGGCGTGCCGCGGGGCTTTTTCGTTTCAGCGCTGCGCTCGGGCGATCACGGCCGGGGCGGGACGTAGCCCTGCACCTGGTCGGAGCCTTCGCCGAAGAAGTGCTTTTCGACCTGCTCGGCCAGATACTTGCGATGCGCGGCGTCGGCGAGGTTCAGGCGATTCTCGTTGATGATCATCGTCTGCTGGCGAATCCACTGCTGCCAGGCTTCCTTCGACACGCTCTCGTAAATCCGCTTGCCGATCTCGCCCGGATAGGGCGGAAAATCGAGCGCTTCGGCCTCGCGGCCGAGTTTGATGCAATTGACCATTCTTGCCATGACATTCACTCCGTAATCTGTAGACCGCTTCACCAAACAACGCGGCGATTATAACGCGCAGCGCGACGGCAAAATCATCACACCGTTTTCATCAGCACCTTGGAACGGCGCTGCAGGTTGTACATCAGGCGCTTCTCGGCCGGCAGTTCGGCAATCGGGCGTTCGGCAAAGCCGCGCTCCTTGAACCAGTGCGAAGTGACCGTGGTCAGCACGAACAGGCGCTTGATGCCGGCCGCCCGGGCCCGCGCTTCGATGCGCTTCATCAGCTGCTCGCCGTAGCCCCAGCGCCGGTAGTGCGGATGCACCGCCATACAGGCCAGTTCGGCCTGATCCTCGCCGTGCGGATAGAGCGCGGCACAGCCGACGATCAGGCCGTCGTGCTCGACCACCGAGAAGCGGGTGATCTCGCGCTCGAGCAGTTCGCGCGAACGGCGCACCAGCGCGCCCTCCTCCTCGAGCGGCTCGATCAGGGCGACCAGGCCGCTGATGTCATCGGGCCGCGCATCGCGCAGTTTTTCGAGCGACTCGCGCGTGATGATGGTGCCGACGCCGTCGCGCGAGAACAATTCGCGCAGCAAGGTGCCGTCCTCGTCGTAGCCGATCAGGTGCACGCGGCCGACGCCGGCGCGGCTGGCCCGCACGGCGCACGGCAGGTAGCGCTTGAGGTCGGGCGACAGCCATTCGCCGAGCGTCATCAGACGTTCGGCGGCATCGGCAGTCAGCTCGTCGAGCAGGGTGCCGTCGATATCGGTGGCGCCGCGGCTGTCGGTCAGGAAGATCAGCTTGTCGGCGCCGATCGCGGTCGCCGCCGCTTCGGCGACCTCCTCCATCGCCAGGTTGAAAATCTCGCCGGTCGGACTCGAGCCGAGGCACGACAGGAGGACGATGTTGCCGATGCCGAGCTGGGCGCGAATCCCCTCGGCGTCCGTCTTGCGCACGTTGCCGGCGTACTGCATGTCGACGCCGTCGAGCACGCCGACCGGCTTGGCCGTGATGAAGTTGCCGGCCACCACGCGGATCGTGCTGTTGGCCATCGGCGTATCGGGCAGGCCCTGCGAGAGCAGCGCGTCGATTTCGAGGTAGACGCTGCCGACCGCGTCGATCACGCAGTCGAGCGCCGCCGCGTCGGTCACCCGGTAGCGCCCGTGATAGACCGACTCGAGGCCTTTTTCGCGCAGCTCCTCCTCGATCTGCGGCCGCGCGCCGTGCACCAGCACCAGGCGCACGCCGAGCGCGGCGAGCAGATTGACGTCGTAGGCCAGCGTGCGCGCCAGCGGACCGGCAATCGCCTTGCCGCCGAAAGCAATGACGAAGGTCTTGCCGCGGAACAGATTGACGTAGGGCGCGACCGAACGGAACAAGGCGACGAAGTGGGCGGAACTCAGTGTTTCTGACATGACCGGATCAATCCTTCCCTTTTCCCTTGGCCTTCTCGTTTTTCAGGGCCTTTTCCAGCCGCTCGCAGATCGTCTGCAGAATTTTGACGCGCGCGAAATTCTTGTCGTTGGCCTCGACGATGGTCCACGGCGCCTGCCCGGTGCTGGTGCGGTCGATCATGTCGCAGACGGCGGTGTGATAGGCCTCGCTCTTTTCGCGGTTGCGCCAGTCTTCCTCGGTGATCTTGAAGCGCTTGAACTCGATCTTCTCGCGCTCCTTGAAACGCCGCAGCTGCTCCTTGTCGCTGATCTGCAGCCAGAACTTGATGACGATGGCGCCGTCGCCGTGCAGTTCGTGCTCGAAGTCGTTGATCTCGGTGTAGGCGCGCAGCCAGTCGGCCTCGGCACAGAAGCCCTCGACGCGCTCGACGAGCACGCGGCCATACCAGGTGCGGTCGAAAATCGCGACCCGGCCGATGCGCGGAATGTGCCGCCAGAAACGCCACATGTAAGGCTGCGCGCGCTCCTCTTCGGTCGGCGCGGCAACCGGAACGATCTGGTACTGGCGCGCGTCGATCGCCGCCGTGATGCGCCGGATGCTGCCGCCCTTACCGGCGGCATCCGAGCCTTCGAAGGCAATGATCAGCGAACGTTTCTTGAACTCCGGCTGGCGCACCAGTTCCGACAGGCGGCCCTGCCATTTGGCGAGCTGCGTCTCGTAAGCCTTGCGCTCGAGCTTCTGTGTCAAATCGAGCGAGGTCAGCACGTCGAGCTTGTCGATCTTCGGCGCGAGCGGCGGCGCCACCGGGAAATTCTGGTCGCGCGTGTCGGCAAGCCGCTTCTGCAGGGCGTCGAGCACGACCTTGCCGACAGTCAGCGAGCGATAGCGGTCGTCGGTCCCTTCGACGACGATCCACGGTGCCCATGGCGTATTGGTCATGCGCAAGACATGGCCGGCGGCCTCCTGCAGCTGGTCGTAGGTTTTCAGACGGTCCCAGCTCTCCTTGGTCACCCGCCAGGCGGTCAGCGGGTCCTTCTCCATGGCCTTGAGCCGCTTGCGCTGGCCGTCCTTGGAAAGGTGGAACCAGAACTTGAGGACCAGCGCGCCTTCATTGACCAGCATCGCCTCGAAACGGTTGATCTGGTCCATGCGCTGGTCGAGATCGCCCTTGTCGAGCTGGCCGAGGATTCGATCACGGATCGGATCGGAATACCACGAGCCGGCAAAGACGCCGGTCCGCCCCTTCGGCGGCAGGGCGCGCCAGTAGCGCCACATGTACGGGCGTTCGACCTCTTCGTCGCTCGGCGCCGAAAAGGCGAGCGTCGAGAGATAGCGCGGGTCCATCCATTCGTAGAGCACGTTGATCGTTTCGCCCTTGCCCGATCCGTCGACGCCGCTGATCAGGATGACGACCGGAAACTTGCCGTTCTCGCGCAGCTCGAACTGCGCGTCGAGCAAGGCCGCGCGCAGCTTGGGAACCTCCTCGCGGAAGGTCGCCTTGTCGATCGTGTGCCCGAGCTCCGCCGATTCAAACATGATCCGCTTTCATTGCCGCTTTCATTTCCACTTCCCCCCTGAAGTCGCCCCATAAACACTGCATCGCCGCAAGCGCGGCCAGACCCGCCGTCTCGGTGCGCAGGATGCGCGGCCCGAGACGGATTCCCGTGAAGCCGGCCGCCGTCGCCGCCTGCATCTCCTCCGGCGCCAGCCCGCCCTCGGCGCCGATCAGCAATTCGACGCGCTCGCCGGCCGACGGCGGCGCCAGTGTCGCCAGCGTGTGCGCGGCGCCCGGCGCCAGCATCAGGCGCCGAACGCCCGGCGCCGGCGGCTTGGCCAGCCAGCGCTCGAGGCCCTCGAGGACGCTCACCTCGGGCACCCGATTGCGCCCGCTCTGCTCGCAGGCCGAGGCCACCACGCCACGCCAATGCTCGACCCGGCGCAGCGCGCGCTCGCCGTCGAGGCGCACGACGCTGCGCCGCGAGACGACCGGCACGATGTGTGCGATGCCCAGCTCGACGGCCTTCTGTACGGTCAGATCCATTTTTTCGCCGGCCTGCAGCGCCTGCACCAGCGTGATCGAGAGCGGCGATTCGCATTCGGCGTCGCGCCAGGCCAGCACCTCGACGGCGACCCGCTCGCGCTCGACGCTGACGATGCGTGCCGCATATTCGCCACCGGTCGCATCGAACAGAGTCAGCGCATCGTCGGCGCGCAGTCGCAAAACCCGCGCCGCATGGCGTGCAGCGCCTTCCGGCAGCGCGGTGTGGAGCCCCTCGGCAAGCGGTATCGGGCAATAAAAGCGGGGCGCATTCATGGTGATATTATAGGGCGATCAACCCGTTGCCGTCGCTCTCTGGAGGCCTGCCCCATGGCGCTCAATACCCCGCTTTGCGATTTTGGCTGGAAAGCCGTCGATTTCGAACTCGAGGACACGGCGCATAGCCGGCATTCACTCGCCTCGCTGCGCGGCTCGAACGGCCTGCTGCTGATGTTCATCTGCAACCACTGCCCCTACGTCAAGGCGGTGATCGACCGCATCTGCCGCGACGCCCGCGAACTGCAGGCGCTCGGCATCGGCGTTGCCGCGATCATGAGCAACGATGCGGCCGAATACCCCGAAGACTCCTTCGACAACATGCGGCAAGTGGCCAGCGCGCTGGATTTCCCCTTCCCCTATCTGTACGACGCCACGCAGGATGTGGCACGCGCTTACGGGGCCGTGTGCACGCCGGACTTCTTCGGCTTCAACCGCGATCTCGAACTGCAGTATCGCGGCCGTATCGACGCCAGCGGGCGCGCGCCGGCCACGCCCGACACCCGGCGCGAACTGTTCGAAGCGATGCGCGAGATCGCCGCCAGCGGCCAGGGGCCGCGCGAGCAAACGGCGAGCATCGGCTGCTCGATCAAATGGCGAGCCTGACCCGATGAACCAGCAGCCCGCCGCCACGCGCCCGAGCGCCAGCGAACTCAAGCAGATGCTCGACGCCACCGTTGCGCTGGTGCGCGAAGTCGCGCAGCAGGAAATCATGCCGCGCTTTCAGCGCGTCCATCATCAGCAGCAGAAGGACGACGGCTCGCTGTTCTCGGAAGCCGACCTGGCGGCGCAGCGTTTTCTCGTCGAACGCCTGCCGGAGATCCGTGACTGTCCGATCGTCGGCGAAGAGATGACGCCGGCCGAGCAGCGCGCCGGCTGGGCCGAAGGCATGAGCGACGAACGCGGGCTGTGGTGCATCGACCCGATCGACGGCACGACCAACTTCATCAACGGCCTGCCCTGCTTCGCCGTCTCGATCGCCTGGCTGAGCGCCGGGCGCACGCGGCTGGCGATCACCTACAATCCGATCGCCGACGAGATGTTCTACGCCCGCGAGGACAACGGCGCCTACCTGAACGGCCGCCGCCTGCCGCTGCGCCAGGTGACCGACAACATCGCGCGCGGCGTCGCCGGCGTCGATTTCAAGCGCATTCCGAAAGCACTGGCCGACCACATCGCGGTCGAACCGCCCTTCTATTCGCAGCGCAGCTTCGGCTGCTCGACGCTGGAGTGGTGCAACGTCGCCGCCGGGCGGCTCGATCTCTACCTGCACGGCGGCCAGATGCTCTGGGACTATGCCGCCGGCCGCCTGATCCTGCACGAAGCGGGCGGCCAGATGTGCACGCTCGGCAGCGACGATTTCGACAGCGCGGACGTCTGGCGCCGGCCGGTCGTCGCCGCGCTGCACCCGACGGTTTTCGCCAGCTGGCGGGACTGGATACGCGCCAGCTGCCAGCCGCCGGCCTGAGGCGGCGGCATCGATAAGCGCCCCATTCAGCCACGATATGATCCGGGGCAACACCCCCGGGCGTCAGACAAAATGCGAACCATGCCTCCCGACCGTGGTGCAAAAAACCAGACGACGCTGCTCGCCGTCGTCGCCCTGCTCCTGCTCGGCATCTGCCTGGTCGACTACGTTTTCTACCGCACCCAGGCCGATGCGATCAAGGCGCAGGCGCAGCAGCAGTTGTCGGCGATCGCCGATCTCAAGACGCAGCAGATCGGCAACTGGCGCAAGGAGCGCCTGGGCGACGCCTACGTCCTGCGCGAAAACGTTTTCGCCAGCGTCGCCGTAGCCGACTGGATCGCGCGGCGCAGCGGCCCGGTACAACACGAGCAAATCAAGGCCTGGCTGGAAAGCTATATCCGTCGCTTCGATTACCGCGAAGCCCTCCTGCTCGACCCGCAGGGCAAAGTGCTCAGCGCCACGCCCAATGCCCTGCCGGTTGCCGAGGAAACCCGGCAGCTTCTGCGTACGGCGACGGCAAGCGGACAGCCCGAACTGAGCGACCTGCGAATTTCGATCGGCGTGGAAAGCTATCTCGAGCTGGTCACGCCGCTCTACACGCCGGGCCGGCAGCCGCCGCTCGCCTTCGTCGTTTTCCGCATCGACCCGCAACGCTTCCTGTTTCCGCTGATCCAGTCCTGGCCGCTGCCCAGCGCTTCGGCCGAGACGCTGCTCGTCGAACGGCGCGCGAACGACGTGCTGTACCTCAATGAGTTGCGCCACCAGAAGGGCACGGCCATGCGGCTGGCGCTGCCGGCCGACCAGCTCGCCCTGCCGTCGGCCGTTGCCGTGCGCGGCGAAACACTGGTCATGGAAGGCGTCGATTACCGGAAAACCGTCGTCCTCGCGGCGACCCGCCCGATCCCCGGGACACCCTGGTCGATGGTCGCCAAGGTGGACATGAGCGAAGTGCTGGCGCCGCTCTACGAACGTTTTTCCTTCGTCATCCTGGTCAGCGCGCTGATGTTGCTCGCCGCCGGCTGGATGATCTTTTACCTCTCGCAGATGCAGCGCAAGGCGGCGCGCAATCTGGAACGCACCTACGAACGGCTGGTCGCGGCCCAGGCCATCGGACGCATCGGCAGCTGGGAGCGCGAACTCGGCAGCCAGAGCGTGTGGTGCTCCGAGGAAACCTACCGCCTGTTCGAATATCCACGCGACGGCAAAGAGCCGACGCTGGAGCTCTTCTACTCGCGCATCCACCCGGAGGACCGCGAGCGCGTGCGGGCCACCGTGCTCGACAGCGTGGCGCAAGGCAAGCCTTATCACGTCGCTTTTCGGGTCGCCTTGCCATCGGGCGACGTCAGGCACTTCGAACACAGCACGCGCATCATCGCGGACAGCGACGGCCAGCCGATCCGCATCGCCGGCACGACGCAGGACGTCACCGAGCACCGCCGCACCGAAGAACGGCTGCGCCGGCAATCGGTACAACTGGCCGCCGTGCTCGAAAACATGCCGCTCGGGATCAGCGTCTTCGACGAGAAACTACGCCTGCAGCTCTGGAACCCGAGCTTCGTCGAGATACTCGGCCTGCCGGAAAACCTGGTGAGCACGGGCGCCGCCTTCGAAGACCTGGTCCGCTACCGGGCGACGATCGGCGAATATGGCCCCGACACCGGCCCCGCCGACGTCGAGGCGCAGACGCGCAGCCGCGTCGAGCGGGCGCTCAGGTTCGAAGCGCACCGCTTCGAGACGACGCGTGCCAACGGACGCACGACGCTGATCCAGGGCCGCCCGTTCGAGATCGACGGGCAGCTGGCCGGCTTCATCACCACCTACATCGACATCACCGAACGCAAGCAGGCCGAACAGGCGCTGCAGGAACTCTCCGAGCGCCTGACCCTGGCCACCTCGGCCGCCTCGATCGGCATCTGGGACTGGCATCTCGACGGCAACCGCATCGTCTGGGATGCCCGCATGTTCGAACTGTTCGGGATCGACCCGAACAACGGCGGCGAAGCGCACCGCCAGTGGATGCGCCAGATCCACCCGGACGACCTGGCGAAGGTCCGGAAAGCCATGCGCGCCTGCGCCGCCGGACGGGCCGATCATTTCGACATCGATTTCCGGATTTTTCGCCCGAACGGACAGCAGCGCTTCCTCAACACCCAGGTTCGCGTCGAACGCAACGCCGAACGCAAGCCGCTGCGCATCGTCGGCGCCAATCTCGACATCACCGCGCGCAAGCAGGCGGAAGGGCGCCTGCTGCTCGCCGAGAAGGTGTTCGACAACAGCCCCGATGCGATCATGATCACCGACCAGTACAACCGCATCGTCTCGGCCAATAGCGCCTTCACGCTGATTACCGGCTACGCGCCGGGCGAAGTGCTGGGCGAGGACCCGCGCATTCTGGCCTCTGGCCTGCACGATGCGGCCTTCTACCGCAAGATGTGGGAGTCGCTGCAGCGCTATGGCCACTGGGCCGGCGAAATCACCGACCGCCGCAAGAGCGGCGAGATCTACCCGAAATGGATGACGATCAACGCGGTCAACGACGAGCGCAGCGGCAAGCTGACGCACTACGTGACGATTTTCTCCGACATCACCGAGCGCAAGAGTTCCGAAGAGCGCATCCATTACCTGGCCCATCACGATGCGCTGACCGCCCTGCCCAACCGTTTCTCGCTCGAGTCGCGGCTCGAGCAGTCCTGCCTCGAAGCGCGCCGGCACGGCAAGCCCCTCGCCGTGCTGTTCATCGACCTCGACCGTTTCAAGGTGATCAACGACACGCTCGGCCACCACGTCGGCGACCGCTTGCTGTCGGAAGTCGCCCGGCGCCTGTCGGCCGCGGTGCGCGAATCGGACACCGTCGCCCGCCTCGGCGGCGACGAGTTCGTCATCGTCCTCTCGGAGATGAACACCCCCAACGATGCGGCCGGTGTCGGCGCGAAGATCATCGACGCGCTGGCCGAACCAATCCTCGTCGAGAATCATCAGTTGCACACCAGCCCGAGCATCGGCATCAGCGTCTTCCCGGACGACGGCGGCGACGCCGACACGATCATGCGCAACGCCGATACGGCGATGTATCACGCCAAGGCGCTCGGCCGGAACAACTTCCAGTTTTACGCCGAGGAAATGAACCGCAGCGCCAGCGAGCGCCTCGATATCGAAAGCCGGCTGCGCCACGCGCTGGCGCGCGGCGAGTTCGAGCTGCACTATCAGCCGCAACTGAGCACGCAGAATACGCAGGTCGTCGGCGTCGAGGCCCTGCTGCGCTGGAACCCGGCCGACGGACGCGCCGCGCCGCCGGCGCGCTTCATCCCGATCGCCGAGGAAACCGGCCTGATCATCGCGATCGGCGAGTGGGTGCTGCGCACCGCCTGCCGGCAGGTCAAAGCCTGGCTCGATGCCGGCGTGCCGCCGCTGCGCCTGGCGATCAACGTCTCGGCACGCCAGTTGCGCAAGCGGAACTTCCCCGACATCGTCGCCAGCGCACTGGACGAATCGGGGTTGCCGGCGCAGCTGCTGGAGATCGAGATCACCGAAAGCGCGGTCATGGAGGAACCGGAAGAGGCGCGCCTGATCCTCGTAAAACTCAAGGAAATGGGCGTCACGCTGGCCATCGACGATTTCGGCACGGGCTATTCCTCGCTCGCCTACCTCAAGCTTTTCCCGATCGACAACCTGAAGATCGACCGCTCCTTCGTCACCGACATCGGGCGCCACGCCGACGACGCGGCGATCGCCATTTCGACGATCGCACTGGCGCACAGCCTCGGCATCAACGTCATCGCCGAAGGCGTCGAGACCGACGCCCAGCTCGATCTGCTGCGCGCGCATCGCTGCAACGAATTCCAGGGCTTCCTGTTCAGCCGCCCGCTGGCGGCCGCGGAGGCGCTGGCTTTTCTCAAGCAGGCGGCAACAAATCCATCCTGAAGCGGCCCGCTTTATCTGCGCAAGGTAAAATAAGCGTTTGCGTTTGCCGGTCAGCCGCCTGTTCCGCGCAACGCCCATCGCTACCGCCGGAGATTGCCCCCATGCGTCGCATCACGCTGAGCCGCTACCTGATTGAAGAACAACGCGAGAAGGGCAAGATCAACGCCGATCTTCGCCTGCTGATCGAAGTCGTCGCCCGCGCCTGCAAGAGCATCGCCATCGCCATCGGCAAGGGCGGACTCGGCGGCGAAGGCGGCGTCCTCGGCGAAGCCGGCAGCGACAACGTGCAGGGCGAAGCGCAGAAAAAGCTCGACGTCCTCTCCAACGAGATTTTCCTCGAGGCCAACGAATGGGGCGGCCACCTCGCCGGCATGGCCTCCGAGGAAATGGAATTGCCGCACGCGATTCCGAACCGCTATCCGCAGGGCGAATACCTGCTGCTCTTCGACCCGCTTGACGGCTCCTCCAACATCGACATCAACGTCTCGGTCGGCACCATTTTCTCGGTGCTGCGCTGCGCCGAAGGCGCCGACCCGACGCAGGCCAGCGCCTTCCTGCAGCCCGGCACGCGGCAGGTCGCCGCGGGCTACGCGGTCTATGGCCCGACCACCCTGTTCGTCCTCACCATCGGCGACGGCGTCGTCTGCTTCACGCTCGACCGCGAACTCGGCTCATTCGTGCTGACGCAGGAAAACATGCAGATTCCGCCGGACACGAAGGAATTCGCCATCAACATGTCGAACATGCGCTACTGGGACGCACCGGTCAAACGCTATATCGACGAACTGCTGCTCGGCAAGGACGGCCCGCGCGGCAAGGACTTCAACATGCGCTGGGTGGCGTCGATGGTCGCCGACGTGCATCGCATCATGACGCGCGGCGGCATCTTCCTCTACCCGATCGACCGCAAGATCGCGGCGCAGGGCGGCAAGCTGCGCCTGATGTACGAGGCCAATCCGATGGCCTTCATCGTCGAACAGGCCGGCGGCGCGGCCAGTACCGGCCTGCGCAGCATCATGGAGATCGAGCCGGACGGCCTGCACCAGCGCGTGCCGGTCATCCTCGGCTCGAAGAACGAGGTCGCCGTGGTCGCCGGCTACCATCAGCGGGACTGAGCGGAACCATGTCGATCCGCCATCCGATCATCGCCGTCACCGGCTCGTCCGGCGCGGGAACGACCAAGGTCACGCGAACCTTCGAGCAGATTTTCTGGCGCGAACATGTGCGTGGCGCCTTTGTCGAAGGCGACAGTTTCCACCGTTATCCGCGCGCCGAAATGGAGCGCCAGATCGAGGCGGCCGAACGCGACGGACGACCCGTGCCCTCGCATTTCGGGCCGGAAGGCAACGATTTCGAAGGCATCGAAACGCTGTTCCGCGAGTACGGCGATACGGGCACCAGCCGCTTCCGGCATTACATTCATAACGAAGTGGAAGCCGCCGAGCTGGGCGGTGAAATCGGCACGTTTACCGCCTGGCGGGACCTGCCGGCCGACAGCGACATCCTGCTCTACGAAGGGCTGCACGGCGCGGTGAAGACCGATACGGTCGATGTCACGCGCTATCCGGACCTGATCATCGGCGTCGTTCCGACGGTCAATCTCGAATGGATCCAGAAGATCCACCGCGATACCCGCAAGCGCGGCTATTCGCTCGAAGCGGTGACCGACACCATCCTGCGCCGGATGGCCGATTACGTGCACTACATCACGCCGCAGTTCTCGCGTACGCACATCAATTTCCAGCGCGTGCCGGTGGTCGACACCTCGAACCCCTTCATCGCCAACGACATCCCGAGCCAGGACGAATCCTTCGTCGTCATCCGCTTCGCCAACCCGCGCGGCATCGATTTCCCCTACCTGCTGACGATGATCGACCAGTCCTTCATGTCGCGCCCCAACACCATCGTCATTCCGGGCGGCAAAATGCCGCTGGCCATGCAGCTGATCCTGACGCCGATGATCTGGAAGATGATGGAAAAAAAACGCGCCGCCGGCTAAAGTCGGCCTGAGCAGTTAGTACCCTATCGGCATTGCAGCGCGACAGACCGCACGGTGCCCATTCAGGCTTTTGGGAAGCGGACGTTCAACGTACTAAAGCGGGGGATTAGGTGCTGTCATTGCCATATGACTTGGCAGAAGCATCCGCCCCCTCCCGCTCAATCCTCCTGCAACAACATCAGCTCGTCGTCGGCGTGGCGCAGACGGATCGCCAGCGTACGGGCGATCGCCGAGAGCAGGATGAAGGCGATGCGTTTGTGCTCCTCGGCCAGCTGATTGAATTTATCCAGCGTCAGCACGAACATCTGCGTGTCCTGAAAGGCGACCGCTTCGTTGCCGCGCGGCCGGCGATCGAGAAAAGCCAGCCCGCCGAAGAAATCGCCGCGCCCGAAAGTCGCGATGTGATGCAGGCGGGTGCTGCCGCCCGAACCGACCAGCAGGCGGACCTCACCGCTGCGGATCAGGTAGAGCTCGTCGCCGGGATCGCCCGGCCGGTAAATGGATTCGCCGGCTTTCCACAGCCGCTTTTCCATGCACGCCTCGAGATCGACCAGCGTCGCATCCTTGCGCCCCTGGAAAAGCTCCATTTCGTGCAATTCGAGCGGCACTGCTTCGGCGGGTGAAAGGTCGCTTCCGCCGAGCAGCCGGTCTTCGACCCATTCGATCGCCGATTCGAGCGTCGGCATGATCAAGACCGGGCTATCCCCGCCGGTCAGCCCGGTCAGCTCGAAAAACTCGCGCAGATTGCGGCCGTTCGGCAGGCTCTCACGCACGTTGGCGAGCAAGAGAAGCGCATTGCGCTCGGTCAGCATGTCACGCACCAGGTTCAGCGTGTGCGCCGCGGTCAGATCGACCGATTGCACGCGCTGCAGATCGAGGATGACGTAGTCGCGAAGACGCAGCTCGGGTTCGAGCGTCAAATAGAAGTAGTGTGTCGTCCCGAAGAAAAGACTGCCCTGCAACTCGAAAATGACCGCCGTGTCGCCCTTCTGCTCGAGGACGCGCATTTCGGCCTCGGGCCGGTACCAGGTCGACGAGCGCTGGCCGACGAAGCTCTTGCGGCGGATGACGTTGCCGCCGACCTGCTCGCGCAGGAAGAGCATGATCGAGAGGATGACGCCGACCGCCGAGGCCGCGATCAGGCCGACCGTCAAGGCCACGCCGACGACGGCGAGGACGACCGAGAAATCGAGCACGGTCGAACGCGACTCGAGAAAACGCAGCGGATCGGTGTCGATCATGCGCAGGCCGACGACGATCAGGACGCCGGAGAGCGTAGCGACCGGAATCCAGGCCACGAAGGCGCCGAGCAGCAGCGCGACGGCCAACGCCGAAATGCCTTCGACGATGCCGGAAATGCGGGTTTTCGCGCCGCTCGTCAGGTTGACCAGGCTCGGACCCATGGTTCCGGAACCGGGCATGCCGCCTATCGTCGACGCGACGACGTTGCCGAAACCCTGCGCGGCCAGTTCGCGGTTCGGATCGTGCCGGGTGCGCGTCATCTGGTCGAGCACGACGCAGGTTTTCAAGGTGTCGATCGAGAGCAGCGCGGCCAGCGTCAGCGCGCTGCCGAGCAGGCCCGCCACCTGCGAGAGCTTGAGCTCGCCGATCTGGAACCAGCGGTTGGTGATCAATCCGAGATAGCCTTCGCCGGTGGCGCCGAGCGGCCCGACGACCAGGCGATTGCCGGCCAGTTCGAGCATCGATGCGTCGTTGGCGGCCAGCGCCAGATAGGTCAGCAAGCCGGCCAGGATGCCGACGATCGTCGCCGGCACGGCCTTGATCAGCTTCGGCGCGAGCAGCATGGCGAGCACGGTCGCCGCGCCGATCGCCAGCCCGCGCCAGTCCCAGTCCTGCGGCGTGATCAACACGTCGAGCCAGACTGAGCCGGCCGGCGCGCCGGCGAATTTGGGAATCTGGCTGCCGATGATGATCAGGCCGACGCCGCTCAGATAGCCGCTGACCACCGGGTAGGGAATGTACTTGATCAGGCGGCCGACGCCGAGAAAGCCGATCAGGACCTGAATCAGGCCGGTGAGAATCCCGAGAACGGTGATCATCAGCACGATGCTGCCGGGCGTCACGCCCTGATGCACCAGTTCGATGGCGAACGCGGAGAGCACCGCGGCGGCCGGCGCGCACGGCGCGCTGATCAGGCGATCGGTGCCGCCGAAAGTGGGCGCGATGAGGCCGAGCGCGGTTGCCCCGAGAATGCCGGCCAGCGCGCCGAAGGCCGCATAGTGCGGGCTGACCGCGGCATAGACCGTGACCCCGAAAGCCACCGCCGCCGGCAGCGCGACCAGCATGGCGGCCAGACCGCCCCAGAAATCGCCGGCATGGCGCATCCAGTTTCCGGAAAACTCGCGCATCGCCTTCTCTCCCCTGTCGTGACGATTTTATTGCTGCACAGGCTCCGACTATACCGCAGCGCCCTCCCAATCGCAGCGGAAGGCCCTGCGCAGGCAAGGGTCTGTGCAGGCGTCGCCGGCGGGCGCCCGGCCAAGGCTGGAAAAAACCCCTCATTTGGCGGATAATTTCGCCTTTTTGCAGATCGGCAAATCATCGTGTCCATCGCCTTCACTCCCCTGACCAGCGCCATTCGCGCCCTTGCCATGGACGCGGTGCAAAAAGCCAACTCCGGCCACCCGGGCATGCCGATGGGCATGGCCGAAATCGCCGAAGTCCTCTGGCGGCGCTACCTCAAGCACAACCCGGCCAATCCGCACTGGCCCGACCGCGACCGTTTCGTGCTGTCCAACGGGCACGGCTCGATGCTGCTCTACGCGCTGCTGCACCTGACCGGCTACGACGTCTCGATCGACGACCTGAAGAATTTCCGCCAGTTCGGCTCGCGCACGCCGGGCCACCCCGAAGTCGGCCACACGCCGGGTATCGAAACGACCACCGGACCGCTCGGCCAGGGCATTACCAACGCCGTCGGCATGGCGCTCGCGGAGAAGGTGCTGGCCGCCGACTTCAACCGCCCGGGCCACACCATCGTCGACCACCACACCTACGCCTTCCTCGGCGACGGCTGCCTGATGGAAGGCATTTCGCACGAAGCCTGCTCGCTCGCCGGCACGCTGGGCCTCGGCAAGCTGATCGCCTTCTACGACGACAACGGCATCTCGATCGACGGCGACGTCGAAGGCTGGTTCACCGACGACACGCCGAAGCGCTTCGAAGCCTACGGCTGGCAGGTGATCCCCGACGTCAACGGCCACGATGCGCAAGCCATCGAGGTGGCGCTGCTCGCGGCGCGCGCCGAAACGGGCAAGCCGACCCTGATCTGCTGCAAGACGCGGATCGGCATGGGTTCGCCGAACAAGGCCGACAGCCACGACGTACACGGCGCGCCGCTCGGCGAAGCCGAGATCGCCGCGACCCGCCCGCACATCAGCTGGAACCACTCCCCCTTCGAAATCCCCGCCGACGTTTATGCCGCCTGGGACGGCAAGACCAAGGGCAGCGTCATCGAGGGTGAATGGAACAAGCGTTTCGCCGCTTACCAAACCGCCTTCCCCGAGCTCGCCGGCGAGTTCTCGCGCCGCATGAGCGGCCAGCTGCCGGCCGACTGGGCCACCGAGGCTGCGCAGGCACTCGGCGAAATCGCCACCAAGGCCGAGAACATCGCGACGCGCAAGGCCTCGCAAAACGCCATCAACGCTTTCGCGCCGCTGTTGCCCGAACTGATCGGCGGCTCGGCCGACCTCGCGAGCTCCAACCTCACGCTGTGGAAGGGCTCGAAGGGCGTCAGCAAGAACTCCGGCGGCAACTACATCTACTACGGCGTGCGCGAATTCGGCATGACGGCGATCGCCAACGGCCTCGCGCTGCACGGCGGCTTCATCCCCTACACCGCGACCTTCCTCGTCTTCTCCGACTACGCGCGCAACGCGATCCGCATGGCGGCACTGATGAAGCAGCGCCAGATCATGGTCTATACGCATGATTCGATCGGCCTCGGCGAGGACGGCCCGACGCACCAGCCGGTCGAGCACGTCTCCAGCCTGCGTCTGATCCCCGGCGTCGATGTCTGGCGCACGGCCGATGCGACCGAAACCGCCGTCGCCTGGCAGGCCGCCATCGAGCGCACCAACGGCCCGAGCATCCTCGCCCTGTCGCGCCAGAACCTGCCGACGGTGACCGGCGCCATCGCGTCCGACACCATCCGCCGCGGCGGCTACGTGCTATCTGATGCTGCCGACGCGAAGGCCGTGCTGATCGCCACCGGCTCCGAAATCAAGCTCGCGCTCGACGCGCAGAAGGCGCTGGCCGACGCCGGCATCGCGACGCGCGTCGTCTCGATGCCTTGCGCCGACGTCTTCGACCGTCAGGACAAGGCTTACAAGGAATCGGTCCTGCCGCGCGGCATCCCGCGCGCCGCCATCGAAGCCGGCGTCACCGATTACTGGCGCAAGTACGTCGGCCTCGAAGGCGCTGTCATCGGCATCGACCGCTTCGGCGAATCGGCCCCGGCCGGCGAACTGTTCAAATTCTTCGGTTTCACCGTCGACAACGTCGTCGCCACCGTCAAAGAAATTCTGTAAAGGGAGCTTCAAATGAGCATCAAAGTCGCCATCAACGGTTTCGGTCGTATCGGTCGCTGCACGCTGCGCGCCATTTACGAGCAGGGTCTGCAGAACGAATTCGAGGTCGTTGCCATCAACGCCTCGGGCGATCTGGCAACCAATGCCCACCTCCTGAAGTACGACACGACGCATGGCCGCTTCCGCACTTCGGTCGAAACCGAGGGCGAAAACTGCATCATCATTGACGGCAAGAAGATCGCCTTCTACTCGACCAAGGATCCGAAGGGCGTGAACTGGGCGAGCCATGGCGTCGACGTGCTGCTCGAGTGCACCGGCGCCTACACCACCAAGGCCAAGGCCCAGGCGCTGCTCGAGCAGGGCGCCAAGCGCGTGCTGATCTCGGCACCGGGCGGCGACGACGTCGACACGACCATCGTCATGGGCGTCAACGAAGGCGCGCTGAAGCCGGGCATGACCGTCGTCTCCAATGCCTCGTGCACGACCAACTGCCTGGCCCCGGTCGCCAAGATCCTGTCCGACAACGTCGGCATCAAGCAGGGCCTGATGACCACCATCCACGCCTACACCAACGACCAGGTCACCGTCGACGTGCGCCACAAGGATCTGCGCCGTGCCCGCGCCGCCGCCGCCAACATCATCCCGACCAAGACCGGTGCCGCCAAGGCCGTCGGTCTGGTGCTGCCGCAGCTGGTCGGCAAGGTCGATGGTTTCGCGCTGCGCGTGCCGACCATCAACGTGTCCTTGGTCGACCTGACCTTCACCGCCGAGCGCGCCACCACCAAGGACGAGATCAACGCCCTGATGACCGCCGCTGCCAACGGCCCGCTGAAGGGCATCATGGACGTCAACAACGAGCCGCTGGTATCGTCGGACTTCAACCACACCACCGTCTCGACGACCTTCGATGCGACGCAGACCCGCGTCATCAAGGGCGAAGACGGCAGCACGCTGGTCAAGGTGCTGGCCTGGTACGACAACGAGTGGGGCTACTCCTGCCGCATGATCGACGCCGCCCGTGCCTGGATGAACGTCAAGTAATGACCGCCATCACGGAGACATGCCCCGCTCGGCACACGCAGGGGGCATTCTCCGTGCTCAATGGCTTATGACCCGCCCGCTCAGACTTGCCATCAACGGCTACGGCCGCATCGGCCGCTGCTTCCTGCGCGCCCTGCTCGAATCGCCGCTGCGCGACGCGCTGCAGGTGGTCGCCATCAACGAACCGGCCAACCTCGACAGCATCGCCTACCTGACGCGCTACGACTCGACACACGGGCGCTTTCCCGGCCACGTCGAAGTCCGCGACGGCACGCTCGAAATCGACGGCCGCGCGATCGCCGTCAGCCATGCGCAAACGCCGGAGGAAATCGACTGGCGCGCGCTCGACATCGACCTGCTGGTCGAGTGCTCCGGCCATTACGGCTACCGCTGCGACCTGATCCGTTTTCTCGATGCCGGCTGCAAACGGCTGCTGCTCTCGCACCCCGGCCACGGCGCCGAGGATGTCGACGCGACCATCGTCTATGGCATCAACCAGCAGCAGCTCAGCGGCGACGAGCGGCTCGTTTCCAACGCCTCGTGCACGACCAACGCCGTCGTGCCGGTGCTCGACCTGCTGCAGCGCGAAATCGGCATCGCGCAGGTCTTGCTCAGCACGCTGCACTCGGCGATGAACGACCAGCCGCTGGCCGACGGTTACCACCACGCCGACCTGCGCCGCACGCGCGCCGCGCTGCCCTCGATCATCCCGGTGTCGACCGGCCTGGCGCGCGGCGTCGAACGCCTGCTGCCGCAGCTGGCCGGCCGCGTGCAGGCCAAAGCGATCCGCGTGCCGACGCTCAACGTCTCGGCGATCGACGTCGTCGTCGAATTCACGCGCGACGTTTCGGCCGCCGAGATCAACACGCTGCTCGCCAGTGCCGCCGCCAGCCCGCTGAAAAACCTGCTGGCCTTTTCCAACGAACCGCACGCCTCGATCGACTTCAACCACGACCCGCACTCGGCAATCGTCGACGGCAGCCAGACGCGCGCCGTCGGGCCGCGCCTGATCAACCTGCTGCTCTGGTTCGACAACGAATGGGGCTTCGCCAACCGCATGGTCGAAGTCGCCGGGCATTGGCTGCACTTACCGAATACTGCAACGCAAGACTGAAACCTCTGGAGATTCGACCATGAACGTTCTCAAACTCGCCGACCTCGACGTCAAAGGCAAACGCGTTTTCATCCGCGCCGACTTCAACGTGCCGCAGGACGACGCCGGCAACATCACCGAAGACACGCGCATCCGCGCCGCGCTGCCCTCGCTCAAATACTGCCTGGAAAACGGCGCGGCGGTGATGGTCACCTCGCACCTCGGCCGCCCGACCGAAGGCGAATGCACGCCGGACGACTCGCTGACGCCGGTTGCCGTACGCCTCGGCCAATTGCTGCAAAAGCCCGTGCGCCTGGTGCGCGACTGGATCGACGGCGGCTTCGAAGTCGCCGCCGGTGAAATCGTCCTGCTCGAAAACTGCCGCTGCAACAAGGGCGAGAAGAAGAACAACGACGAACTCGCGCAGAAGATGGCCAAGCTCTGCGACATCTACGTCAACGACGCTTTCGGCACCGCGCATCGCGCCGAAGCGACGACCAACGGCATCGCCAAGTACGCCCCGGTGGCCTGCGCCGGCATGCTGATGGGCGCCGAAATCGACGCCCTGTCGCGCGCCCTCGAGAACCCGAAGCGGCCGCTGGTCGCCATCGTCGCCGGCGCCAAGGTCTCGACCAAGCTGACCATCCTCAAGACGCTGGCCGACAAGGTCGACCAGCTGATCGTCGGCGGCGGCATCGCCAACACCTTCCTGCTCGCCTCCGGCAAGCGCATCGGCGATTCGCTGGCCGAGCCCGATCTGGTCAAGGAAGCGCACGCCATCATGGACATGATGAAGGAACGCGGCGCCGAAGTGCCGCTGCCGGTCGACGTCGTCGTCGCCGACGAAGTCTCGGCGCTGGCCCGTGCCAACAAGATCTCGGTCGACGACGTGCACCAGCACGACCGCATCCTCGACATCGGCCCGAAGACCGCCGCCCGCCTCACCGACATCATCGCGCACGCCGGCACCATCGTCTGGAACGGCCCGATCGGCGTTTTCGAACTCGACCAGTTCGCCGGCGGCACCAAGATGCTCGCCTCGGCGATCGCCCACTCGGACGGCTTCTCGATCGCCGGCGGCGGCGACACGCTGGCCGCGATCGCCAAGTTCCACATCCACGACGACGTCGATTACATCTCGACCGGCGGCGGCGCCTTCCTCGAATTCCTTGAAGGCAAGAAACTTCCGGCGATCGAAGTGCTCGAACAGCGCGCCAAGGGCTGACAAAAAACGCTCCGCAGCAAACGAAGAGAAGGCGGCGTGGAGCCGCCTTTTCCGCTTCTCGGCTACAATCGCAGGACCAGAACAGGGAGCTCACAGAACATGTCGCGCCACACCAAAATCGTCGCCACGCTCGGCCCGGCCTCATCCGATCCGCAGGTTCTCGAACGCATGATCCGCGCCGGCGTCGATGTCGTCCGCCTCAATTTCTCGCACGGCAAATCCGAGGATCACGTGGCCCGCGCCCGCGCGGTACGCGAAGCGGCGGCGCGCGTCGGCCGGCCGGTCGGCATCCTGGCCGACCTGCAGGGCCCAAAAATCCGCGTCGGCAAATTTGCCGAGGGCAAGGTCGTGCTCGAGAAAGGCGCGCGCTTCATTCTCGACGCCCGTTGCGAGCTCGGCAACAACGAACGCGTCGGCCTCGACTACAAGGATCTGCCGCGCGATGTTTCGGCCGGCAGCGTGCTGCTGCTCGACGACGGGCGCATCGTGCTCGACGTCACGCGCGTGATCGGCGCCGAAATTTTCACGGTGGTCCGCCACGGCGGCGATCTCTCGAACAACAAGGGCATCAACCGCCAGGGCGGCGGACTCTCGGCGCCGGCGCTGACCGCCAAGGACATGGACGACATCCGTACCGCGGCAAGCATGGGCGCCGACTATCTGGCGGTCTCCTTCCCGAAAAGCGCCGCCGACATGTACATGGCCAAGCAGCTGATCAGCGCCGCCGGCGGCCACGCGCTGACCATCGCCAAGATCGAGCGCGTCGAGGCCGTCGCCGCGCTCGAGGAAATCATCGACGCCTCGGACGGCGTCATGGTCGCGCGCGGCGACCTTGCCGTCGAAGTCGGCGACGCCGCCGTGCCTGCCTTGCAGAAGCGCATGATCCGCATGGCGCGCGAGAAGAACAAGCTGGCCATCACGGCAACGCAGATGATGGAGTCGATGATCACCTCGCCGGTGCCGACCCGCGCCGAGGTCTCCGACGTCGCCAACGCCGTGCTCGACGGCACCGACGCCGTGATGCTGTCGGCCGAAACGGCGGCCGGCAAGTATCCCGTGGAAACCATCGAGTCGATGGCGCGCATCTGTCTGGAAGCCGAAAAATCGGCCGAAGTGACGCTCGAGCGCGAATTCCTCAACCGCGTGTTCACGCGCATCGACCAGTCGGTCGCCATGGCCGCGATCTGGACCGCGCACCACCTGAAGGTCAAGGCCATCGCCGCGCTCACCGAGTCGGGTTCGACGGCCTTGTGGATGAGCCGCCTGAACTGCGGCGTGCCGGTTTACGCGCTGACCCCGGCCGCCGAAGCGCAAACCAAGATGTGCCTCTACCGCGCCGTTTTCCCGCTGCTCATGCAACAGACGCATACCGAGCGCGACGCCCTGCTCTACGACGCCGAACAGTTGCTGATCGAAGCCGGCGTCGTCGAAAACGGCGACCTGATCGTGCTTACCATCGGCGAGCCGATCGGCACGCCGGGCGGCACCAATACGCTGAAGATCGTTCGCGTCGGCGAGCACCTGCCGCCGAACGGCCCGTCGATCGAGGCCTGACCCCGCCACCGAACGGCAACTCGCCGCGGAAGAGCTCTCGCGGTAAAATCGACGCTTTGCGGAACCGGCCACGGCCGGTTGCCTTCAAGCATTCAAGCACTCACAGGAGACACCCCATGCCCATCGTATCCATGCGCCAGCTGCTCGACCACGCCGCCGAGAACGGCTACGGCCTGCCCGCCTTCAACGTCAACAACATGGAGCAGGTGTGGGCGATCATGGAAGCCGCCGCCGAACTCGACGCGCCGGTGATCATGCAGGCCTCGGCCGGCGCCCGCAAATACGCCGGCGAAGCCTTCCTGCGCCACCAGATTCTCGCCGCGCTCGAAGCCTACCCGAACATCCCGGTCGTCATGCACCAGGACCACGGCCAGTCGCCGGCGGTGTGCATGGCGGCGATCCGCTCCGGCTTCTCGTCGGTGATGATGGACGGCTCGCTGGAAGCCGACGGCAAGAGCGTCGCCTCCTACGAATACAACGTCGCCGTGACGAAGAAAGTCGTCGAGTTCGCGCACGCAATCGGCGTCTCGGTCGAAGGCGAGCTCGGCGTGCTCGGCTCGCTCGAAACGATGCAGGGCGACAAGGAAGACGGCCACGGCGCCGACGGCCAGATGACGCGCGAGCAACTGCTCACCGACGTCGAGCAGGCCGCCGACTTCGTCAAGCAGACGCAGTGCGATGCGCTGGCGATCGCCATCGGCACCAGCCACGGCGCCTACAAATTCACCAAGAAGCCGACCGGCGACATCCTGGCCATCGAGCGCATCAAGGAAATCCACGCGCGCATCCCGAACACCCATCTGGTCATGCACGGCTCCTCCTCGGTGCCGCAGGAACTGCTCGCCGAAATCCGCGAATTCGGCGGCGACATGAAGGAAACCTACGGCGTGCCGGTCGAGGAAATCGTCATCGGCATCAAGCACGGCGTGCGCAAGATCAACATCGACACCGACATCCGCCTGGCGATGACCGGCGCGGTGCGCCGCTATCTCGCCGAGCACCCGGACAAGTTCGATCCGCGCGACTATCTCAAGCCGGCGCGCGAAGCGGCGAAGAAGATCTGTCTGGCCCGCTACCAGTCCTTCGGCTGTACCGGCCAGGCGAGCAAGATCAAGGTCATCGCGCTCGACAAGATGGCCGAGCGCTACAAGCAAGGCGAACTGAACCAGATCGTTCGCTAAGCGGCACAGGCACGCCGCGGCATTCCGCTTCGGAGTGTCGCGGTTTTTCATTTTCGGGACCAGATCGGGATCACCTATGCACGCCAGATTCGAGGCCATTGGATTCGAGGAACATCCGCTGCGCCAGCGGCTGAACAACGAGTTCCACGCCCGTCCGCCGATCCCGCTGACCGGCCCGGTGCTCGTCTCGCACCTCGCTTTCAAGCACGACGGGGCTGCCGCGCCGGGCGAGAAGGAGCACCTGTCGCAGCTCTGCCAGGCCAGCGTCTGCAATTTCATCGAAAGCTCGGACACGCACCTGATGCTCGATGCCGGCAGCTTCCGCATGCGCTGGGAGCTGCACACCGAATTTTCCAGTTACACCTTCTTTCGCCCGCTGACCGCCGGCGAGCCGCTGAGCCCCGATGCCACCGCCTTCGACGCGGTGCTGCCCGAGTGGCTGGCGGCGATCCCCGGCGATCTGATCGTCGCCACGCACGTCGAGCTGCGTTCGGCCAGCGAGGTCACGCCCGAATCGGTGACCGCCGGCCTTTCGCCGACCGGACGCCAGATGGTCGCCTCCCAGGTCGCCGACGGCGCCGCCTGGGTGTTCACCGACTTCATGTTCGACAACGGTTTTTCGCACTTCCTCGTGCTCGACGTTTCGCTGACCCAGCGCCAGGCCGGCCGTACCGTGCAGCGTCTGGTCGAGATCGAGACCTACCGCATGATGTCGCTGCTCGGCCTGCCGGTTGCCAAGGAGGTCGGGCGCTGGCTCTCGGGCGCCGAAAAACAGCTGGCCGACATGATGGATAGCATCGGCCACGCCCGTTCGCCCGAAGACGAGCGCGCCGTGCTCGCCACGCTGTCGACGCTGGCCGCCGAGGTCGAGCATTCGGTGGCGCGCACCACCTTCCGCTTCGGCGCATCGCGCGCCTACGACGGCCTGGTCATGCAGCGCATCGAGGAACTGCGCGAAACGCGTATCTCGGGTTTCCCGACGCTCAACGAGTTCATGCTGCGCCGCCTGCTGCCGGCGATGAACACCTGCGGCGCGATGGCGCGCCGGCAGGACGACCTTTCCGGCCGCGTCGCGCGCAACAGCCAGTTGCTGCGCACGCGCGTCGACATCGAACTCGAGCGCCAGAACCAGGAACTGCTGGCGCAGATGAACAACCGCGCCCGGCTGCAACTGCGCCTGCAGGAAACGGTCGAGGGGCTTTCCGTCGTCGCCATCACGTACTACGGCTCGCAACTCGTGCAATATCTCGCCAAGGGCGGCAAGTACCTGTTTGCCGGTCTGTCGCCCGAGATCGCCACGGCAGTTTCGATCCCGCTGATCGCCATCCTCTCGCTGTTCGGCATCAAGCGCATGCGCAAGGAACTGGCAAAGGAAGACGGAAACGGTCTGCACGGCGGGGCGTGAGAAGAGCGGCCATCGATGCGGCGGCGAAGGCGGTGGCCATTTGATCGGCGTCCGCTTCGCCCATTCACCCGATTCCCCCGCTCAATAAAAAGGCCTCGCCCGGCAATGCCGGGCGAGGCCTTTTCGCTGCGGGCCGGTGGAGCTCAGACCCGGAACACCTCGACCGTTCCGCGCAATTTGCCGGCGACGGCCTGCAGCGCCTCGGCCGAACGAGCGGTGTCCTGGGCATCGGAATTGTTGCGCTCGGTCATCTGCGCAATTTGCTCGAGCCCCTGCGCAACGCTGCTGGTGGCGACACTCTGTTCACGGATCGCCGAAGAAATCGTGGAAACCGCCTCGGAAACCTTCACCGCGCCATCGTGAATGCGTTTGATCGCTTCGTTGGCTTCGGCCGCCAGATCGACGCCGCTGGCCACCTGCTCGACGCCGACGTTCATGTTGTCGACCGCATTCTGCGTGCCTTGCTGGATGCGGGCGATCATCTCGGCGATCTCGTGGGTCGATTTGGTCGTCCGCTCGGCGAGCTTGCGCACCTCGTCGGCAACCACGGCAAACCCGCGTCCCTGCTCGCCGGCCCGCGCCGCTTCGATGGCGGCATTCAGCGCGAGAAGGTTGGTCTGGTCGGCAATTTCCTTGATGGTGGCGGCGATCGCGGAAATTTCCTGCGACTGGCGCCCCAGCTGCTGAATGGCTGCCGAGGAGCCTCTCACCGTGTCGGCGATGTTGTTCATCGCGGTCACCGCCTGCAGGATCGTCTTCGAGCTCAAGAGCGAGACCTCTTGCGCATCGCTCGATACCGACAGCGCGTTCGTGGCGTGCTCGGCGATCATCTCGATGCTCGTGCTCATCTGCTCGACGGCGGCCGCCATGCTCGACGCGGCGTCGCTCTGTTCGGCCGAGCCGTCGGCAACGCGCCCAGCCGCGCCGGTCAGTTGCGTCGCATCGGCAGCCACCGAACTGGCGGCGTCGCGCACCTCGTTGATGGTGCGCCCGAGCCAGTCGCTCATATTGGATTGTGCCGTCATCAAGGCGCCGATTTCGTCGCGCGAGCGGATTACCGAGCGTGTCGTAAAATCACCTTCCGCCACCTTGTTGGCCAGTTTCACCGCCTCCCGCAGCGGCCCGGCCACCCAGCGCCGCGCCAGGAACCAGACGATGCACACGATGACCGGGATGAGCAGCAGGGTCACCAGCAGCAAGCCGCGGCCCGCCTCTTTGCCTTCGCTGTTGAATTCGTCGAGATAACTGCCCGAGGCGATCAACCAGTTCCACTCGGGGTAGTGGTTGTAGACGACGACTTTTTCGCGCGGATCGGAATCCCCCGGATTCTTCCACCAGTAGTTGATGATGCCATCGCGCTTTTCGAGCATCTCGCCGATGAAGTCGTTACCCTTCGTATCTTTCGTTCCGAGCAGCACGGTGCCTTCCTTGGCCGGGTGGATGACCAGCTGCCCCTTGTCCTTGCCCAGATCGAGCGCATAAGGGTAACCGGTCGAGCCGATTTTGACGGCCAGCACTTTTTTCTTCAGCGCCGCCAAACCCTCGGTGAAATCGACACCAACGAAAAACGCGCCGACGACCTGCTTGTTGTCGTCGAGAATCGGCACGTAGTGGGTCATGAAGTCGCGGCCCAGCATCTTGGCCTTGCCGGTGTAGGGTTCGCCCTTCAGAAGTTTAGGAATCGCCGGATGCTCCTTGCCGAGCGGCGTGCCCGACGCGCGCTCGCCTTTTTCGTTCTGGAGGGAAGTCGACGTGCGCTCGAAATCGTCGCCCTTGCGCGTCAGCACCGTGGCGGCGACGCCCGACAGACTGGTGAAGCGGTCGGGAATCGCGGTGTCCGTCGCGGTGATCGGCGTGTTGCCGTGTTTGAGTACGCCGCTCGCCGCATCGAGGCTGAAGCGCTCGGGATAATGTCCGGCGAAGACCCGCCCCAATCGCTGCTGGCTCTGCTGCAGCGCGCTGCTGTAGCTATCGATCATGTCGATGATCATGCGGTTATTGGCTTTGAGCGCCTCGAGCGATTTCTGCTCGAGCTTGTCGGTCAGGTATTGTGCTAGCGCCAATGAAGCGGCAAGCAGCAGCGCGGCGATACAGCCAGCCAGGACGACGCTTAGCCGCCAGGCCACCGAGGTGTGTCGATCGGACATGAATACTCCCTAAGTTATTCTATTTATTGAGGTAAGACTGCGCATAACCAGAATGGTTATACCCCCACAAAAAGGGCAGGTATTTGATGCCGATCAACTAATTCCTGGCGCACTTCTGCAAATTGCTGCCGGCAGGAACATGGCGGCAAACGATCTGTTTTATAATTCACCTCCTCAATTTCTGCCTTCCGGACCATCACGATGACTCAAGCCCTTTTCGAATCGACCATCAAGAGCCTGCCGCTGCTCGGCCGCGGCAAAGTGCGCGACATTTACGCGATCGACGCGGAAAAGCTCCTGATCGTCACCAGCGACCGGCTGTCGGCCTTCGACGTCATCCTGCCCGATCCGATTCCGGGCAAGGGCAAGGTGCTGACCGAGCTGGCCAACTTCTGGTTCGACAAGCTCGCGCACATCCTGCCCAACCAGCTGACCGGCATCGATCCCGAAACCGTCGTCACCGCCGACGAGCGCGAACAGGTGCGCGGCCGCGCACTGGTCGTCAAGCGCCTGAAGCCGCTGCCGATCGAGGCCGTCGTGCGCGGCTACCTGATCGGCTCGGGCTGGAAGGATTACCAGGACACCGGCGCCGTCTGCGGCATCCCGCTGCCGGCCGGCCTGCAGATGGCGACCAAGCTGCCCGAACCGATCTTCACCCCGGCGACCAAAGCCGAGATCGGCGACCACGACGAGAACATCTCCTTCGAGCAGGCGCAGATCAACTGTGGCGCGGTGCTCGCCGACGTGCTCGCCGGCACCGGCAAGAACGGCGCCGAGATCGCCACGCAGGCGCGCAACGCCGCCATCGCCCTGTACAGCGCCGCCGCCGACTACGCCGCGACGCGCGGCATCATCATCGCCGACACCAAGTTCGAGTTCGGCGTCGACGCCACCGGTACGCTGCACCTGATCGACGAAGCGCTGACCCCCGATTCCTCGCGCTTCTGGCCGGCCGACGCCTACCGGATCGGCGTCAACCCGCCGTCGTACGACAAGCAATACGTACGCGACTATCTGGAAACGCTGGACTGGGGCAAGACGGCGCCGGGGCCGCAATTGCCGGACGAAGTTATCGAACGGACGCGAGGCAAGTATGTCGAGGCTTGCGAGCTGCTGACCGGGAAGAAATTCGTCGGCTGAGTTCGATCGAGTTTGCAGCACACTGACGGGTGGCTTTGGCTGCCCGTTTTTTTGTCGTAGAGTTTCCGGGGGTTTTGGTTTTTCTGATGCGCTGTGTTCCGCCGTTGACCGGCGGGCATACTTTTTCTTGTCTTGCCAAGAAAAAGTAGCCAAAAAGAAGGCGCGCCCGGCGTGGCGCCCCTTCGGGGTGCCCTGCGCTACTCGGGTGAGGCGGGGGCTGCGGAACTCGCCTTCGGCTCAGACAGTCCTCGCCCTTT
>Ga0307509_10002894_pt1 | contig 27135 bp, 28 predicted proteins | sample 10_EM_MG_FD_202245 | JGI IMG/M metagenome (GOLD analysis project Ga0307509, IMG submission 202245) | Populus trichocarpa ectomycorrhiza microbial communities from riparian zone in the Pacific Northwest, United States - 10_EM | ecosystem: Host-associated > Plants > Roots > Unclassified | place... | reverse complement strand
TCATGCTCTGAGACCTTTGACTGACAGCTATCATGAGCGGTGTTTCGCCCAACCGATCCCCGCAATCAACGGCAACGTCCTCCCGTTCCAACAGTTGCTGTACTACTTCATGCCAGCCAAGCTGGACAGCATCGAGTAGTGGTGTTCGGCCAATTTCATCAGATATATTGGGGTTGACATCCCCACAATCTATTAATACCTTCACTACCCTCGTAGAACGCTCCATGGCAGCCCACCACAGAGGTGTTCTACCGCCATTGTCCGGGGAATTCGGGTCGACATCTTTCCGTCCCAACAGTAGCTTCACTACTTCATCACGCCCATAATTGGCGGCCCATGAGAGCGGGGTCCTGCCGTCCATGCCTGCCATATTGGTGTTGACATCCTTCTGTCCCAAGAGAAGCTTCACTACTCCATAAGACCCATGCTGGGCAGCCCATGAGAGTGGTGTTCGACCAGCTCCATCTGCCATATTGGGGTTGACATCCTTCCGTCCCAAGAGTAGCTTCACTACTCCATCATGCCCATAATAGGCGGCCCATGAGAGTGGTGTTCGTCCGTGTATGTCTGTCATATTGGGGTCGACATCCTCACGTTCCAGCAGTAGCTTGACTTCTGCATCGTGCCCCTCCTCAGCAGCCCTCAAGAGAGGTGTCTGTTTCCAATTGTCAGACATAGTGCTGTTGGCGTAGTCCTCCCGTTCCCAGAGCAGTTGCAGTGCTCAAAGGGTGAGGTGGGCCGGGGTAGAGAAGAATAATGATTAATACACTTCAGTCCCTCGCAGGAAAGGTGGACAAACGACACCTTCACGGAAATTGAAAACTAGGCGCTTGAGGGATTCGTGATTGTAGGCTATTAGAAGAAGAGGTTGTCACTGGTGGAGGTAGAAAAATGATATAAGGAGCAAGCGGGAAAGAAATAAGATAATGCGGCTGTTGTGTTCTCGAAGGCGTTAGTCGTTGGCCGTTCCTTGTTGTAGAATCACCACGGTTAGTGATGAAAAGCAGTGCAGGGAAGGCCATTTATACAGCTTCCTGGGACAGCCCTCCCTACCGGTACTAACGCTCTGCACAGCAGTCACATTTACAAACCCTATCCCAACGCAAAATCCGGACACCCCTAAAATAGAAGACTTTGACTTACTAATGACCGTACTTCGCCTAATTTTAATTTACGGAAAACTGACACAATGCCCGTGAATTCGATAGTAGGGGTACTTACTGCCCGTCAAGACACAATGCCCGTCAGTGACATTTAATGAGGTGTAACTAAACCCGAATAGTTTAAGGTTTGACAGGGGATGTCCCACGGTTTTTGAAGAAAATTTTTTCACCATACTACTACTGGTAGGATTGTATATTGTATAAACAGACCGATGAAACCCCTCTCCAGCGGGTTGTGCCACCACCTCTCAGCAGACTTACTTGTGAGCAAAATGAATATTCAGCTTGGAAACGAATTCACTTCCCTCAAGGATTTTAAGTCCGCTGTTGCAGACTGGTCAGTTGCCGCCAAGTTTCCGTACCGGATTCACAAATCAGATCCATCTCGCGTAAGCATCAAATGTCGGCTCTCAACTTGTCCTTTCAGTATCTACGCAGTTATCCAGCCACCCACAGAAAATGCTATTATTACATCAATTTCCTCAGAGCATACCTGTGTTGGTTCTGCCCAATTCAAGCGAACAGCTGCGAGCCGGTTAGATTGGTTGATTAAAAAGCTCCCAGAGATTTTAGTCATTGATAACGACACCAAACCTCGAGCGATAGTACACGCCGTGCAACATCACTACCAGGAACTTATCACCTATGATATGGCAGCTCGAGCAAAGCATACAATAATCCGCAGCAGTCTATCTTCGCAAAAGGATCAGTTTACCCGCTTTCCACAGTATTTACGCCTCTTGGAGCAGCGAAATCCTGATCTGTATGCACATTTAGCCCTCGATCCGGATACAAATTCCTTCAAGAGATTTTTTGTTTGCCCTCAGACCTCACGCCAAACATTTCTTCACTGCCGACCATTTATTGCACTGGATGGAACCTTCACCAAAACTCAGTTTATACAGGTTCTTCTCCTGGCTGTTGGAATCGATGCGGAAAATCATGCTGTTCCGCTTGCTTGGGCAATGGTGGAAAGTGAGACGGAAGATGCTTGGCGCTATTTCTTAATTCACCTTCGGCAATCAATTCCAGAAGTTAATCTGCCTGGAGTAACAGTTATGAGCGATCGAGATAAAGGCCTTGAATCAGCAGATGACGAGCTACCATTCACCTACCGCAGCTACTGTACACAGCATATTAAGAACAACATACAGCAAAAGTTTGGCCTAAAAGCACGGGATTTATTCGCCAAAATCGCAAACGCTCAGACAAAGGAATTCTACCAATTAATCCTAGCAGAAATTGCTGAATTCAGTAAACCGCTTGCCGATTACATCAATAAAATAGACCGAATGAAGTGGGCTGCACCATATTTTCCAGGTCGCACCTATGGGCACCATACCTCAAATATTGCCGAGTCAATCAATGCAACACTACAACAGGAGCGGCGATTACCGTGTCTTGAGTTGCTTGATGCTATTTGGCACAAGCATAGGCAATTACGCTTTCAGAGGAGGCAGGAGGGTGAGAGCAAGTATCTCGCAGGAGAGAGGTTTACCAAGTATGCGCAAGGCTTCTTAAAAGGTAATCTCTTACCACACATAATATGCTGAATGCTCTTATACTATTTAAGGTGGAGTATCGTACTAATTGTAATTTAACTCTCAGAAGCAATTGCCTTTGGACAGCAGCAAAGTGTTCAACTGTCTGACCAGAATATCGCCCGCGTTACAAGCCTTAACGGAAAATTCTATGAAGTTCACCTTGCGCATGCTTGGTGTTCATGCGGTTGCTACCAAGAAAATGGTGTTCCCTGTGGCCATGCCCTCGCTTGCATCTACTATCTTCAAAAGGAACCTGCTACCTACATGCCTCAAAACCTTAGCATTGATAACTTCCAAAAAACCTACGAGACCAACATTTTGCCAATTGATATTACACCACTTCTAACACCATTCGATGCATATCTGGAGGATTTAGAGCTCAATTATACACCATCTAGTCAGAGGATCAACCGTGGTCTACTAACGGCGACTCTTGATCTTTTAGCTGAAGATTTACGGGAATCAGAATCTCTGGGTATTGCAGAAACAGCCGAGTTTCAGGAACAAAATCGAATTGTTCTGAGTGAGCGTCCTTCTGCTTATGGTACTAAGGCTTTCTTTAAGTTAGCTGCCCTTCGTACCAATTCACAAACTACCCTTACCAGCACTTCTACTGGCCAGCTCGGCGTCTTTTGGCCCCGGTCTGCAACCTACGGCTCTCCACCATCATTCTCTAATCTCAGCTCACTCGGACCTGGACCTTGGGGGGAAGAAGAGCCTGGGAGGCAGTTGCATTGGGGCGGTCCAGCAACCGTTCAGGATAGGCCCGGTCAACCACCGGTCCTAGGAAATCCAAAAGGCAGACCAAAAACTGTACGGCGTAGGCCTGGTGATCAAAGAAAGCGGATACAGCTGCAGCAACGCACTGGACAATTACCTGAAGCTCCGGATTCTGCTGTTCAACATTGCTCAACTTGTCGGCAACCGGGACATAATTCACGATCCTGTCGCCGCCCGCCTCAATTCTAATGCTATACAACGTACAATGATCGAGCTGTGGGCTATGTAGTCAGAGTTTCACCGCTTTTTTATGTCTCTTAGAGAGGCCAAGTCACTTTCCTTTTGCTGTGTTTTTTGCCCCTTATCCTATCTCTCTCTTTACTCTCTATTGTGTTGGGTATAATTTTGCTTGTTTACAAATTTTGTATTTTGTTATAGTTTTTTTCTTTTTCAAATTGAAAGTCAATTTATCCTGCCATATTCACTAGACACTGGATAATGATACGCTCCCCCCCAGGTCCCAAGGTTTAGTTACACCCATTAAATTTTAACCGACGGGCATTGTGCCTTGACGGGCAGTGAGTACCCCTACGATCGAATTCGCGGGCATTGTGTCAGTTTTCCGTTTAATTTATCTTGATGGGTTGTCTATCGTTACCCTTCCTGTCCTTTCTATCCTATTAGTGCAACGCTAAAAGGTTCTGAAATTCGGGCACGAACGAAGGGATATAGGGCCGGTCACCCAAAATAGGTATAGTGCAAATAGGCCAAAACGTGTGCCAAGGCCATTGCATCGCGAAATGCCTCTACTGTGTAAGGACAGAGGGTAAATATATAGAGAAATTATTCGAGAGGACTAGGTGCTCAATTCTGCTTGCTCTCTTATTTTTTTCCCGTTATTGAACTTTTACTGGCTCCACGCGCTCCGCGGGAGAGAATTGTACCACCAAGTGCAAAGCGGTAAAAAAGTCAGGTTTTGTAGGCATCGGCGAACTCCCATCGATGTCTTGGCGAGTATAATTATTCTCCACCATAGGCGACCAACGAAAATCTACGGAGACCATGACAACCGCACCCCAGAAACCCCAATCCTTTGTTTACCCTCAAAATCTAAGGCGAGGTGGGTACAGAGCACTGCACTCCAGGAATGCGTTCGGCGGTCCAAAACCTCGATATCCCCCAGCCTAGAACTGCGGCAACCGTGGGTGTGGCGCCAATTCGGCTGCGGAGCGTTGGGTAAGGCAGTCACCGCGCGAGTTCCGTGAATGTCCACTACGAATTTTTTCTTTTTTCAAGCCATTGCCCCATTCACTCTTTCCTTACGAAATAGTAATTCATGGGAGGAGTTGGGAAGTTTCAGGAGGCCGGGGTTGGGTAGGGAGACTGGTGGTATCCCCCGCCTGAATAGTCTCTTCTGGATGAAGTGGGATTTTGGTATACTCATTCTAACATCACCCATTCCTCGAGCAAGGCTAAATGTTCGAGTCCTAGAAGAGCCCAAAACCTCTCTTTGACAGTCTCAAGCTATGCCCATGGCTTCCGCCTCCTCTTCAACTTTGGGGGTCAGCGAGAGCTCTATCTTCGCGAGCAAGCACGAATCGAAAGCGACGTGTGGAAGGTACTGGAAGTACGTCCGGAGCTACCGGAGGAGCTATTCTTTCGTAACTCTCTTTTTCGGATATCTCAGCTTGGTCATGCTATGCTGCAGAATAGATTCCCAAGGACAGAAATACCGACGAGGCCGTCATTCGCGCAGGCGAGGTATAGTTACGAGGGGTATAGCGTTTCTCAGTATGCGACTGTAGACTTCCTGGGGCTCCTTGCGATCGATATACCGCCGGAGAAGAGCTCACAGGGACACGATAGTCGACTCCCCGAGTCCCTTGTGGTCAAGAAATATTCAAAATCTTTAATACGGATGCCTACAACCGGCTCCTGTCGAGAAACCAGCCGAAGGAGAACTCAAGGTAGCCCGGAAAAGATAGCCGCCTCACCGCTAGTACCCCCATCTTCCGAACGGGGCTCCCCAAACACAGCTCTGCACCTAGACTATCAGCAGCGGCTCAATTCGAACGAATGTTACGATGATTCCATCAATTGTAACCGCCATGAGCAGGACAAATGCTCAATTAACCCGAGCCGGATCCATGGTTCACAGTACGATATGCTTGGAGAGTCTGGCTTCGTCGGGGGAGATGAGGCCTCATTTGTCAGTGGAAAGGACATTGAATTTCCCAGACGAGATCGAGACTTTAGGTGAAGAGTTTTCTAGGAATTCACCATTTGCCCGTAAAGCTCCTCTCAAGCCGTTACGACACCTAGGAGAAGTGGTGCACGAGCAGGACTTGAGCCTGGTATTTCCCACCCCTGAGGCAGTACCATCAACCCCCGCTTCGTCAAGGCTTCCAAACAGATCGCATGAAAACCCCGCAATAAGATCAGACGAGAAGACGAGACTTGATAATCCCCTGAATGCCAATGGGGAGCGAAAAAGCGGAGCATTTCGCAAAATCAGGCTCAACAGGAAGTGATACAGGGTTGATAGGAACAGAACCTATTAATCGAGCTCAATTCCGGATGCATTAAGTCAGCATTAACCAGGCCTACTAACTCCAGCAGGGATACAGCCCAATCTCCGGGTGCTTATATATCAGAGAACGTTCAAGACTCCGTCCCAAAATCAGAGCCCACGACAGCAATCCCGCCGGCAATCAAGGGGGATTCACGCAACTCTATCACGCAATCCACCTCTAACAAATCTGCCCTTGGACTCCCTACTCAAAGAGAGAATTCATCAGAGCTATCCCGCAGCGAATCTGCCAACCTTGGCCTAAGCACAATGCCAAGATCCGCTCCGCCAGTCGCCGATACTAAAGCACCCGGGCAGCCTGGCCTCTCTTAAAACTCAATCCCCAGCTCGGGAAAAGCAGTGACACAGGATAGTGATCCCGAAGCGCTATCAACCCGGTTATCTCGCTCATCTTCACCATCGCTCAGGCCCGCCGAGTTTTACTAGACCGTCGGTGGCGACCAACTTCCGGAAACAACCGCATGGAATATCTCCAGTTTCCAAGTAGACTTTCCACTATCAAAAATTTATTTGGCGGCCCTCATTTCTACCTCCACTTATTGTTATGAGGTCTGGATGGGAGAAGTACGCAGTGGGGAGATGTAGAAGTACAAAGAAGCCAAGGAGGAAACGTGTATATATAGATTGGAGGTGTGCCCTGCTTATCCGTATATCTATGGTAGAGCAGATGGTTTAAATACAAAGAACCCCACCACATACCGTCTTTTGCGGCAATCCTTCTGTGGAAAATATCGCTCCCCAACTCGCACTCTGTTCTGACCCATTCCTCGCTTTCCTCTCCGCGCATTTCCGGCCACCTCTGCGAATCCTTCGACTAGTATGCAAACCAGGTATACTCGCTCCTCCTCCGAGATTGATGATGACTGACGGGGGAACTGGTAACTGACAACTAAGAAATATAGGAAAAAGTACGAACACACAATATAGTTGACACGCAGTGGTCACCGGTGCTTTCCAACACCACTCCTAGGAACACGTACGAACCCAATGGCTTAAAACTTAAGCAGAGCGGGAATGTTCTTCGTGTCTCTATGAATACCCCTCCTTCAGCATCGCCAAAAACCATATCCGCAACAGAACTGCTTTCTCACAGCCCAGGATTTTCATCCTTGGTAGCGGGTTCGACCCCCCCATAGAACCATTGAGGTTGTCCAAGTGGGACTCCTCTGATGCCTCATTGGAATTTTCCCTATATTTTCAATCGATAGGTCTTCTAAGAACAGCAGCGATGAACCTCCGCCAAATACAGTGAATCTTACACCTTCAACCCATGTTGTTGATGGTGTTGTTGTAAAGGATGGTAAAGAGAGATCTAGGAGTATGAGTGTTCCGGTAGATTCTGCGAAAGGAAATGCGCGAGAAGAGCGCTTATTTGATCGAAGGAGGCTTGGGGACAACGTTGCTTAGGAAGCCCGGTATGTATCCTTTTCTGTCTAAATACCCAATGCCCATGAACGCTTACCAATTCCAGTGAAAAACTGTCCTTGCCACTAAGCTCAAGGGTTGCACATTAGCCAAACCAGAAGCGCTCGAAAGGAACATTGCCTGACTTGAAGGTGGGGTCGAACTTCTGAGCATGCTGGAACGAAAACATCAACGTGTCCTACTAGAGGAAGAACTGCGTGCTCCCCACTAGAAACAGGGGCATGCCAAACTCTATTAGGGATTCAATTGAGTAGGCTTCCCGCTTTAGTGCCTTCAGTCTACTAGGATTTGAACTGAGTGGGAGTCCTAGAAGCCGAAAAGGAAGCCATCAAACGTACCGTCACAGAAGCAGAAGAGAGGGATGAAGCTTTCCGAAGACCACGGGGCACTCGAAGGGAAGCTAATGAAGGCTGAAGCGCGCGTCAAACAAGTCATCTCGGGGAACAGCGAACTAAGAATGAAGAACCACTACCTGGAAGATCGAGTTAACACTCTAGAAATCGACAAGTCATCCCTCCAGCGAGCCGTCAATGACACCAAGTGCGTGAACGAAACCTTCAAAACCCAGCATTTGGAAGAAGAAAAGCGCGCTCAGTCTTTGGAAGAAGAAATGCTAGACCTCCTTGATCACACACAAACCGATGAGGATGGGATCATCTTGGAAGATGGTGAAGATTTACTAAATGAGCCGGAGGAAGAGGAAGCGCCCGAAAAAGAGGCTATAGACATAGGTTCAGATAACGAGGATCCATCCGACCCATTTGAATCACATTTTGCGCGTCTCTCACCCTTTAGATTGGCTTCCATATCCTGCGCTTCGCAAGGTGAACGGAAGGATACTACGCTGCCTAAATCTAGACTGCCTGGGAATGCCTACTTATCCATTCCCCGAGGCTCGGAGCAAACCACAGGTGGAAGAAGGATTGAAGGCCTAAAAGACCTGAATTTGAAGAAGAAGCTCGTCGCTGAAGAGCGGACGCCGCTATAGAAGTCATTAGGGCAGCTTGTCTTCAATTATGTGGATGTTTTATAAGGCGAACGAACACTAGGCAATACTAAAGAGTTACGGAGGATGTATTCCTTGCATGCGCTAAATCATGTCCTGAAGTATGTTCCCACCCAAGTACTAGATCATCTTCATACCAATCAAAACTCAGGACCCGAGACCGAGTTCTAAAGAACAATGCCCGCCTCGCAAAAGCAACCGACAAGGAAATAGAGCTCAGATCTCAAGGCTTCACAAGGCCCAAAATCCTTTCCATACTACCAACACGAAACACTTGCGTGGAAATAATAAATGCACTAGTCGACATACTACAACCAGAGTAACAAGTTCATCCTCCCTCGAATACCTAACACATTGCCAACTATTCTAGGAAGCGGAAAAAGCTTTCAAGATACATGCTACACACCCCCGGATGCCGAGCGGATTAGCCCCAACAAGCCCGAAGACTTCCGTGCTCCCTTTTGGCGGAAACCACGACGACCTCTTCAGATTAGGCTTAAAATTAACTCGGAAAACTCGCAAGTACTTTAGTCAATTCTACAACTCGGATATACTCCTCGCCTCACCGCTCGGGTTGCGTACGACCACCGGTGATGAGTCCAACAAACAAGCGCGACTACGATTTCCTCCCCAGTATGGAATTGGTGGTGGTGGATCAAACCGACGCATTGCTTATGCAAAATTGGGATCCTAGATGACATCTTCAAACACCTCAATTTGATACCCAAGGACCCGCATGGTTGTGACTTTGGGCGCGTGCAGAACTGGTATTTAGACACTAATGCAAAATACTGTAGACAGATTGTTAGTGTTTAGCGGGTTCATGACATCGGAGATGAAGTTGTTTAATCAGAGTATGTTGAATGCTGCCGGGAGAGTGAAGACTCAAGCAGAGTATGCAGGGTCCATGATTGATTTGGGGGTTCAAGTTCGACAGGCAGTGCCCCCCCCCCGCTCCTAACCAACAGTTCTTCTTACTAACTACCATATTACAGACATTCACAAGAATAGATCCCCCAAGCTCAGCCGCAGACCCAGACGCCCGCTTCGACTTTTTCACAACAGCAGTCCTTCCCTCACTCCCCCGAAACACCTCCACAAGTATATTAATTTTCATACCGAGTTAATTTGGCTTCATCCGAATGCGGAACCACCTCTACAACACCCCTATCTCCATCGGCGCCATCTCGGAAGAAGCGCCCGTCTCCTCCGTCGCGCGCGCACTGTCACATTTCTTCACAGGCCATCACGCGGTTCTTCTTTACAGTGGGCGAGCGGGCCGCTTCCGCCGCTACGACATCCGCGGTCACAAGGGTGGTATTCTACACCCCGCCGGATAGCTCTCCTTTCTTGCGCGCAATCGCGGGTGGCTTTATTGGGCGGAGCATTCGCGAGGGGAGGGTTACGCAGCAGCCGAAGGTACGTGTGGTATTCTCCATGTGGAATATTATAAGCTGGAGAGGGTTGTTGGTAGCAAGAGGGTCAGGGTTATGTGTACGGATAACGGTTCCACATTTGAGTCGGTTTGATTGGCCACAGTGATTGTCTGATGGATATTTAAAAGCGCTGTATATAATATTCTAACTTGATAATAGAGTACAGTTGGTTAGGAGGTCCTACAATTTTGGGCTCTTGGCGCAGTGTTGAATAATCCGCGCAAGTCGAAATAGATTCACTAGCCTTAGGCTCCCTTTCCCATCTCGCAACACTCAGCCGTAATTATTCGGAACTAGCACACGTATAATTCCAGCAGTGCTCTCCCCCCCGGTAAATCAAAACGCCAAAAGAAACCCCCGCGAATGCTGTAGCGCGCCCCATATCTTATTTATTTCACAAAAGAAAATAGTCTAATCCTGCTCGCGCTCTTAAGAAACAAGAGTAACAACCTAGAACCATCCCCCCTCCCAATTAGTCATATTCACCCATCCCCATTCACTCAGCAAAGCAGGAATCAATCCACTCACAGCACTAATCACAGCAAATCCTAACGTACGGCGACAGTCGCTCCCCGATACGCCGAACTTCCAGAACATACCGCAGAAGCTGCAGTAGGCAAACAAGGTCAGATAGACAAGCTAGAGAAGGAGAAGAGAAAAGGAAAGGAGAAGAGAACAGACCTCCTCTGAGCAGAGCTCCCGACAATGCTCGCATTTCTAACAGCCAACAGAGATGAAGCTGGGTGGGACCGCTTAAATCGTATGAATCCTCGATCTCTTTTCGAAGGCGCTCCCCTGGATCGTAGAGCGACCAAGGAGACTCTTGATGCTCGCTCCCAGTGAGTCTGGTTGGTTGGAGTTGTGAACCGTTGGTGTAACTTAGGTGTCGGGGGAGGCGGTATCTGAGTACGATTCTCGTACAAGTACCAGGTTCACACCATAGAAAGAACAGAAAGAATAAACGCAGACCAATCAATCGTCCTCGCGACTGCGCCCGCGCTTCCTAGTCCTCCTTGCCAGGGAGGATGTCGCCTTCTCATATCACAAACACCCGCGACAGCCACTTAATCCAGCAATAATTACCGCTACTGTCAGTACCGGTGTGCTGAGGGCCGGATTGATGAGGCACTCTAGCGGTTCGGAGGACACTTTTCCACCCAACAGAACACCCTGTTAGCTCGCCTTGGCGCCCACGCATTCTCTGCATATAATCCATCTTTTGTGTATCATAGTTTAGAGAGAAGCGACCGGGGGTGTCAACACCCAATAGACGATGCTCACTTGCCCTTTTAATTTATCCAAGCTCTTCTTCGTCTGTCCCACCCCTGTTCGTTTGATTAGGCAATAGGTTACCAAGTCAACTCTCCACAAACCTTTTGTCCGGTTTAGCGGAAGGTCACGACCACACTCACACAGGTGGATACGGCTCGGTCGAACACACCATCCAACTAGGGGACGGCGAACTAATACCCCCACACCGGTACACATGTGAGGGTATCGGGAAAACCTACAAACCTAGTTGCCCACCCTCGAGCTTGCTCCATTGGTATCGCTCTCTTGATCAGAGAGTCTTGGCAAAGGAAAAGAGCCCTAACTCGCCAAGCTCAGCACCGCCATCAGAGATGACTGAACCGGATCACGTGTTCTCATTCCCCATCTCCGTTTCCGCATTTTGCCCTGGCCGAAAGGAACCCGCCGAACCCCTCAGACTAACCGCAAACCCTTACATGAGCGACAACAAAAAATGAGAGAGAGAGATCATGAGCTGGGCAGGTGGGTTCTAACGTCAAGCTCACAAGTCAGTGCTAATGAGCCATTTCAGGCTGTAGAAAAACAGTAAACCGTACTGCGGTCAAGGGCATGACAAGAGCTGGTAGGTTCCCGCTCATCCCACTCATCCCTTCAGCTTTCTCGAATATCAGGCCAGAGAAAAAACAAACGATCGCGATTATGAAGTTGAAGAACGCCGGTTCAGGACTATGGAGGCCGCCGCGACAAAGCCGCAGAAGGAGGCAAAGGGGTATCTGAATACCTTGAGAGGTGCGATATGATGATCATTTTACTTTGGAAATGCCGTCAGCTAACATTTCATTGTAGCCATGACTGCGTCTCAAATGAGGATTGCCGAGACGATCGATGCATTCTATGGTGATGCCGGAATCCGCGAAGGGGTTAGCCGCTCGTACCAGCAGGCTGTGGAGGAGCCCGATGCCGAGACCATCAAAGCTCTGGATGGCCCTTACAGGACAACTGTTTTAGAGCCTATCTCTAGATTTTGTGCTTACTTCCCTGATATTAACGAATGTCCGAAACTCCCCCAAGATCACCCTTTCCAATGAGCTCGTGCTTTAGGTATAAAAAAGAGAAATCACAAACTCCTTGATTACGACCAGATGCGGGCAATGGTTAAGAAGCTAGTAGAGAAGCCTGACAAAGATCCCGGAAAGCTGCCTAGAGCATGTTACCTTTCAACCACCTCTAAGACTTAGTGCGTACTAACGCTCATTGCAGACCGAGAAAGAGGCTCAGATGGCCCGCGATGTCTATGAAGCTCTCAACGAACAGCTTACCACGGAACCGCCCTAGTTGATCGAACTCCGGGTACCCTATCTCGACCCTTCATTCAAGGCACCCGTGAGGATCCAACTTAGATGTAAGCCTCCCACCCCTGACGGCTCTCCAGACGCAAATAATTGACCTCCTTGCTCTTCGGTTTGCGCAGAGGCATACTCCAGAATGGCCCAAGTCCAACAATACCTAGACCCGAGCACCAGAGAAAAATACGCGCAAGGCCACCTTGACCAAAGAGTAGAACAAGTTCTACAAGAAATACCTGATCTTAGCATTGCGGGTGCTGCATAAACGGGGTTCGTTAGACGGGATATGTGGTGTTCTCCTTTGATTAGTTCATGTGGTATACCAGAAGCTAGTCGATACAAAGGAATTGACTCTAGAAAAGAAAAATCAAAGCTTGAGCTCATGCAATTAGTGCAGCTAGTAGTGTACGTATTTGCCCAGCCTTAGCAGCCCCAAACCAACATATATTATACAAGGTAAAGTAGCGAGTTCAGAATCTATCATTTCTACGTTTCGCCACCCCCCCGAACTCCGAGCAATCAGGGGGGAGGAAGTGAAACCCCAGAGGTCACAGAAAAAGGAGTAACATATCCCATACCTGCCGCTATTCACCCTCCCAAGACACACGCAAATCCGGGATTCCCATCATTTGAACGCCTTTGGCTTCCAACCCTTCTCCAGCTCCTCCGCCCTCCTCGCTTTCTCCCTGGCCTCTCGGACCTCACTCTCGATCCTCTCCTTCGCTCTCAAGATCTTACTCTGCAAGTAGAAACTTCCACCTTTCCCCGGCTCATTAACATCGTACAGCTTCTTAAACCGCTCCATCGGCATCGTCTCGTCGATCACCCCATTCTGTGGCGGCTTGACGTTGAGTATGCGGCAGGCTTCGTCAAGGGTCAATCCCGCGTGGGCCCCTAAAGCGGCGCCCCCACCGGTCCCGGGCAGTAGCTCTGGCGTATTTTTGAGTCGCTTGTGCCTGTCGCCAGGCCGCCACAAAGGCGCGGTCGATGACCCGGGATCCAACGAGGGCTATCTGGGTTATAATTCGGTGGACCTATGATTGCGTTCAGCTTGTGGGTACGATTAGGATATGGGGAGGGCAGAAACGGTACTATTTCGTATTGTGAGTTGAGCAGTTGGTAGAGGAATTAGTAGATTCGAAAGCAAAAGATTTGTTCGTCCGGAACATATGCTGGTCAAGTGGGTATGATACTGGCATACCGCTAGGTTTCATTTCAAGGTTTTCGGAGGGCGGTGGGTAGGGTAACTTTATGCGGGGCAACCCATCAAAGAAAAAACAAACTTATAAGGGCCTGTTGGGCAAAAATGGGACCGGTCCGCGGGACGACCGTTTCTACTGTGAAAACATCATTCTCTCCGTTTTGAAACGGAAGAGAAAAGGCCATTTGTATGGGGAAACGGAACGGAACCGTTGTATCCAAACGGGCCCTCAACCAACATCTCCTCTTCTATTTCACAACACCGCAAGCAACTGCGCTTCCAAAACCCCCCCTTGATGGCTGACGATGCGATGGTAGTCAACTTCGATATCAGCCCAGATGCCTTCACAGTCGTAACCCCAAAGATCAAAAGCAGGCGCTGGAAAGACCGATTGAAGGCGAAGAGGGCTGTCGAGCACCGCCGAATTCAATATCGCACCAATCATCCCTCCTACCGCTTCCAAACCAGAATAACAGCAGTAAAGCCCAGGAGCGGCAACGAAAAGCCAAAGCAGAAACCTGCACCGCAGGCTGTCAAGACAGGAGAATTCGTATCCTTCTTATGGGCCGGGAATCCCAAAGCCGCGAGCGCTGTCACTGGCGACAAACGGGAAGAAGGGGCAGCGAATGAGCCATGGAATGCACCGTTAGCAGACGGATCTGCCACTTTCACAACACTAGGATTATCCCCCATACTCGCCGATCACCTTACGATAAAGCTATCTCTAAAAGCGCCCACAGCCATCCAACGATCGGCAATCCCTAAACTAATGTCTACCGACAGCGACGCTTTCATCCAAGCAGAGACTGGATCGGGAAACATTGACTTATTTACTACAAATAGTGAACCGGATCACGAGTCTCTCCGTACCCCGTCCTCTGTTCAGCAAGATGGTGAGAACGTGGCAAAGCGGACTAGACATTCAGGCCTCTACACCATTGTCCTCGCCCCGACCCGCGAATTGTGCCAGCAAATATCAGCAGTCTTGTCTACACTAATCCACTAGAAGAACGGCCCCCACCGGATCGTCCCGGGCGCTGTCAGCGGCGGTGAGAAGAATAAGAGTGAGAAGGCACGGTTGAGGGAGGGGATTAATATACTTGTTGCTACGCCTGGGAGATTATTGGATCGCCTGGAAAATACGGAAAGCCTAGATGTTAGTTGAGTGAGGTGGGTTGTGCTTGATGAAGGTGAAAGGCTTATGGAGTTGGGGTTCGAGGAGACAATTGGAAGTATCCTGGGCATTCTGGAAAAGAAGAGCAAGTTGCCGAGAAAAAAGGGGAGGAAGCAGTGGAGTGGAAGAGCGAAGCGGGGCTACCGAGGAGGAGGGTGTCGATGCTTTGTTCGGCAACCATGAAGACTAACGTACAGCGACTCGGCGATATCTCTTTAAAGGAGGCGCTATACATCAAGGCGGAGAAGGGATATGACGATGCGGGTGGGGACAGCAAGCGTAGGGAGGAGGGTTTTCAGGCTCTGGCGCAGTTGAAACAGAGTTATGTTGTGGTTCCGGCAAAGTTGGGGTTAGTAAAGCTCAATGCGATACTTAAGAGGGCTCTTATACGACAGACTTCCAGCCCAAAGATTATTGTTTTTTTCTCCTGCTCAGATTTGGTGGACTTTCACTTTCAAGTATTTTCTTGTTTGTTGGGGGATAGTTCAGATACTGAGCCGCCAAAACCCACCCCGAAACCCATGAAACCCTCGGGGGGCTCCGGAAAAGACTGCAGACTCCCACGCTCCAGAAATCAAACCAGATCCCTCCGAAAAGCCAGCTAAACGGCCTCCACCGAACAATCCTGCAATCGCCAAGCCCCACACCACCCTACCGCCCTCCTCCACAAACTCCACCGCTCCTTCCCACAGTCAACCCGAACTTCCACCCTCCACTTCTTTGCACACCCAACCTCTCCCTCCCTCCTCTTCTGCGCTGACGTTGCTGCCCGTGGACTGGACCTCCCTAATGTCGACCTAATAGTCCAGTTCAACCCTCTGTTCTTCCGCGACGACCACCTCCACCGTATCGGCCGTACGGCGCGTGCAGGATACGCTAGGTGGGCTATAATGTTCCTGCCGCTGGAGACTGAGGAAGGATATGTCGATGCAGTGCTAAAAAGGTCTGGAAACCCCATACAGGCAGGCGTGGACGAGGTGTTCAAGAAGGGCTTCGGAGAGGAGTGAACCACAAGATGCGGGAGTGGGAAGATAAAGCTAAAGAATGGCAGTCGGAAGTTGAGAAGTGGGTGTGGGCGGACAAAGCGGTGATGGACCCAGCAAAGAAAGCCTGGGGAAGTCATATCCGTGCGTATACCACCCACGTTGTCGCTGGGAAGGGGATGTTGAATCATAACGCACTGTATTACGGACATTTAGCGAAGAGTTTCGGGATTCTGGTTGCCCCGGGGGATTTTGGTGCCCCCCCCCCCCCCGGAGGTGGCGCAACAGTTGGCGGGAAATGGAGGGGTAACACCACGGGTTCGGCGGCCGCGATTACCTCTATTGGAGCGGGTGCGAAAAGCAGCTTGGATGCGGAAGACGCATCGGGCGATGCCGGCCTAGAAGCAGTAAGGAGATACGGAAGATTGTTTTTGGCATGCAGATGAAGAAGAAGATACCTTCAGAGTTTAATATCGGATGAGAAAAGCCCGAGTTGGGGTCACACCCCCCTGCCCCTCACCCAACGGGACATGGAGGAACCTCTTTGTTGACTCAGAGAGTCGAGCAAGATGAAAACGCTCCCTACCGTTTCAATTATCAAGACATCGCTGGACATTCTACCGTACAATACACCCTTCAATTACCAAAGTATCAACAATGTCCCAACTATCATCACTCCCATCTCCACCTACCTCCCCAGCCCGCTCGCCCCTCTCTGAGAAGCCCAACACTGCCACCGCAGCAACAACAGCAACAACAGCGGTGGCAGCAACAACGGCAGTGGCAGCAGCAACAATCGCACCACCACTACTCCCCTCCGTCAGACAATAATCTCGCCGGTGGGGGACATGCTCATTCGCCTACTCACGTCCACGCACGCGCTTCGTTACAAGGCCTCTGCGCGCGTTCTAACCACCACATCGAAAGTATTCTCGGCAATGCTAAGCCCGACCTCCCCCTTCTCCGAAACCCAGCGCTTTAACGATTCCCCTAACTCCTCGACGGAGCCATTAGTCCTAGTGCTCCACGACGACGACCCCGTGGCGCTCCGTATCCCAGCGAAAGCCTTACACAACCACCCGTCCGTTCCCCGGCTGCTGTCATTCAAGCAGCTAGTTAAGATGGCCGTTGTAGCGGACAAGTGCGGCTGCTCGCATGCGACGAGGATGTACGGAGACAGCTGAATGAAGCGCTGGACGCCGCTGGCCGAGAAGCCGAGATACGAGAAGTAGCTATGCGTAGCGTAGATGTGGGGCGTGGTGAAATTTCTCGGAAGCCTGTTCCGGAGAGCGGCGGCGCAGACGTGTGTCTAGGGAGCAGGGAGAGGGAGGTATGGATAAAGTTCCGTTTTTCAAGGAGAGGGAGAGCAGAGGCGGGTTTGGGGAATTTGTGCCCGAGGTTGTGTTAAGTAGTGTACCCATCCCCAACCAGCCAACTAGCTAGCTCCGCTGGGCTTCTAACATAAAAATACAATATCGTAGAAGCGATATTAAGGCGCCGCGCTCAGCTCCTCAGTCATATAAATCGGGTCTTTACAGCTCTTTTCAACCGCTACTAACCCCCTTCCACCCTTTCGTAACCTTCCCTTTACTGCGCTGCCATGCCCCCAGACCCCCGCTGCCATGCTCTGGGATGCTTTAGTGTGTATCGCAAGCTCGCGGAATTGAACCGCCCCCCACGGAACACGATCGAAGACCCGGACGGGTTCACGGTTAATGAATCGGTGGGCTGGGTCCTCCACGGAACTCCCTCGTCAGAAGCCTGGGGAGGGATGAAAATGGTGGCTTTGGAAAAGCGTGGGGAGGAGCGCAACTCGCTCGCCCGAGAAACTTGCAGAGGGAGTTAAACTAGCAATATGTGCAGGCGGAGCCGGCAAAGAGCCGGAGGTATGGGAGTTTACAGCATGAGAGGATGACTATACTTGTGAAGATATTGTCAAAGAAGTTGGCAGCAGGTGATCTCCATAGAAGATCACTCGCACACAACCTATCGGGTGTGTCGGAATTTCTGCATGAGAGACGCGGGCATGAACAGAAAGTGAAGACTAGTTGAACATGTGAAGAATATAGTTCAGAGAAGGCAGATCAGAGTTGTTTCGATATCTATTGTACATTTCTACTTGGCTCTCGGGCCAAGAAGGAGCACCAAATCTTTCTTATCAGACCCACGTGACTGTGATATCTATCGGCCGCACTCGTAGGATAGCGGCGATGGAAACTCGGTGGGAGGCTGATTCAACCAGACCTGTTACAGAAAAATCCCACGGCAACCTCCGTCAAGGGATTAACGGCCACCACAGGTACATTTCCCAAATAAAGACCCTTTACTCGTGATACTTGAACAGCTATCGACCATTTCGAGAGAATCGATTATGAGCCCCTGTCTCCACCAGCAGGCTTCTCTGTAGGCGTTGTGAGGCATGGGTCGCGCGGTGGTAGACGATAGAGAAAATTCACACCGAACCCGGACACCCGGCTTACGCTCTCTAAAAACAAAACTAACCGTAAAGATATTAGGTGTATGATACAAGTATTTGTATTGGTTCCAGCTACTGCGAATACCGGAACTACCAGACTGGACAGGAGTCTTGGCGATGGTGCAATATCACACAATGTCATTATCCATGCTTGTCCGCTCTCCCTGATAAAATCCAATAGCGGGAGTAGAAAAATCAGATGACATTTTGACTACCGCTTATTGTACTTGTATCATACTGGTAGTAGAGTCATTTGGCCCATAGACTGATTCCCTAGACACCCGGACAGCTAAACCCAGACAAGAAAGTTTTAAGCAATTTCCTTGCTTTAATTGGATGAGCTGTGGCAACTGCACTGACTGCCGCTGTTTCCTCATACAATACCCACCAATCAGCATCTGTCCGGACGGGGGGGTCTCCTTTTCTTTGCGCTTGCGTTTTCCCGACGAGCCTGTCTACGTGTCTGGGTGGCGAGGGAGGCAGTCTATAGAGAATAGCAAAATGGATTTTCGCGTGTTTTCTACCCTACAGTTGGGCTGGTGCAACTACTATAGGCCCCTAGATTGCTTAACTTCGAATGATGAGGGCTCCAGAACAAGAACACGTATCAAAAATATAAATCTATTAAATGATAGATTAGAAGCTAGAGAACAAGGTAATAGAAGCAGATTTAAAAGATATGAAGTTTTGATTAAGTTATGGGGGTTTGAAAAAAAGGCAGTTATTGGGGGCAAAGTCACCACCTATTGTTTACTATTAATAGACCGGTTAATATACCAAGACATAGTTAACCTTCTAGTAAGTCAATGATAATATTAAATTAAGCTAGATTAACCTACAAATTAGTAAGCTAAACCAATGTCGCAGTGGCCCGGTTTGAGGAGTCCCCCACCATAGTACAGGCACCCAACCTGTGTTGCCTAGAATAAAAATTGAGGAGGCAACGAATACGAGGATGACGCGAAAGTATTTGTTTATGTGAGCCTTCCCCGCGTGTTGGTCATACTCGCGCTTAAACTAACGGTAAGTTATGGTACAGTATGTGTGCGGTGTGACCACAAACAAAAGCTAAAACAACCACAGAATTAGCCTGCGAACACCGACCCCCGAAGTCAACAATGGCCCTAAGATCGGGAATCATCACCCGTCACCCGTGTGGTATAATAGCAACGAGATTGCACTAAAAGTGAGCGCGCTTTTTGCGAGGGATCTGGTTGATGGGACATCATGCGGCTGGAAAGTGCATGGGAAGCATAATATTAGTAAGCACTACTTTGCTATTAGCCGGGAGGGTAACTTAAGTTATTCCCCAACAGCTCATCACCTCTCTGAGCATTTTCGCACTTACCTCTCCGCCCATGGAAGAAAAAAGATCAATCTATTACCCGCCGACGCTGACCGCTAGTACTACCCTCTAGCTTGGCCTTCGTTCCCGACCTAACAGTGTCCGCAACCAACAGCCCGCTAGAGCGCGCTGCATTCACAATACCCCTCTCCCGCCACACCCATTTTACCCCAATCACCACATTCATGCTACTGGCCTCCCTGGCTTTAACCTGTTGGCTCCTCTCCCTAACCCGACACCTCCCAGAGCCTGCCAACCTCAGCGCAGCTTTTCCATGACCCAAAGAAAAGGCTGTCTGGAGCCCCGCAAGCCATTTAAACGCGCACGATTCCGAACAGCCGACTGCTACGGTACTTGGGGATCTTCAGTATCGAGTGGGTGTTCCCAACAACGCCAGAGATGCTGAAGGGTGTACTACATGTGAAGAACTATACCTTCCTCAAATCGACGCTGGTAACGGATGGAAAGAAGGAACTGCTGTTTGCGGGGGGTGCGGGGCGCAAGGTACAGAGGAGGTTCCTGCTCCCAACCTTCTTTGTATGCTCATACTAGGAGATTGGTCACCGGGCTTTGGTCTAAAGAGGTAGAAACGGCCGAGAAAGTGGCGGAGGTGATGCGCGCCTCCCGGGGCGGCGCTGGTGGTGGTGGGGAGAGGTGGGGAAGTGGTTCTCATTGTACCCGCGGCATACAGTCAACTCCTCCGGCCTCGGTTATGAGTTCCTACACTGGTGAATGCTTCCATAAGCCGTAGCAGCAATGCCGAAGACAAGTAGTAAACGGCGACGGCTGAACGGCGAAAACGGCGACCAGGGCGACGAAATGGGGACGGGGCGACGAAACGAAGCGCTAAGAGTAAGCAACAAAAGACTTCGATCGCCAACGCACAACTTAGGAGTGGAGAACTTCTTTTCATTCAGCAGCTCGCTCACACTCTCACGCTCTCACGCTCACGCCTCTCGCAATGCTCTACTAACTAAACTAACTGATGGTAAAGGTAGGGGTATTTATATAAACCAGCGAAGTCCTCCCATTCTTCTAGAGATCGCGACCGTCTATTCTCTACTACTCATGTCCCCCTTCCTCCTCCGCTGACTTCCGTACTAGCGAATCAAGCATCAAGGAACCCCCGCTTTTCATTGCCTCTACGCATCCGACTCTTTCATGCCGTATTTCTTCCGGCGCTGAATCGATCCTAAACGTTATATCTGAAACCTTCGTCTAAACAACAAAGCTATGCGCGCGCACGGTAAGCTACGGATGCTGAGCAGCGCCAACGGCTTCAAGGGAACGCCCGTCGTACTCTCCCCACTCGCAATAAGCACAACCGTGGTACTATGGGATACCGACCCAGAGGAGTTCAGGCCCAAGCGGTGAGGGTGGAGTAGCCTCTGTTAAGAAATTGTGGCTTCCTCTCATTCCTGGCGGGGTCCAAGGGTCTGTTGGGGATCCAACATGTCCCAGAAATCAGCCAACCGGGGAAAGTAAAGAAACGAACGCACCCCTCAAATAAGAGCAGAGGCGGCGCGGGAACAGCCACCCCCGAGAGCTGGGAAATTTACTACTTGACATAAACTAAGTGAAAACCCTGCGCAGCATTATAATACATCATAATATATTTATAAATAAGAGCAACCCATAAAACGAAGTTCCAACCGCTTGCCGGTTAGGGAATTGTGGTAATAGATCGTGAGCTGGGCAAATGATTCCCCCCTTTCCTGCCGCTAGCTAGCTAGGCCAGAGTAGCCCTTTTCTCCTAATGGGTTTGCAGACATTTTTATCATACAATAAGTTCGATAAGAAAGAAAAAAGTGATCTCCAAAAAAAAAAACCAGTCAACGGCAGATTCCTTGCCCCCCTCCCTGAGTGCTCAATGGCGGCTCTTCTTTTATCTGATGCCGATTCCGCTAGCCTCCAACCTGAATTCTTCCCCAGCCTCCTGCCATACCCCTCCCAAACGGGACTAGAGTTTCATTTATTATACAATTTCCAGTGCCTCCTCTGTGGTCTCATCCCCCGCACTTCCACGGGCCCTCTGGGCGGCCACTTTCACGGCCTCCTTCAAACCGATCTCCTGTCCCGAGATCGCTCCTTAATTCTGATGGCGTGAGTCGGGCCTTATTCTCCATTGTTAGATCAACGCCTTTCCCAGGTAGAAACTCCACTAGCATCATGTCATTGAATTGAAAATCAAGGTGAAGTGGGGTGTTGTCGGTGCCTTTTTTCTATTTAATTTTGCTACTGTGCGCCACGAGCCGTAGGGACTTTTGCGCCGGGGCCTCCCGCATGTCGCTTGATGAATAGCTAAAGTCACTTGAAGAATAGCTAAAGATACCGGTAGGCAGTGGAATAGGGCCTAGATTCTGATCCATGAGGAGGGGTGGTCCACCCTTGTCGACCAAGGTAGAGACATGGTGAAGGTATTGGAAGGACTCCGAAGAAATCATGCGGTCTACTGTGCTTTTAGGACCTACCCAGGGTCGATTGAGGCCGCGTTGATCAAAAAGGAATTAAATTGCAGTATGATGAACAATTGATACGGTTTCGGTTTCGGTGGTAACTCAAAGAAATCCCATGGGAGACTTGACATACACCTTGATTTCCTCCTCTGTACTAGGTCGATTTCGCTACTTGGCCCACGGTGAGGGGGCCGTTCAGGTATCACTTTTTCTTCCGTCCGTTCTAGGATATGGCTAATATCGCTAAATGTGAGTGGGCGCAAGGCGAGTGCCACATTGCCGATTATTTCGAGAACCTTTTCCAATCCTTCCAGTTCCAGTTCCGAGACAGAGGGCCTAACATGGTTAGGTATACCTTTTGAGGCACCGGTAGGCGTTTCTCTAGAATGGCATCAACTCGTAATTGTACACGACAGATTGTACGAACGTTCCTTGCCGACCCTCGCCCCAGACCCGGTGACCCAGTTAAAGATAGCTACCGCACGTGCCGAGCTAGCGACCGAAGTCCTGATGGCTGAGATATTACGGTATGAGATTATGCTTAAGAAGGGGGCCAGCCCCCGGTGGCCCCCCTTCTTGAGCAGGTAGTCGAGCAGTCCTCAACCGGGGGGGAGGAGGGAGGTGAAACGGGGGAATAATGGCGTGGAAGTACGCGGGTGGGGGGGTATGTGGGGTTTGGATTTCTTTATTGCTGCGCATTCTTGCCTGTCAAACTATTAGTCATTGTATAATAACAATACATCTGCGCAATTCCGCATTCTTAGCCAACCCGTGATTTACAGGGAGGAGGCAGGTCTTGTTGAGACGGAGCCCACCAATGATCATTCCTCCACAATTCGCTTACCCAACCTCATGCTGCACCTGGGGAGGTCGCGATCCCTCTAACAAATAAACCTAACCTAAATCACGGAAAAAGGAAAAAGAACTCTAACATCTCAATACTGACCAGAGTCTTGCTTCCAGCACTACTACCGGTCCCTCCACCCCCAGCCTCGCTATTCCCGTTCACATCGGTAGAAAACTTGACCTGCCCGGCGCTCCCTCTCCCCCCAGAACCATACTTCCCAACCTTCATATGTCTCCAAATATCCTGCGCATCGCCCATGCCGTCTTCAGACACACCCCCACCGTCTGCACCCGATCCTTCAAAACAGGGCCTGGCAAGGGAAACTTCATTGGGGGGTTGACATGAATGGAGAAGAGCACAATTTCTCGTCACGCTAGTATGCGAGAACTTTGTGTCTGGCGTCACTTGCAAAGCCCAATATTCCCCGCGCCCTGTCCGCCAACCCATTACTAGCAGATGCCGCAGCAGTTTACGAAAACCGCCACACCATCCTGGTCCTATATGCCAATTCCCGGGAAATATCGTGTAAATCGACCTTCCCCGCTGCCCTCAGCACACTGGCACGAATAACCTTGATTTCAAAAAGCGCACGGTCTATGTTGGGGTACATGTTCTTCACCTTCCGGTTGCGTATTCTGTTCACGTATTCCCCATGCGTGACTGCCGGCTTTTATGAATTCTCGCGGGAGGCAAAAGGGTTGGTTCGCAGACCAGGTGAGGAGTGAATGCCAGAGTGAAGGTTCGTTGTAGTAGTGTGCGCCCGCAGTCCTGGAAATCGACAGGGTGACATCGGGGGAGAGACGTTGCTGCTGTGTTGGTACGTGAGCGTTAGGGTTAGCAAGGGGGTTTCACCTACCGCGATGTCGGCTTGGATTGAGTTGATTTGTTGCTCGATGGCGGACCAGTCGTCGGTTGAATCTCTAGCCTTGATGTGGGTGGCAGTGAGGGCCGTGGGATTACCTGGATCGACTTTGATGAGGAGGCTTGTTTTTCGCCTGGGACGAGGGGAGGGTATTCACTGTCTCCGATCACCTTGAGAATTTGCGAATCTCCTGCATTGCATAGACTGGTAGCGACGTTCTGACCTCCACCAAGATACAGCTCCGTTCCTAGCGCTGATGCATTCATTTCCACCGTGCTAGGCATTTGCTCAATACCACCGTCTTTGCTATTATGTCTTTGGCCAGAAGTGCTCAACGGAACACACCACCCTGAGGGCCCCATCTCGTTCCTCAGGCAGAACACAGGCCCAATACCAAGGATGTGAACATGCCTCTGCTCCACGAACACCTCCGGGAGTAAATCTATAGCCCCATCCTCCGGGTGGGAAGTCAGCAGGAATAAATTAACATCTCTATCTGCCCCCATCTATCTTGTCAGGTTTGGAGGTATTGCGTTCAATTTTCTAATCGTGGCCATTACTGCTCCCTTGACGTTGCGAGACAATGGCGGGATGCTCGAGTGTGGGAGAGAGAGACATAAGATCTTCTAGCAACTATTGTCTCTCGTTATTCGGCATAGCGCATGGAAAGGTCATTACCGCGACTGTGCCCTTCGTGTTTTCCATTGAGTTTAAGATTCGCTTCACCCCCGTTCTCATACCCGAAAAAGGATGTGCGGGAGGTATACGGAATACCTTTGTCAGGAGGTGCGGGGCGGATGGGGGTGGGACTCACGCTAGGTCAATAAACACACCAACGTCTAGGCCAACACCCTCTGGCTGCGCGGCGTATCCACTACCACTCCTTACTTTCCCCTCAATCCCAACCGATATCCAAAACCGGTTCTGCCTCCTACATTGGCAGCTGCGTTTAGGAAGAGTATCCAGTTCGGGAGTATTCGTCAGGTCCAGGATCAACATTGGTGGCTTCCACTCTCTGCACTTTTGGGGCCCAGTTCCATCCCCCCCACCGATATTGCCGTCAATTATCCCAAGAAAATTGGAACTGCAGACATCGCCAGGGGGTGGGATGTTCCTCCCGTTGCCGTAATTGTGTCTTTGTCCATCCTGGCCATCCATTCGCCACATACCGGGTGCTGCGAAAGATCCGAGAGACTCCCGCCGAGCTACTTTCCCGCATCGCCTGTGGCATCTGGTTCGGTGGGGGAAACATCCGGCAGCGTAGCATATGTGGAATTAGATTTTATGCAAGATATGCGATCGATCCTCTCCCCCTTTCTGCAGTTTGCGCGCTTGACTGCCGTCGGACCCGTATTGCAGTTATTGCCTTGGAATGGGTCTGTGGCTGTCTGTATCCACCCTCCTGGTGGGGACTTTGTCGGACTAACCTCTTCGGGAACCCAATTCACTGTTCCCAATCTTCTCTGCTCATGCCTCCGCCTCGCCGACTTGCCAATTTTCGCACCTGCGCTTGCCGCCTGTTCCAAGAATTTATTCTTCCTACGCCTATGTACGGTAGATTGGTCGTGGGAGTAAGGTAACGTAGCAAACAAGAATCCTCTCCGGTGCGACTAGAGGAATCAGGCGACTCGTGCTCGGAATTATTGGGCTGTGTTGGGACGAAATTTTCCCGAAGATAGGGATCAGCTCATTTGCCGTGGTTGGAGCCGCCCGCCGTCTGTCTTGCAGCAGGCCGTTGAAATGTAGCCCGGCTATCCTCGCTCCATCAGGAATCGATCCTGCACCTTTTCCGCCGGCGAGGTTCCCAGCATCTTTGAAATCCCCCTCCCCGTTAGGTTTACTTTTATCCCTATCCTTGCCCAATACACCCACAGAAGTACTACGATCCCTAGGGCTCAGTGGGAAGCTTATTCTATGAAATCCCCTCTTCGACTCCCTATCCTTTCCCTTCCCTTCTTGTCCGCCTTTTACAGAACGGCATTGAGGGCGATTTTTTAACCTTCTTGATGCGTAGGGGTTATCGTTCCCGAGCGACTGATGTCTTAGGGTGTGTAAATAATTGGGAGGGAGATGACGAAGGGGAGAGACCGAGGGTACAGGGTTGCAGTTGCACATTTTGTAAAAGCCATCACACAACTTGGGCAGGTGGTGTGGGTTTTGTGAGGTGATTTCTAGGTGATTGAGAGTGATGGACTGTGATGCACCCTATCGGATCGTGGAGGAGGCGATGATAAGATGGGTCCAAGGTTGAGAAAAGATGTTTTACTACGATGAGGCGATTTTGCACAGATGTGATGTTCGTTTTCAGCACTCACGGGAGCCAACGCACTAGGTGATCTTATACCAAAGGATTTGTATGGTAATAATAAAAAACAAGTTTTGAAGGAACTCATTATGCGCCTTGATATAGAGATTCCCAACCATAGCGATAAATCGAGAGAGTAGAGGGAAAGGGAGAAAGAAAGAAACGAAACCCTCGATAATGGTAGATTGTCAATTGTTGGGAACTGATGATTAGCCCACGGCTTTCTGAAAACCAGCAGGGTCAATGCGCATTAGGCAAAAACAGAAAATGACAGAACGTAATAATATAATAATATTATAATATCTCGTCTTTACGAAAAAAAACTCGTTCTATACAATTGCACCCTACTCAAAACTCCAGATAAGATTAAACCGATCGATAAACCTTGGTCAAAGCAGCGCCATCCAACTCCACGAAACGAATCTAGAACACGCCCATTAGGACTACCGTACCCTATGCAGCGTTACAGTAACAAGACGAACACACCAGCCCATATCCCATCTCCGCACCGCATGACTCGCCTGAATAGCCCTCCGTACCCTTTCCTCCTAGCTAGCCTTCCGGCGCTTAATCTCCTTCACAACAACCGCTTCATGATCAAAGCAGCTATTGACAAACTCCTCCACGGTACCCTGCTCCTCCCTACCCGCCTACCAACTCCCCCACTGGAACAACCAATTATTGAGCGATGGGTGCTGGGTGTCGGGCCAGAACTCGATCTGCGGTGGGCCGTCAAAGTATCATTCCGGGAACTCGATGGTGAATGGGAGAACAGCAGACGCATGGGGTCCCCGACGGGGGAAGAGCACACAGTACCAGGTATGGTGCCGGGCACTTGAAATCAACCGAAAACTAACACAAGAATAATTCTCGAAAACTTTCAACCACCACCACATCTTTGAGAAGATGTGGCTTCATAGAAGTGTTCAGAAGACACTCCTCTTTAATTCTATGTTTTCCAATTTTCAATCAAAGCAATATTAGTGGAGATAGTAAAATTCCGAA
>Ga0307509_10002893_pt1 | contig 27152 bp, 27 predicted proteins | sample 10_EM_MG_FD_202245 | JGI IMG/M metagenome (GOLD analysis project Ga0307509, IMG submission 202245) | Populus trichocarpa ectomycorrhiza microbial communities from riparian zone in the Pacific Northwest, United States - 10_EM | ecosystem: Host-associated > Plants > Roots > Unclassified | place... | reverse complement strand
GGCGAGAGCCACTTCATTATTTCCGGATTCTCATCGGCTATGATATTGTTCACGGTATTGTTATGACTATTCGTCACGTTGTTGCAGTTGACATTGCCGTCACCAATCGAGATCGAGTGTCGATACGCTGTGTTATCCATGGTGTGCCCAAAGTGTTCGGCGAGCGTAGATATGCTATAGCGATCACTGTGGTAGCGATATTGGAGCGTTTACGGAATTTGGACAAACCAGGCTGAGAAAAAAGAGAGGGACTCCAGTGGGTGAAGTTATTATCCAATCATCTCCTGCTGAGTAAACACCAACACTCTGAGGACCGTGAGATAAGAGTTTTACAGCTCACATCCAGGGCAGTACCGGTATCATACTGTGCTTGTAGCATTCGGGTGGAGAGGTAATCCTTGTTGCTCCAACTCCACGAAGCGTACTCCCATAGTCTAATGGGCCAAACGCACAGGTAGGGCAGTTTGGGCTTTACTCAACGTGACAAACAGCCACGAGAATAGGGTTGTCTAGAACACTTGATAAAATAAAATAAAACAAAATTTTACAAGTATCATATTGTACCGTAGAATTCCCATAAATTCCCATACTTTGAGTTTGTTATACTACTTGTCTAATAAGATTTTAAAAATGCCCGATCAGAAACTTTAACCTGTCACAACGGTAGCATAATTCATGATATAAACACCATTTACCATACAAGAAGAACCCGCAGACGCCGTACTCCAAAACCTAAGTTAATCTTTCCAAGAAAAGAATTCACACCCAACAGTAGCAGCCACACTTTACACCCATAATATACTTACTATCAGACCCAAATCCAGACACGAGGAAGTTGCATTCCCCCCCAAAGACCAAATACCCCAAATACAAACCCCTCCTCCAGACTCCAGCTCCTTGGACTTCACGAGTCCGGTTCGGGGAAATAAATTTAAAATCTATTTATTTCTAATTCTAAGCAGCGCGTAGTGACTAGTTTATGGAATACGATCCCCAGCGACAGATACCAGCCCATTTATGCATTGGTCGGGCTCGTCTTATATCCTCCGCGCTCACACGGATGAAGTCTAATAGCGTAGAGGGATGACCACCCGGGGTACCCGTAAACACGAACAGCCCCACGGCAGAATTGGGGGGACGGAGGATGTACCTGGGCCGTGTGAGGTGAGGTGGTGTTGCTCGGTGGTTGTGGGTAGAAAGGCGGGTTACCGACAATGCGATATAGGCCCTGCGTACGAGACTTTCCCGGCGGGGGAATATCCAGTTCTCGTACCGGTTTACTGCCCCTGCCCCGCCCATTGTTAGGATCAATTTCCGGATAGTTGCGGGTGTGGCGTGCTACTATATCTACCCGCTACATAGTTGGGCTAGTCTTGGTTTCTCCCTCGGCTCGTTGCGGGTCGGAAGGTTCGGGGATAGTTGGCATCCGAAATTCGAACTAGATAACCCACCTCCCGCACAGGAGAATTGCTACAGTATCACAAAATGCTCCAAATTTCCATATATATATCGATGTACACATGACTATCTAACATAATAGTGGAATATTTAACAATAAAATACACGCGGAACCAGCCTGCAGAAAAAAACCCCTCCAACTCACCTACACCCTCATTACACTGAGCAAACCCTCTTAGAATGCTCAATGTCATCCAAAACCAGGATAGCACCTTTCCCTTCCCCAGTAGAATTATCAAATTTTTCCCACGCCGCCAACTTCACCTCCATCAAGTCCACCCATCTCCCCACATCCCCTTTACCAAACTCCACACGTGTGGAATTCCTCTCCGCGACAAACCCATTTTCAATAGTGCGCCACACACTCTGGACTTCCCCGTCTCGGTGTATGAGCTCGAATTGGAGATGTAAGAGATCCCCGGCGCCGTCATTTGTGAAGACAAAGACTGCGGCGGAGAGGAGGTCGAAGCTGAAGGATTTGTCGAGGGATCCGATGGAAGAGAGGCCCTGGGTGCCTACTGTCAAGGCATTAGGGCGGGAGGAGCCCGAGATGGCACGGTAGAAGGGGGTTTGAGGGGGAGAGGAGGTGTAGGTGTAATATTGCCAACCGAAGCTGGGAAATGTGAAATCTTTGTAGGTCAGGGGCATTGGGGAGACGCCACGGGTTGGGAGATCGTCAAACTGTTGTTCTGCAGGTTAGTCTATGATTTCCCTGTGTATTGGAGAGGGGTGGCTGAACGTTTAAGACTCCGGTAGAAACAGCCGGGCATGGAACCGCCCGGGTGTTTGTTTGGATTGTAGTAGAAGTTTGTGTGATGGTTGAGATGATTGTAGTTGTAGTTGTAGCTTCAGGCTCAGGCTGAGCTGCCAGCGGAGTCGGGGTTTGCTGAGAGGTCTTGTAGCGAGTATGCGACACCGCGCTGGTCGTACACGATTCACTCGGTACCACTCTGGGAAAACCCGTTAGATAAGAACATTTCTACCCGAGGGAGAGAACATACCCAGCTGAACAAACCACCGCCGAAAAGAATATAGCAAACAAAGTCAATTTCATCCTTGCTGCCTGATTATCGATATTCAAGGAGCCTGATAACTGCGCAATCGCCTCTGACGAGAGGAGATGATAACACTATTTATCTCTTTCCCCCCAACCTTTGCTCCGAACTAACATTACATCCTGTCCTTCCACCTGTCCATTCATGCGCAAGCTTTTCTTGACTCAGGTACCGTGCCGTGCGTGCATTGGGAGCGCAACTCTTGCTCCCAGTCGCCAGCTGCAGGAACAGAAATTTCCCCCGTCAAACCTCATTGGAAGCTCTTGCCATGGGCCCGCACTGCCGGCATTCTTGGTTGTTTTGTGCTTCTGTAAGAAACTTGGCGCACACGTGTAAGAAGTGGGTTTGACACTCGGGTACCAAATTGCGCATGGTACTTGTAGCGAGTTCTAAAGGGTGGAGAGACGCCTTACTTGTCTTGCCCGAGTAAAAGGCTCTTCCCTGCAATGTTTGTGAGTAAGTATTTTTGCCAGCGGGAGACACTAGCAATTTGGTATGGAGGCACTGATATGGGTTGGTCGTTGGACGCAGCAAGATGGGGTGTGCTTCGCAAAGGTTGGAGTGCTTGTGCGTTTGGTGGTGCCGGATCGATGAGGATGCACTAGTCCGGATCTAAATATGGGACCTTGTTCCTGATCGACTGATTGGATTTCATTGGTCCGAGGCATGTTTCTCCTGTGAGCCGGAAGCCATAGCTCTCACACTCAACTTTCAATACTAGGACAGAGGCAGCAGGGCGGTATGGGTTCCGGAACAACTTGACAGGTGTTATTGTTGTGGGAGTAAATAAGAGGACAAATTCGGACAGGGAAATAAATGCCATGTCGGCAGTGTGGCTAACTTACGAGTAAGAAATTTCAGCAGTGGGTAGCCGAACAACTCATTGCTTCCAGCTTCCTACTCGAGTAATAGTGCTTTCTCCCCGTCATCGCCAGCCAAAACTCACCTTCTATGTACCCCAGTACTAGTACAGCTCGGGGCCCTATTTGGCACGCCGCCCCGCGGAAAAATGCAATTTTTCAGGGATAGCACAATAGTTTGTAGCAACATCAATTCACATTATTTAGGGTTTAATAGCCGGCTTCCCTCTGTCGCGAAATAGGAGGGGAGCCCGCTATTATCCCGTGTAACAGTTTCGAGATGAGCCCGACCTCAGACTCGAGCCAGCTGTTTATTTACCATCTATTTTCGTTACACCCTCCCTTCAAGATATACTTGCTCACCTACCTTCTCTTAAACCACTTCAAAACATCTGTCGCCTTCCCTTTCTTCCCCACTCCCACCTCCACCTCCACCTCCACCTCCACCTCCGCTCCCTCTCTCGCCTCCTTTCCACCAGAATCCTTTTCCACATTCCAACCATGTTCGATATTCAAATCTCCGCCGTCAGCCACATTTTCAGGCCTCCCGGCTGCCAACACCTTGCCCTCCCCGCCAAACGCCCAGCTGCCCCTTCTAACCCCCATATTCCTAACACGAGCCTTACGATCACAAACTCGGAATATAACCCCAGCAGGCACACTTCCTAACCTTCCTATAACCCCCTCGCATGCCTCCAACCCTCTAGTAACCATCTCCGGCCAAAGCACAAACCTCATCCCAACCTGCTCATAGTCTACCGCCGCATTGCACATGGTATCGCGGCACATCTGGTATGCTTTTCGAGCAGGACCAAGGTCGCCAAAGTGGAGGAATAGTGCCCCAAGTTGGTACTGTGCAACGACAAGGTAGGGATCGATTGATGTGGCTGTGCGAAGGGAGGAGAGGGCCTCTTGTGGAGATGAGAGGAGGAAGTGGATGGAAGCAATGTTGAAGTGAATTCTCGCTCGAGAGTGGGGAAAGAGAGACAGGTGTTCATTAAAGAGGTTTTTAGACGTTATGAGGTCATAGTCGTCGTAGTGTGATTCAGCGAGGACAAGAAGGTTAAGTGAAGAGCGGGTTGGTGTTGTTGGCAAAGAAGGAGTAGGTGAAGGAGGGGTGGCGGTTGAGAGGAAGTGAGGATGCTTGGTAGTTATCATTTGATTTTCGCTCTTGTAAAGGGTGAACTTATAAAAGGAAAGAGTTTTTTTTGAGAGAGAGAGTGGCGTGGTAGAGAAGTTTGATAAAGATTCCGTTCTAGAACACATGGTACTTTAATATACTCTAAAATTTAGTAATGTAAATCATACTACTGAAATTTCCTATTAGTATTAGGGCAATATACTTCCTCAACTTTATGTTTTCCTAAAACCTACAATCCCTAATAATTATAATCCGAAAAAGAATACACCATTCTAGCTAAATTCCCCCAAGCTGTAAGGAATACTATCACATGACCTTCCCCCCTAAGTCCTCTTCCTTATCAGCTCAAAGTCATAATTAAGTAATTAAATAATTACCATTACCTTCCTCACCACTGCTTTCAAATTTACCCTGATGGAAAAAATTCACATCTGCATCACCTGTCCTATAAATGCATTCTGGGAATATAATTTTCTAACCCCTGACCCCCGACCCCCGTCACTCCACTCGGCAAGTATTGCAAAATGAATAGCGATCCGCACTATTTCAAGCCAATTACTCAAATACAAGTTGTCTAAGAACAGTGGGTCAATGCTCCGTATGTCCTCATCAGAATCCATCGCCATGAAACCTTTGTGACATATTCCCAAAATATTTCCTTTCATGCATCTCTTCCATGGTATCACATCCTATCACTCGGCTAGTCTTGATATCGGCTTAGGTTGCCACCTACTATTTTTGCGCCATATGTTGATCCCTAAGCCTGAGCACGATTCCCTGTTCAACAAAATAATGCAGTATGATAGGATTGTTTGACACATCTCCCCTAGCTGGGTGCCTCCATTTACCCTAAACACTACTTATTTCACAAAAAATGCCATAAAAATGATGAGACCGAATAAGAAATGCCCTTTAATGTGTGCACAAACAAGCCTCGTCTATTTATATTTATGGAGAGAAAGTTTCATAAAAGTGCAAAAAATGGTATTTTTCTGGCGCACCAAACAGGGTCCGAACCAGGGAATTTTAAACTTAAAGTTCCGTCTCGCCAGCCTTTAGGTTCGGATTTGTGAGATACTGAACCGCCTCCACTATCGAACTCAGCTTCTCAACCTAATTCCACTAATTTTTGTCCTTCCCCAGGTCATCCTCCAACATTATTACTTTCGGAAGAAAAAAGCAACGTTCCTATGAAGCTATCATGCATGCTCGGGTACTCGGCACCGAACTACAGGGAACCAGCAGAGAACCAGCCCCCCCCGCCCAGCTGAGCCCGAACTGCCAATTAGCTTACCGGGCCTGAGATGTGGGGTTGCTCTGATTTCAAAGAATCTCTGTCTACATCCTGGTTTCTAGCCTTTTTAAAGCAGGTCATTGGATAATGCAGGTTTAGCCATCCGCGAGAACCCTACTTTGTTGGCAGTTTAGGGCCCATCACTCGCTACCCCACTCTCCTACATTCGTCCTCACTACCGAGAGTCCCTCCGTGTCTCCATACGATAGGGTTGGCCCTCTTTTGCTTGCGTCCACCCATAAAAAGCTCGCGGGTTGTCAACACCCGCTGCTGGATACCGGCAATTGGGTTCCGTCCTTGCTCTGAGCGATATGTGGACTAAAAGAATGGGTCATTTTGTAGCTGAAGGCTCAGCCCGTGGTTGGATGCCCTACCAACTAGGTATCCGTGGGCTTGTAAAGAGGAACTGATACCAACATAAGGGCGCTGCAGATCAGCGTGGGCCATACTATGACTCCACCCTCTAGGGAGGCCGCGCAAGCACGACCTTCAGGTATTCCACGAGACTTAGCTCACGGCTCTCGATCCCTCTGGCTTTCTATTTGGCAGCGGAACTCTGTCTAGCCTAAGTCCTGTGTTACCATGTAGATTTTAATACGATATTATCTAAGTAGGAGTGTTAGCAGTGAATCACCGCAAAACCTGAATAATTGAGAATGACGGCTCTGATGTCCAGAATTTCCCCTTTGGATTGAAGGGAGAAAGCACATTAAAAAGGCTCACTTTCAACACTCAACTGAGATAATTGAAAGAAAAAGTGCAACTACCGTTACTAGGAGAGGAACCTCCGACGTCCTAGCGAGATTCCCGATTTTCCAGCCGTTATTGTAGTCAAACTCATTAGCACACACTATGATGTGACAATCAACCGAAAATGGTGGAATTAGTCACGCCCGACAGCCCGGTAGTGCCCAGGAGCAGTAGCAAGCTTCAGCCCTACAAACAAATTGAATACCGGTGGGGTACCGGTACCGGTACTTGTATTTCTGACAGTAGGCGCTCGTGCACGGATATCAGTCCGCAACCACTCAACCAGCGAAAAAAAACTGTCCCATTTTCAGATGCTCGTAAATTATTTAGTGCCGGATACGGGTACTTTCCAAGCGCGACAAAACTCAGGTCGATTGAAGCTCCACTCACTACCATATGATCGCTAGTAAATCACTGGGCTTGGCCACCACTAGAAACGTCCGGGTTCCAGGTTTCTTAGCACTGTATAGTCTGAGCTCCCGAGACTTGTTAGATCTTATTAACTAGTATTCGTGATTCTGTTAACCTGTCAAACTAAGCCCATCTTAGGCTAATGCTGTGATTCCCGTTGATACAGGTAATCTGACCCCGAACTCCCCAAGATCTTACTATTCTCGGCATCGATTGTGGCTACTAGTGCTGCTGCTGTAAGGTTCACAAACATGCTCACCAAACTCCGAAGACAGGGTTCAACAAGGTCCGTCAAAGCGATCCCAGCACATCAATGAGCGGAGCTTAATCTGGGGGAGGAAGCTCACGGAATCCCCATCGCGTTACATTAGTCGAGCTCAGAAGCGTGCTACACATGTCCCCCGAGCAGTTCTAGGGACACATGCAGAAGGGTTAAAGAATGTTATGTTTGGTAGCATCAAGCCCACCAAGGTGAGTATCTTTCTCTGGAAGCTCCATATTCTATATTATTATGATAGCCCTTATGATATTTCTCCAGAGTTAGCTCCTCACTTGCCTACCATCGGTATGTCTTGAGACGCTCCAGCTGCTTTATTGAACCGTTTTATCTTCTCATCACTAAAGACAGTACTATGTAAACATACCCGTCCACTTGAGTATGGAAATGGACTCTAAATTTAGCTTGCTGCGAGTGAGCTGATATGATATAAACCTGACGTTTCAGACTTTTGGCCGAGCCAGGCTAGGGAGGTTTGAGACGATCTTACCATACTAGGGTACCGGTATAAGGACTTTTCCCGAGGCTTGTGATTATTATTACGGTATCATACCTTATTGTATTTTTGCGGTGGACCAAATTACCCAATGAGCCATTTCTCACTTGGCTTAATTACCGGTACAAGTACTCGTACCTCCAAGTTAATCAATTCCTTCAAGCTAGGTTGTTCCCCACTAGGATTTGGGTATTCTCTCCGCTCATTCTATTACCACAGGAGCTACTTGCTAACTCGAGTATTATGCCCGAGTATGGGACGATAGGCTCGTTGCGCTTGAGTAAATACCATACTCGAGCACTGGCGTAGTGTTGTCACAGCCTGGATAGAGGACGAATGAGCGAGGACGGTGTGGATGCCTTACTTAGTAAGGCATCGTGAATGTCCCTCTTGTTCCCCCTCAAGAGCCGAATCTGGGGTGTTTCCCTCTCACACAGCAGAGAACGGGAAGTCTAACGCCCTGTCATAGCACATTTACCCTCCCTACTGGTAATATCCTAGCGCTTGCGGTAGTGCAGCGGAAAGCAACCTTCCATCTTGGAGGAGTTTAGAGACCGAATACACCCGGGGACCTGAAAATGGGACCATAATTGCAGGCACACCGGCATGTGCCTGAAATTGGACAAATGTGACCTATCATAATCATGTCATCTGATAATCTAATATTTGAAATTTTTATCTTATCGAATCATGCTGCACGAATCTGATAATGCACCCGTAATCGGTATGATGGGTTGCGCTGCTAGCGCATGCGGGAGGGGAATCTCATCCTTGTTGAAGTCTTAAATCTATGCAGTTAAGAGTTAGAAGTTACGTAGGCTTCTTCGGCAGACAGTACTTTTGAGAATAGCGCGGAATAATATCCCATCACGTGTTCACATGAATTTCTCGGAAGAGCGCCCGAGCTATGGGAGCAACCCCACGGTAACTGTGACCTTACAGGCAGCAACTCAGGACAACTTCGCAAGGGATCGCCAGCCTGTCATTGGAAGGACGAAACAAGCCTTGTGTCTTTCTCACTTTCCCCCCGATTTTCCCCTTTCCTGTCCTGTTCTACTATGATAAGAGGAGCAAAGCAGCCCCCCCCCCGTACCCTCTTCCCCTTCTCACCGGACCAATATGCCTTCACCCTCCCCACCTCCGTCTCCCCGCATTCGCCAAACAAACTCACCACGAAGGAGAGCGTCTTCCTGCGAGCATTACCCTCAAGACCTCGAACTACAATCCCTGTCAAAATATACGAGGCAGTTGACTGTCACCCCTTACACTTCAACAGCTGCACCTGTCCCACACCCTCACACACGTGATTCGACCGTTCCCCCACCTGGGGGAACTTTTGCTGGGGGTGTGTGTTGAAATCACAATTTAATTTAGTGCGAAGATCTAGCGGAATAACGCTCAGATTCATTACTGACTTTTTAGTGCCCGCTTCTCAGGTGGAGCCACCAGATCTACCACTCCCTTCCCCGCCGTCACCACATAGGGAAAATTTCCCTCACTTTCCCACCCCATCACCAGGTCTGCTGAACACCTCTTGCTCTCCCATCACTGTTACACCTGAGCAAGCTCCATCGCTACCACACCCACTTGCCCCCGCCTCCCCTGCACACATACCTTCACCCTCTTCCCCGAGTTCACTACAGACATTGCAAGAGCTGGTTTCTGACACTGCCCCTCCATTGTCCGGCCCCATGGCGTCTGCTAATTTTCCGCTGTTACGAACGTCCCCCGCTATAGGTACCGGAAGCTATGGCGCTCTTCCGACCATGGTTGACAGTCTCGAGGGAAGCAGCTACACTGGGTCCGCGCTGTCTTCGACTAGTGAGGAGGAGAGCACAGGTGAAGTTGAGGACAGCAGCGCAGCCAACGGCGTCGAGGCTGTGGAGGAGATGGAGGGGGACGGGTTTCTTCTCCCAGAGGGACACAGTGGAGATCCTCAGGGGGGCCGGAATAAGAAGTGGCCAAAACAAACCGACACCGCTGGGCTGGGACTACGGGAGCGAGAGAGTAAGACTCTAGATAAAGGGAGTGTAAATACGAATGGTGAACCTAGTTATGATGTCCTTAGTGACTCTGACGAGGAGGGCATCGAGAATGAGGATAATCCTATCGATAACTCGCCGTAAGTTGACTCGTTCTCTCCGGCTTTTAACTTCCCGGTTCCTGGACAAGCGTTGCGTTTTGAGCTCTTGTCTGTGGATCCAACTTTAACTTGTTTTTGAAATCTAGTTATCCTGAGGTACGAGCTTCCGTGCCGGCGAAAGACGACCCAGATATTTTGATAAATACTCCCAGAATGTGGACATTAGCCATGTTCTTTTCGTTAGTTGGTTCTGCGACAAATTTATTCTTTTCTCTCAGGTATCCCTCGGTGTCAATTACTCCGGTGATCGCCCTTCTTCTAGCGCATCCATTGGGAAAGCTCTGGGACCACGTTTTTCACGAGGACGATGCGGCCGGAGTCATCAAGTCAGAGAAGGGAAGATGGGGCAGGTTCAAGACGTGGCTTGGCCAAGGCCGGTGGAACCAAAAGGAGCATAGTTGTGTCTATATTTCCAGCAATGTCTCGTTTGGCTTCGCTTTCGCTACCGATGTATGTATTTCGTGACCAACCCGTTCATGAATGAACTAAATATCCTCAGGTTATTGTGGAACAAACACATTTCTACCATCAAAACCCAGGAGTCACATACCAGATTCTCCTCACTTTGTCCACGCAGATTCTAGGCTATACTTTCGCAGGCCTGACAAGACAGTGGCTTGTCTACCCTGGCGCAATGATCTGGCCCGGGACTCTCATGTCTACGGCTATGTTTACAACTCTCCATGGTGAAGAAAACAAGGTTGCGAATGGATGGAGGATATCAAGATTTAAGTTCTTTGTCCGTCTCCCTATCAGATGATCTGATTATTTCAATCACGACTGACGGGTGTATTCGTGATTAGCTTCTGGTGTTCATTGGAGGTTTCTTCTGGTACTTTGTGCCCGGCCTTCTGATGCCGGCGCTGAGCTATTTCAATGCTGTCACTTGGTTTGCACCAGACAATGTTCCTGTCGCCAATCTGGTATATCTCCCCTACCCTCCTCCCCCGCTATGGAAGATTAGACGAACAAGTAGGTAAAGTCTTTGGTGGCACGAAGTTTAATCTAAAAATGATGCGTGTTCCAGTTTGGCGTAGCCTCGGGCTTGGGGATGTTCCCTCTGACCTTCGATTGGGCGCAAATATCCTATGTCGGGTCACCCTTGATGACCCCTTTCTGGGCTGCAGCAAATGTAGTCGCCGGTTTGGTCGTGGTCATGTGGGTAGTGGCACCAATCTTATGTTTGCCCCTCCCCCCTCCCTCCCCACCTTTCATCGCTCTCTCCTTTCCAACACCCCCCACGGGCAGCGGCTAATGCATGTATGTACCTTACCGATGGAACTGCTCAGATTACGGGAACGCATTGTATAGTTCCTACATGCCGATTCTTTCCAGTGCCGTCTTTGATAATACCGGACATCCGTACGATGTATCCAAAATCCTTACAAAGGATTTCCTGTTTGACGAGGTGGCTTACAAAAACTACAGCCGGGTCTTTCTACCCATCACGTGAGTTTCCCTTCACTCTTAAAAAAATTCTAAAACGAGTCAAGTTATCAGATTATCTGACTGTGAAATTACAGCTACGTCCTTTCCTATGGATTACAATTCGCGGCGCTGACCGCGCTCGTTACCCATACCGCCTGCTGGCATGGCAAGGATATCTGGCGGCAATGGGGCCGAGTTCGGAAGGAGTTCTCGAGCGGAAGACTCGGAGAATCTGCCTCGCCGGCGGTGTCCGGCGCCGGGTATGTTCCCATCCCAAACGGGAATGCAAATCGAAGCAGTGCGAGTCGCTCTAGGAGGGGAAGTAGGCACGGCAGGCGTCGCAGCATCCTCAGTGACAGAGAATGGGACGAACTCACTCAGCGCGAGGATGTGCATATGCGGCTTATGCGCCGCTACAGAGAAGCTCCGACGAGCTGGTACTTGGCCACTTTTCTCGTGATGATTGCAGTAGGAATATTCGTAGTGGAATAGTACGCTTTTCTCCATACCTCCTCCTTTCTCAAAGTCTAACGGGAAAATAAAAATACTAGCTACCCCGTACATCTCCCATGGTACGGCCTCCTCCTCGCCCTCGGCGTCTGCGGTACCCTGTTCGTGCCAATAGGCATAGTAATGGCTATAACAAACCAACAGTCCAGCATCTTCCTAATTTGCCAGCTAATCTGCGGCACCCTCTTCCCGGGGCGCCCAGTGGCGAACATGGTCTTCGTGACATACGGTTACATAACCTCCACCCAGGGCCTGAAGTTCGCAGCGGACCTGAAGCTAGGCCACTACATGAAGATCCCCCCACGCCTGCTATTCTCCGTGCAGATGGCAGCGACGTGCGTCTCCTCGCTCACCCAAATTGGCGTGCTGAACTGGATGTTTGCCTCTATCCCGGGCTTATGCACACCCCAGGCGATGAACGGGTTTACCTGTCCTATTGCTAGGGTGCATTTCAACGGGAGCGTACTGTGGGGCGTTGTCGGGCCTAGACGCTTCTTTGGCAAAGGCGAATTGTACAGGTCACTCATGTGGGCTTTTGCGGTGGGCGCTTTGGCCCCTATCGTTTTGTTCGCGGTTTATAAGTATGCTGGCAAGGGGGGGAATTCTAGGAAGACGAAGGTAGCGTGGTTGAGGAAGGTTAGCTTGCCCGTTGTATTTGGGAGTTTGAGTTGGATTCCGCCTGCGGTTCGTTTTCTCCCTTTCTTTGCTCGTTTTCCCCACTCTCTATCCTGATGAGTGGCTGACCGGGATGCGTGCGATGCAATAGACCGGGTTGAACTTCTCGACTTGGGTTATTGTTTGCTTCGTTTTCAATTATTACCTCTTCCGAAGAGCGCCCGCTTGGTGGGGGAAGTATACTATGACTCTGTCCGCTGCACTGGACGCGAGCCTCGCCGTGGGCTTAGTGGTTGTGTTCTTTGGGTTTATTTACCCAGGTTGGATGGAGGGGTTCAGTTGGTGGGGGACTGAAGTATACAAACGTGGGTGCGACTGGAAGGCATGCGCTTACCTCCAGGTGCCCGAGGGGGGAGTATTCGGGCCCGGGAGGTGGTGATGATTTTTTTTTTTTTCTGTCTTTTCGCTTTTGTCGCTATACTACATGCGCGCTACTCCGGGAAGCTAGAGGAGAAAAGGTGTTTATGGGATGGAAAGCGTCGGTGGAGTTAACTTTGTTTGCTAGAATATAGATTCCATAATGGCATATTGTTTCGTCTCATATCATATATTCACATCCCCCCCCCTTCGCTTACCTCCCCCGACCCACCACCCCAACCTCATCTCCACTCTCAGATCTATGACACAGGACTAACTTTATCAGTTCGCCCATCATCCGCAATTCTACCCGAGTACACTTCATCCCGCCCCTCCTCGATAGCCACCGCCTACGAGCTTACCCTTCTACGTCGTGCACGGCTACGTCGACTGCGTTATCGAATTATCCTCGGATCTGTCCTACGTTTAGTTAACCCGACTACTGGAAAACCAGGGGAACAGGAGGTGGCGGAATGTGCCTCCGACGCCATGAGTTCCACTCATCACACCAGCGATCCTCCCTCCGACGGATGCACCGGTGTTGGCACCAGCGCTTTCACGAGGGCGGGAGGAAGGTACTAACCGGATAGCTCCCAGGAAAGCCCATATTACCGGGATTGCCGACGGTCCTCCAACGTTTTATTAGATGCTTTCCTGGCAGGCCCCGTTGAGCGCGAGTGATGGGTTGTGTCTAATTCTGCGTCGACACCACTAAATTGCTCTAGATTACAGTATCTGTCGTTGCTGCGGCAGCCATGACAAGCGTGAGCGCTTCTTAGCCCCTCCGACTGGTAACCTATTCGTAGGGGTTTACCGTACTTATCCTTCCACTGGCTGGTAAGTAAGTTCGAAAGAGCCCATGTGAAAGCGTTCCCCACCCTCTTCCAGAGAGATCCAGGGATGTAAGATGCATGATAGCCCAGCTTGGAAACTATTATATGTCTGATTTTGGGAAAGTAGGCGTTGTATCGCATCCCAGCTGGCAATGAGGAAGGAAGGAAGGAAGGAAGGAAGGAAAGCCCAACCCCGCGCCGTTCAAAATGCTATACGTAGAATAATAATAATTGAAAAATCTCCCTGTGATGTTTGAATTGCCACTCCCGCCTACCTACCTACCTGCCTAACCCTTTTAGTAGTAAGTGTTTGTTGTTTCTTTATTTGTTCTGTGGTGAGGAGGTGCCGGGAACAAAAAGGGGAGCTTTTGGATGGAGGTGGTTTCTGGCTTTCTTTGCTTGACCTGGGGGAAGGAAAATTTCTAGATGTTCCTGGAGTCTGTTATTTTCGATTTTGGGGGGGCTTTTGCGGTTGGAGGGAGGGTGGTGTTGCAGTTGTCTATCTGTGATCCGGATGTATCGTACTTTTAGTCCGTTCAAGGGGAGTAAATATGTGAGTTAGGGATGCTTCCCCCTCTAGTGCTTGCCCGTCTTATCATACACGGTGAGACAGTGGTAGCAGCAAGGAATAACCAGGAGGATGAAGAACAGCGCAGGACCGCTCGAGTGATGTTTCGTGACCCCAACCCCCACCCCCCGAAGAACGGGCGAGCAAACAAAAGCGTAATGGGTGAAACCTGGCAGCGACCCTGAACCCCCGCAAAATATGTGAAGATGAAAGGATAAAGTTTCAGGTTTCATCTGCTGCATTAGGTAATGACGAGTTTGGGATCCGGGGGAGCGTTACTTGGGTGGGGGGTGATCACACCCACCGCTGCAGGATGGGGTGCTGCTTGTTGAGGGGAGTGAGGTGTGTGGAGTCTGTGTTCTAGAGCATCGTTGTGTCCTAATGTTCTAGAATGGAGCTAGTGAGTGGGCAGGGATACTGTCTATGGCCTGGAGATATAGCGGCCATGTACTGTATGTATTTTGGATATTAGAGATGCATGATTGGACCACATCTAGCACTTTTGTTGAAGCGGGCGATTATATAGTGAGGGGGGGTGAAAGTATTTAAGATTGGGTATGGCGCCTATATAAAAGCAGAGGAGTGATGAAACCCGCCAGAGTTGAGGGGGTACGAGGGATTACCAACTCCCTGATGAATGTTTGATAGGAATAAGAGGGAGGGAAAATCCCCTGCACTGGAGAGGAAATCCTCTTTTCTTAATCCGAACTAAGTTACCGCGCAATGTGCCTCCTTCCAAGGTCATCTACCTATCTAACGTTGATAAACCCACCACGTTATATTACAAACACGTATATATATAACATCATATATCAAGCCACCGGGGTACTTCCTCTTCTCTCCCTGAATCCCATTTCTACAATGTTTGTCAGTCTCAATATCAACAAGAGCTCTGATTCCATCACACCCCAATCCGCCGACATACCGCCCCGCAGATAAAAGTGTAAGTTGCATCATAACACAGTGCCAAATTCGCATAGTGGGGCCCAAGCACCAGCGCTGTATGAGTTCTCCCGACCTTCCTCGGGAAAAGTCATCCGGTACTGCGCGTTTCATGGCTCCCTGCTCACCCGCAGTCTTGAAACTCACCCCCGGCGAAAATGCAGCCTGGTAGGAGGATAGCAACACTCTCTAGCGGTTTGGCGCTGAAGATGTGTTTCGTTTTGCTTCTGTGTGGAAGAAGGGGAAACATCACCAGATTTCCCCGAAGAATCGCGTCATTTCCTACAGCAACATCAGGTATCATAGGCAGTAATTATGTGGGGGAAAGGGCTAGGGCAGATTTCGGTGGTTGTAGTTGGTGAGGCGATTCGATTAGACATTAGCGGACAGTGTCGGGGAAGCAGTTGTGAGATTTTTGCCCAGGGGGAGGAATTCCTAGGGGCTGTCTTTTCCTATTTATATCCGTTATCTGGCTGCGCTCTATGTTGGGCTTGTGTGACCGGTTGGGCCTGGGAGTATCGAGTAGGGGTTGAAATACGACGCCAGAGTAGGAGAGTGAGGAAGGAAGGAAGGAAGAAGAGAATGAAGGAAGCTCGCGGCATGCATATAACTGACAGGAAAACACTTGTCAAAAGTGATGCGGGTTGCATTTTTGGCGAGGAGAATAGTCCCTGAATTAGGCGATTCCAAAATATCGTCAAAACCGCCATCTGTTAATCTAGATGCTGTGCTATTGACTTACCCCTCAGTTTTGGAAGCGGGTACGGTTCGTGAAGATGCTTCACAAAAACTCACTCGATCTGGGCAATCCCCAGCTCGGCGGCATATCTGCTACTCTCCGGGACTCAGAAAGGGGATTTAGACACTCCCAAGCCCAGGGAGCCCAGAAGTGGGCCTGCCTGCTGATCGCTTTTTCCGACCTTTTTATGTTAGTAAAGTGGGTAATTACCGCAGTCGCGTGGTTGGCAGGCGGAGCTGTGGTCATGCATCTTTGCCATCACCTGTTCGGGCCAGACTATATCGCTCGTGCATCTGCGCCACCGGGACTGCAGATCGGATCCTGATGTCCCTCAAACTAGAGGCTATATAACTTCGACTATCACGCGAAGTGGGCCTGCGTTCTCCGCGACCTGAGCTGGCCTGGGCGCTTTTACCATGGTGAGCGCGGAATATGAGACCGGGGGTTAGTTTGCCAAAGATCTATAGATATGAATGCCCAAAGAGCTTGAGTTCTGTTGTAAGAAAATATGAGAAGGTAGGGCTGGTGTGCGCGAGTCACCCCGGTGCCAGAGATTGTCGGCTATTTAGCTGATAGTTGAGGCTAGAGAAGTACCGGTATACGGATGCCGAGATCTTGCTCGTTATTAGGGAGAGCGTAACGGAGATATAGAGAGAGGGTGGAGGATGGAGAGCTGGCTGAAATAGATATGTATGATACCTGTAAATCGGGGTGGTTAGTGGCATTTTGCGGTAGCTTCTACAGGGTTGGGACAAAACAAAGGCTCCTGAAGGGACCGAAGGGAGGTATGGTATATAATCTATTGGAGCAATACTAATTGTGATTCTGCTGGGTATTCATGGGTCTCGCAAAGCTCGAGCTGCCTACGGCTAGCGGGAAATCCGACAGAACCGTCCCCGATCCGGCTTATGTACACCACTGTAATGCCTCGATTATGGGCGAAGTTCATATTCCGATGGGAGGGATGTGTGCTATCTATATGCTAGTTGTAGAAGGTTCTGATTGTTACTACAAAGTCCTGCTCGAGCGCCGGTATGCTATAGGCCTGATTGGTACTGGGAAAGGATGAGAATATTCTCCATAGCTCTTGCTCAGTTTCTCCCGCTACTGAGGCCGGCCCGGCGACGCCGGGATAATAAATTAGTTGACTCCCGCCGCCGAGCAAGTTGGTTTTATGGACAGGTTCTGGATGGGGCTCTAAGCGGTTCAGCATCCAGGGATCCCAGCAGGCAGAAGACCGCTTACTTGGGAATACTAGAAATGGTAAAATAAAATAAGCATGAGTGGATGATTTCCTGCGGGCGTGGATTCCCGGGTTTCCGCATTTCGGTCGTTTCATGCCCCCCGCAGACCTTTAGGACACATCTTCGAGACTTCCCCCCGGCGATCCTCACGACAAAGGTTTGCCATTTCATACCACACGAATAAGGGTTTCCTTGGTATGTTGATAGAGTATCATTTGGATTTAGGTAGGGGGAAATATCACAGCAGCGCGTTGTTGTCGATGACTGAAATTTGGGGACCTGTGGCTACGGAAAGTCATCCATTCATAACGCAGCAGCCATGACATCTCCGCATTTCTGAGACCGACCGACGGTTTTTGCAATTGATGGAGGTAACACTTATCCGGGTAATTTTTAGCAGCAGTCTTTTGGTGGAGAAATGCCAACCAAACCAACGTAACCTGCCCAGAATGTCTATGGGAAACCATCTGATGGTGTACTGGTAGCCTCCGGGGATGAGAGGCGGGGTAGTCATCAGGTGGTTTCGCCTGCCTTACGAGTGGGAAGATGTAGGGCCATGTGGCGGGGCCCTTTGGTAAAGAGAACAAAAAACCCCTCGATTCCTGGTAGATGCTTGGAGAGCTAGGTTTATGCTGAACTGACTGACAGGAAGCTGCGCGTTTGCCGTTTGAGCAGGAGGCGAGAACCAAGGAGTTTCGTCGGAGTACGATATCAGTTTATCGGTATTCTATTGATAAATTTGCTGGATTTAGAGTAGCGTCCCTCGCTTCAGACCATTGACTACCATGCGGTAGGAGAGTCTGGGGAAATCGTCGTCGCTCGAGTACTCGCAGGATTAGTGGATACTCTGTAACACCAGGAGCTGTTTTCTTGGGAGCAAGTTTGCATCGCTCATTTGAGGGATTTTATTTGGCTCTATAACGATTTCCACGACGGGTAGGTCGAACACCTGCTGAGCCAGGTGTTGATGGTGAGGCTGTCCAGATGGTGTTGGTGGGAAGTTGGGGATCGTTCTCGAGTCTCGTGCTGACACTTTCACATGCAAATGTCGAAGCGGAAATGAGTCCCCCTGGTTTTGCACTTCCGAGGGCCAAATTTGCTTGGGTTCGGTTTGGCCGTCGGGAACTCCCCTGTTCGGCATAGGGCAGCTTATGGTTAGGCTGCATGACAGCCAGGCAAACAGGCCAACTGAGGCCCAACAAGAAGATTTGGCGGTTAGGCAGACTTGCGAGGAATTCGCTGTGCAGCGCGGGTTAGACCTAGACCCTATTTTTTTAAAGGCGTCGCATTAAAAAAAAGTCGCCATCTCTGCTTAACTGGCACAATTTTCAGCCTCCTCCCACCGCATCTATCTCTTGGGACTTACGGAGTAACCCGTGACCTGTTGCCCTGGCAGCGGCATGAGAGATCCTGCGAAAAGCCCCTAAATTGAGATGGAGGGCTGCTGCAACCAATCTAGAGTTTTAATCTTATCAGATGCGAGTGTGCATGGTCATTCGGACCTCTCCTCCGGCTCACAGAGAGCAGAGTTATCCAAACTTGCCTTACTCGTAAATTTACTGGGTTAGTCAATCAGATTTCCCGAGACTGGAGCCTCCGCAGCAGGATCTAGCAGTCTAGCATCGCTGGGGGGAAAACTTCCTTCCTTGTCCCTCCTTGTTGTTCAAGCCCCCTTCCCCTCCCTCTCCCCAAGAGAAACCTTTCCTCATCATTGAAAAATCAAGCACTCCCCTAGCTTGCGGCTCGGAATCTTGGCCCCTTCTTCCTTTGCCACCACCCCTGATCTTACCCGCGGTACCTGTTTATTACCCGCGGTGGTATCCCCTGTTGCACTCACATGAATGGAAACCACACGCAGACATCATGCTCCTTCTATACACCTCCAACATAAGTAGAGTTGGTGATGTTCATCGCTACACCTTAACCTATGCTCCCCGCATTGATCGAGCAGGGCCTCCTCCCACTGCCCTTTATTTACGCATCAAGAACACCGCTCCATTACCATTCCGCGCAGCCTATTTACATGGACCTTACACTCTCTACGTATCCGTACGACGAAAGGAGTTCCAACCGTGGCCGCCGAGGACTCCCGGAACTCGGGGTCGGGATGAGGAGTTGCGGAGTGAAGCAGACAGGAGCTCCGAGGGGGGTATTGGCGAAGGGGGAATTCCAGAGTTTGTTATATGCACCGGAGGGAAGGGGGGAGGCATGGGCTAATGAAGCGTGGCAGGTTTGACCCGCACTTGAAAGCAGGAGCCAGTTTTTACGCTACGCTTCCCCTGCCGGCAGAGTTGATAGAGGATGCATCGCGGAATAACGACACGGACACCGTTGGGCCGGATGAGGAGCAGCAGGGGATCATTTACGGTGCCAAGAGACGGAAGAGCGTGACGTGGATAGTGGAGGTGGTTTCTCAAGTCATTTTCTCAGCCAAGGCGAGCGTAAACTTTGAGGTCCTTCTCGGCGATGACGAGAATTGCTTGAGCACTGGGTACGGATTCGGGTCCGGGAGTGCTTCGCCAAGGCCTGAATCTGCGGGTAGCGGTGATAGCGGAGTACTGCACAAAGCCTTGCATGTGAGATTACAAGGCACAAGAGATCTGTGGAATATCCCCGCTTTCCCGAGCTGGGGCGATGAGTATGAGGTTCGGAGCGAGCTAGACCCAGAGGAGCAGGATGAAGAACGGGAGCGGAACAAGGAGAAGAAGCGGAAACGAAAGACTAGGAAGGTGCACTTGGTAATCATTACCCACGGGCTTCACAGCAACACAGGAGCGGATATGTTATTCATGAAAGAGGCCATCGACGAAGAGTACCGAAAGGGGGAAATCGCTGCAAGAGAGAAAGCGATGAGGGAAGGCACAGAGTTCAATGAGGATGATAGGGAGATGGTTATCGTGCGAGGATTTCACGGAAACGTCTGTCGGACAGAAAGGGGAATAAAGTTTCTGGGCCGGAGACTAGCAAAGTATGTGCTTAACCTGGTGAACCCGAGTAGTCCCCCCCCATCGCCCGTTCCCCATAAATTACAAAAACCTCGAAAATCACACCACCATCCGCACCTAGCCGTCCCACCCTCACCGGCTTCAGAAGACATTCCGCCGTATGAAATCACCAGCATCTCTTTTGTCGGACATTCGCTCGGGGGTCTTGTTCAGACATATGCAATAGCATACATCCATGCTCATGCACCCGACTTCTTCACCTTGCACAAACCTATCAATTTTGTCACCCTCGCAACCCCGTTCTTGGGTCTTTCCAATGAGAACCCCATCTATGTCAAGTTCGCCCTAGATTTTGGTCTGGTAGGACGTACGGGGCAAGATCTGGGGCTTACTTGGCGTGCACCCTTCCCATTACCCGCATTTGCCAAACCGTCCAACTCCAATGAGGCAGATACCAGCAAGCCGTTACTACGGATACTTCCGACGGGACCAGCTCATGATGTTTTGAGGATGTTTAGGAATCGAACAGTCTATGCAAATGTGGTGAATGACGGGATTGTTCCATTAAGAACTAGCTGCCTGTTATTCCTTGATTGGAAGGGTCTCGGCAAAGTTGAAAAGGCCCGTAGAGAGAACGGATCAGTAGGCGGACTTGTTGGGTGGGGGTGGGGGCAGTTGATAAATGGGACAGGACGGGGAGTTAGCCCTAGGGCAAGTGTGTATGGTGCTGGGCCTTCAGCTGGTAGCAGTCCCACGATACCCTGGTTCAACACTGGTACCCGCAAACCGGAAGAAAAGGTGGAAGAAAGCCGTGTCACTGAAGCTCCTAGGACCGGAGAGCCTACGAGGAGAGAGGTGGAGAGTGGAATGTCAACGAATAGTCAAGACTCTAGCGAGAACTCTGCTACCACCAGCTCTGCGCCGAATCCATTCACTTCCATCCTCACTCTCTTTCGGCCTCAGGCAGCCAAACGTAAGGGCAAAGAAAAGGACACCCCGAAGATTTATCGTCGGAGTCAAACTATTGACTCGGAATCCGATGCGAGGCCGGGCTCCATTATACCAGAGCCACCATCTCCACCTTCTCCTAGCTTGTCCATCCCACCTAACCTTCTTGCCCCCCCGAGAACCTCAATTCTTGAAGCCGCTGGAGACGTGTTGAACCCACCTCTACCGAGCCCTGCTTTTATATTGAATCCACATTCCCGGCCTCGCACGATCTTCCATGATAGAATATACTCTGCAGCCGACATCCCACCACCGAGCCAATCCAACCCTATGAAAGTAGAGGAGAAAATTTCTAGAGCATACCATGCAGGACTCAGCTGGCGGAAGGTACTTGTAAGACTTGAGCCAGATGCTCACAATAACCTCGTTGTCCGAAGGATGTTCGCGAACGCCTACGGATGGCCAGTCGTCCAACATCTTACCGAAACCCACTTCGGTGCATCCCACGCTGCAACCACGGATGATTCCCTCGAAACTCATCAGGATCAGGCGGATGTTGCTGGGGATAAATACCTGAAAGTCGGTGGCACTAGTCCAATCAAGAGGTGCAGCTCCACAGAATCTTCCGCGCAATGGTCTGACAGGGCGTTCCTGGTTTCGGACGATGAAGACGAGCCCTCTCAGACTGAGGAACTCTCTGCGTTCTTAAACCCCCCCGCCGCGACAACCCGAAGTAGTGCGCGGGCTCACAAAACGCCATGTCCAGCGGAAGTCGCGAAGGTCGCCGTCCTTGCCTCCCCTACCGAGGAACCTGGCGGTTTAGGAATCATGGGGGTCAGCGGGGGAGTCGGACTGGCCAGTAGCGACGCGGTGCGGATGCTTAGAGGAAGCGTCCAGGAAGGTGTTGCGGAGAGAGTTGCTCGACTCGGATTTAATTGAGTTAATGTTATATAATTTTGCTTTTTCTTTCTAGCGAGGAGTTTTATAGAGATTCGGTTTATGCTTGTTTATTGGATAGCTCTGTGTCTGCAGTAATAAGGATTGTATGAGTTTTGTTGTGGTCGTCTGTGGTCTCTATTTGTTTCTTGTGACTATGGTCGCATATTTCCCTTTTTCATTTGATATTCTAGAGTATAGATTGATATCGTGGGACGGAGCACGGCACACTTTGTTATTCCTTGATCGCTCGGGGGCCACTCTTTATCTACTGGTACAGCATACAGTATATAAAACTTGACATTTGACTATTTCTCATTGGGGGTTCATTTTGGGAAGCTGTATCTTTCCGGTGCTGGGGTCAAATCAAAGAGGCACGGAGATTCTAGAATAATAAATTTCGAGGATTCACATTATTTTTCCCGCTCCAAAAGCTAGAGCGGCATCACAGCTCTGCATGTAGGAGTTTACGATCGAATCCTAGGGTTTGTCTGTTTGCAAGTTTGCGTTTTACCAGTGGACCGTTCCCGCGGGCCCTTGCGGGTTAGATGTACCTTTAAATTTCCGCCAGGTGATCAAAAGAGACTTTTTCATAAAAAAGGCTATGATAATATATACGAGGATTGGGGTCGTGTTTTGAGGTCGACCACATTTCAGGCAACTGTGGTGGGCGATCTACCGGCCGTGTATGGTACTCGCGTCAGATAGATTAATAAGAAGGGTCGTCTTGCTGCCGCTGCTACAGGGGGTTGCAAAGTCACTTAACGGGCAAAGCTACGGTAACCTATGATTAACCCCTGGGCTTTCGCTTAAAAAGCTCGCGTTAGTGCCATCAATAGACCACATAGAAAACCTAAGACCACTCGACGGCCAGGTCGTCCCTTAGTCCTCCACTCCTTTAATTCTCCAACCTGCTCTGCTTCTCTTCCCTTCCATCTACCATACTTCCCTCCTTTCTCTACCGTACTCTACCGACGACGGAATACCTACGGATAAAGGTATGTTTCTACGTGTTTTCTAACAAATTTGTCCTGGATAAGCTAATTGATTCATCTGGTCAGAACGAAAGATGTCAAACGAAAGCACCCCAGCGGCTCTGGCTGAACTGTACACTCGCATCATCCCAGTACTTGAGGAATCCGCTACCCCTACCAAAATGTGGGGTGTGACGCTCTCCACCGACAAAGAGGATTTTCACACAAAGCTCATTCTCCAGAAGTTCCTCCGCGGGAACAAGAATAACGTTGCTGCTGCCGAGAAGCAATTCGTTGAAACGATCAAGTGGCGCAGGGGCTATTTCGATGCTGACGGAAAGGTGCTCGGCACTTGGGATGAGAAGAAGTTCGCAGGGTTGGGCTGGATTACGAAGGAGAGGATCGAAAACAGTGATCAGGAGGTGGTTGTTACCTGGAATATTTACGGTGCTGTGAAGAACTTGAATGAGACATTCGGGGATGTTGATGAGTGTGTTTTTACCCTTGCCTGGTTATTGTGGGCAATTATTGACTATTAGTAGATTCCTTCGCTGGCGTGTGACCCTTATGGAACGGACCGTCGATCTTATGGAGCTTGGCTCAGTCAAGACCCCCATTCCTGAGAAGGGCACCGATCCTTACAAGGCGTTCCAAATCCACGACTACCTCCAGGTCACTTTCTTGCGCACTCCTCCTGTGGTCAGGACGGCGTCTAAGAAGGCTATAGATCTTTTCCAGAATTATTACCCCGAGTGCCTGGACAAGAAGTACTTTGTTAACGTGCCTCTTCTTATGGGTTGGATGTTTAGTGCCATGAAAATGATAATCAATAAGACCACCTTTAAGAAATTGTATATGCTTACTTATGGCGCTTCCCTTGCCGGCGAGTTGAAGTCGGAAACCGTTCCGGAGGAATATGGTGGGAAGGGTGTTAAGTTGTCTACTAAAGGGATGACAATTGACCCGGATGGCCAATTAATTAAGCCAGAACTCAAGGGAGTTGAATCTGGCGATGTTGATGCCGTTGTGACAACCGAAGCACCGGAGGAGCCGGCACAGGTAAAGGAGGAAACGGAGGGTTCTAAGGTTCCAGAGGAACCCAAGGCGTCAGAGGAACCTAAGGCGTCAGAGGAACCTAAGGCGTCAGAGGAATCTGGGATGCCGGAGGGATCTGGCGCGGTCGAGGAACCCCAGACAGCAGAAAAACCCGAGGACACCGAGAAACAAAGGGAGACGGCAAAAGCAAGCCAAACCAATGAAACTGGCGAGACAATCGAACCGGTCACCGTCGCCACTCCTACTACTGCTACTACTGCTACCACCCCTGCCGTTCCTGCCACCCCGACCTCTTCTCCTGCCGCCCCCGCCTCTCCCCTTCCCGAACCGCCGGTTGACAAAACCTCCTCCCCGGCCGAACCCGAGACCGATGTGCCGCCCCCCGTCCCAGCTAAAAACAGTGGAGAGCAACCGCAAAAGTGATCCCCTTGAGGGGCCATGTCTTCCCCCTGTCACTCTCTCGCGATGTACCCAAAACGTGGGAGGGGACTTGGCAGTAAAAGTTGTGTTTTATCCTCCAACTATGGGAGGGATAGGGATACCCCTTGTATTGTAGTTTTTCTTTCTCTTTGTTTTCCAATTCTTACGGAACTAATTCATACGAAGTGGGTGGTGGGAGATTTGTGCTTTGTGTGAATTAGTTTGTGCGTGGGTTGGCCCAAGTTGAGTACTGCATTGGGCCGGAGAGTGGATCAACCAACTATAGTATTAATGCTAGCATCGTGGCCTAATTTTCTTCCCCCTTGCATTGATAGATTGTGGACTTTGGTGCAGACACTAACGTGATATTATGGCCTTCACGCGGATGAGAAGGTTTGGTGGAGGGTAGGCATTGGTACGTGTTGTGATCGAGAGCTGCATCCCCTGCAGTGTTGATATTGCCGAATTTCCCTACATCATGCCAAATAGGCACTACTCGAGTACAGCAGTCAAATTAGCGTATTAATTTGATTGGTGGGTTCAACCTCCTGCGCGTTGTAAAGCTATCACATGACTGGATGTTGGCTTGCAAATATTAACCGGTGCATTACCCCCACAGCTATGGCTAAACATTACTCCCATATCAGGTTTAGTGCTCCTGTTGACGGAAAAATGTCTGCATCATAACTTGACCTGAAATGCTTCCGCTATCACTCCGTTGACATATCATAATATCATATCAAGAAAAGTGGGAAGCTATTATAATTTTTTGGTTTTCATTTTAGCGCGATGTAGGCACTATCATCAACACTACAGGGGTTATAATAATATTATAAAGTCCGGAAGAGACGAAAGGTTTTTGGCGATCGCATACGGTACTCTCCACCCCCCGGTCGCCACACCTGCTATAGGTTAGTGAATAGAGGGTTGAAACAACTCTACGACAAGAGCTTCGATGGGTAAGAGATGAGAGAGAAAGCAAGCCTTTGCCGCCGACTCGTGAGAATGGGGAAATAATAATAATATCGGGGATTATTGTTGTGCCTAGTGAATGTGCAATCGTGTATGATATAAGTCGTCCCGTTGCTATTAGTGATGATGATCCCGGATGAATTCTGGAAGGACTACTGGGGCGGTTGTTGGGATTGACGGGTGTTGGGCGGGTGGAATAGGTATCTCTATTTAGGATTTATCAGAAACGATCCCTGGCGAGCCGGACCCTCTAAGTTAAGCGGTGGGTCGAATGAAGAGTTTACACGACCGCTTATTGAGTGCGGAAAGCATGAAGAGAGAGCTTTACTGAAGGCGAAAGTGAGAGAGTGAGAGAGATTAAAGGTTAAACAAGAGTTGTAATGAGGCCAGTTTCATCGGCATTCGTCGTCTGTGGTTGGGGGGGGGGGGAGGACCGCTGAGAAGAGAAAGAGGGTAAGCGAGCACCACAACTAATGATAACTAGGATAACCTTGTGACGAAGCTTCGGCTAACAACTCATGATATCCAACTGTTGGAATATGCGGATATCATACTGTATTTATGCTAGTATCGTGGAGTTCACGATGCGTGGCGAGCTAGTGAACTAGCGTTAAGAGGTCTGTGGGATTCTGCATATGGACAGCTACAATAGGGGTACTCGGGTATATAGCAACGCCCCCGAGGACCATAGTTAATTAAGTAATTCTTCTATCGCATTTTCCTCTTTTTCTTGTCGATATGTCTCTTAGGATTTCAACACCAACAGAATTTGGTTATCCGAGTGATTTGGGGTGATCCTGGATGGGTTTTGGGGAGAGTGGTGTGGGGTTGGTTATCTGGTGGTGGTGCTATAGTAGAGTACCGGTATAAAGGTAAAAAAGTCAATTTATTATTTGTTAAATCTGACCCGTTTAAGCAGTGTTTTCGTAAAGGGTTGAATGTGATGGTCTGAGGAGTCGGTTTGGTGGTGGTGGGGTTTTGTGATGATTCGTGGAATCTGTCTTTATAGTTTATGTTTATGTTTTATGATAACTTTACTGTGTATTTTAATTGAATAATATTATGTTTTGTTTATTTGTGGATATTACACTTGTTATTGTTTACTTGGTTGAGTGAACTGAGTGAAAAGATGTTTTTTATTTATTTATTTATTTATAGCCTTTTGTTCTCTTTGGGCTTCCTCTTCTACTCTTCGTCTTGCCCTTCCTAAACTACGGTACTGTCAGTCACGTGAATGGCCATGGGGAAAATTACACAGCAGCACGCAAAACATCGTGAATGTCTGATACCGTTATTCTGGTATCATAGCTTGAGCACTGTGGCGAAAAGGGGTTTTTAAAGGAGAAAAACGGATAAGAGCAGGACGACATCATCACCGAACCCGGAAAAAACAATCAACTCTCATCACTTTTTCTTGTTACAACTTATCTCATTCCATCACCGGCTATGAAATTGAAATAAACAGCTCTAACGTAATTTACGGGGATGCGGCTCACGACAGGGATCCGGCTCACCCATAGCAACTATTGGAAAATCAAATCTACATTTGATTATCACAACAAATAAATGAGGTACAACCCTGAGAATCAAGCAACAGGTACTTTGAAATATAGAGAATCTGAAAATCTAGTTTTTATTTCCTGGTGATAAATTGTTATTCTAATATAGAGGTTTAAAGATTGTCTATTTCATATATAAAGTGTGGTTTTTCATAAGCATA
>Ga0307509_10002892_pt1 | contig 27152 bp, 29 predicted proteins | sample 10_EM_MG_FD_202245 | JGI IMG/M metagenome (GOLD analysis project Ga0307509, IMG submission 202245) | Populus trichocarpa ectomycorrhiza microbial communities from riparian zone in the Pacific Northwest, United States - 10_EM | ecosystem: Host-associated > Plants > Roots > Unclassified | place... | reverse complement strand
TCTCCTGACGGGAGGGTCCTGGAGGGCTACTATCATAGGAGGGGAGGCTAACTGACTAATGCTGTTCATAAGGGAGAGAAACACATCCCAGCTCCCAAGGCTGTTGTGTTGGACGATGGAAAAGGAACGAAGAGTCCCCCTGGCCGGCCGGGGGGACATGGAAGGGCTCCCGTTGTACTGCATTATCGGGCCCTGCCCGGTTCGTTGGAGGGAGCAGGGGAGGGGCTGGGGGCCACCTGGGGGAGTGGACCACCGGCCCCTGGAGTAGGGCGCAAAACCGAGGGAGGAGCTGAGGGGCAGGTTGGACGAGGGGTAACCACCTCGAAGGCAGGGAGAAGTCTTCTTACAGTTGATGGGGCAGAGGGTCTAGGGGTTTCGGCAACAGCCTCACCCTCGTCTTCGGTCGTGTCCATGTCTCCTTCGGCAGGGACGGAGGGGGGGTGTTCCTGTGCGTGGGTTGCTTCTTCAGCGGGAGGGAGACGGCTAGGTCTAGCCGGGCAGGCAGGGTCAGTGGCAGGGTGGTCGTCCCCACAGTTAGCACAGTGGGCAGGGGAGGCAGAGCAACAATTCGCCACAGGGCGGAGGTTGCCTTCCTTGGGGCATGTGGGGTTGGGGCAGCGGTGCTCCGTCTTACGATGATGGAGGGCGCAAATTGAGCAGACAGGGTGATCGTATTTGCAGACGGGGGCCGTGTGGCCGTACCTCTGACAGTTGCGGCATCGAGTAGTCTTGTTGGCGGAGTGGGCGGTTTTGACATCTCTCTTGCGAGACAGAAGGAAGATGTTAGGGCCCATCTTCTTGCCATCCTCGGGGCAGGTCGTGACAACGACCGAGGAGGCAAGTTTTAGAGAGCGGGTTTCAGGATCCGGGTTGAGGAAGCGGGCCGAGGTGATCTCGATTCCTTTTGCATTGAGAATGGCAGCCTTGAGGTACATGAAGAGTCCTTCGTTGTCCTCGGGGAGATATCGGAGAGGGAGGCCATGGATGGCAAATTGGTTTTCGTTGGGGGCAGGCCTGAAAGGGAGCCATGGGGAGGAGCCGACTGGGAAAGATTTGTTTAGTCGTGCCGCCAGGGCACCGAAGAAGGGAGCGTAATCAGAGGCAGGCGTGTAGGGGGAGACCCCCAAGAGAGTCACTGTTCTATTCGAGTTAACTTTCGCTGTGAAAGACAGAGGGAGGGCGCAGTTGGACGAGCGTAAGACTTCTGCGGCTATGTCGGGGAAGGTGGCGGCAATGGTTTCCCTGTCCGGGTGAGAAAGGGGATCCTGTCTGGGAGCATAGAACCTCCTGGCAGCAGCCGGAAGGGTAGCGGGACTGGAGGAAGAGGTGGAGGAGGAGGAGGCTGGTGAGGATGAGGAGGAGGGAGGAGAGGCCAATGATGCCACCCCTTGGGGAGAGGATTTTTTCTTTCCTTTTGACGGGGGGGCCGAGACTTGGGCGTAAGTTAACCGAGGACAAGTAGGGTCTTGAATCCCTGGAAGGAAGGTGGAGACGGCGGGGTAACCCCCGTTGGCGAAGTGGGAGGCTTCCCAGGAGGTGGGGTGGGACTTAGCAAAAGCTTCAGGGTTACCATAGTATTTGTTGGTGGCGTGGTCGTGCCTGGGGAAGTCGGGATGCAGGCCGGGCGTGGGGGCGGAGGGCTTTCTGGGAGGGGGGGCTGGGGCCGAAGCCTGATTGGTTGGTGGGGGTGCAGGTCTGTGTGACACGGGAGCTGTGCTGATCCTATGTGACAGGTCATGAACCGAAGAGGTGATGGGGGCCAAAGAGGCAGTTAGCTCATCCCTGTTGGGAACCGAGTTTGCCACCTGGCTGATGGAGTCATGGGTGTGCGTGATGCGGTCGTTGAGGGTGTCAACCCTCTCAAGGAGAGAAGCCAGTGCGTTGATTGTCGAGCAGAGAAGAGGGAGGATAATAGATTCACCCGTAGAGAGGTCTCTACCGAGCTCAGAGCTTGTGGGGAGAGGGACAACATCGTTGAAGCCCAGCTTGTTGAGTGTTTCCCCAAGGAAGTTCCTCACGTAAATGATCTGTTCCGAGGGAGGGGAAGTGGAGCTGGGCCTAGTCGAGGGCACCGAGGAAGGAGGGAGAGGGAAACCCTGAGGGGCACCATGGACGGACATTTCGCAGCTCACGAAGAGTGCTACGCGAAGTGCAGCTCACTGAGAGTGCAAGGGAGGCAGCTCACTGAGAGTGCAGAGTATCGTGAGATTTTGTACCAGAAGCAATGTGGTGTTGAGAAATGTAGGGGTAGGGAGATAGCGGAGGCGAAGCTTGACTGAGAATACCATTAGAGTCTGATGCTTGATATACCAGTTACTAATTGTAAGATATAAGTATCATGTAGAATAAATACTCTGGTGATAGCCAAACATCAGCAAAAAAAACATTTTCCCCCCTTTTCCCCTTGTGGATCCATGTCATTGAGTTTTATGTTTTGTCTAATCGCATGTGACCTCATCTAATCCTGAACATCCCTATCGTTATACTGAAAGATAAGCTACTAATGTTAACTTCTGTAAAATCTGAGCTATTTTTAGCAATTGCTGAGTGACATTTTACATACCGAAGTTGAGCAATTTTTGTTCAAACTTTGAAAGTTCAGTATGTAGAAGGTCCGTGGGTTGATGATGGAAATAGCTCATATTTTGCAGAAATTAAGATAAGTATCTACTTTTCAAATATAAGAAACGGGATTTTTGATATTACGATTGGGTGACACGCGATTCAATAAAACATAAAACTCAACTACAGGGGGCACAGGGAGGACCCTGTTTTTTTGCTGATGAAGCTCGAGTCCTCATATTGTTCACTCTGTAGAGATCCATACTACTGTCTAACTCAATCATGCTTACCTCATATTTATGTGATTAATGAAAGATTATTGAGTAATTCAGAAAACTAAATTGAGAGTAAAAAGAGGTATGCCAGGTATATTGGGAAGGGCTTAGTAAGAAAGTGGGAGTAGAGAAATAGGGTAAAGTAAGGGTTCATTTACCTATACACAGCCGTCTAGCAATGGGAGACAGTGCCAAGCATCAAAGCAAGTTATACAGTTGAAGGTGTGTAAAGAAAATAGAATAGTTGTATTTTTAGCTAATATACTATCTAGAATATGGCTTAAGCCCCATTTATCTAACTATCTATTTCAAAAAATTATATTTATAATCGGTGATTGAAATAGACAGTGGTGTCTCAAGCATTTTCTAATAGGTGTGAGAAAGGGCTTGTGTTAGATGGTAGCCTATCTCTAAGACTTGCGAGATAACTAAGACTAATAACCTTTATTGTAGATGGAGATTGTTTAGAAAGGCTCAAGGATTAAGTGTATATATAAAAGTAGATAAAGTGAAGGACATTTCTAGCATAAAACTTATTGTATTTATAGGAGCTCTTTTCAAGTATCTTTTTGGATTTTTTGCTAAAGTATGGGAGGCACTTTAAGATTTATATGTCACGTCTAAGTGTTCGCATGCTACATCTAACTCTCATACAAACTAAGTATCTACTAACTAAATCCTATCTTCTCAAAAAGTGCAAACATCTTTTTACCCTGAAAACTCATTGCCCTATCAACTGACCTCTTGCCTAGAGGACTCTTGCTGATCTTTGGCGGACTCACTCTAGTGAGAGATGCACAGTCCAATGGGTAGCAAGAAAATTGTCCATTGTATACACATTCTGGCTTTTTATTTGAACCAATGAAGTAGCCAACTTCATTATCAAACCTCTCATAGTTTACAGGTAAAGACCATACTGACATATGCAAGTGTAACGACTCTACGATAGGTAGCTACAATGACTACTGCCTTAGCCTAAATGGTATACCAAGAGGTAACTAGAGGTGGTATTGTCCAGAATACTTTGTATATAAAAGGCTGATTAACCTTAGGCAAGGTCAAGGAAATGACAAGGTAGCCTTAAGTACTTTGTTAGACAGGGTAACCTTTTGTGTATACATTTGTATAAAGTTAAGGAAACTATAGGAATGTTACCCGTATCTCTGAAGAGATATTAGATACTATCATACGAACTTCTGACAAGGTTAAAGGCATAAGAGGGCAAAGTTACTCTACCTTGAGAACTTGACTATTATGCCCATGGGTTCCAATTACCCAACAGTGGAACCCCAGTTACCCTACCTGCACCAGCAAGAAAATTGCGGAACTTAATCGATTATTGTCTGACAATCTAGAGGCTCTTAGAGGTTTATGGGTGTATACGAGGTCATACGGGGAAGCCTGTAGTATGGGTAAAAGCAATTTTAAAAATTGGTTTTGATGGTCACTAGTTATATGAGACTGGTTGCTAAAATGCTAGTAAAAGGCAATCCATGGGGATACTCAGATAACACTATATATGTTGAAGTCGTCCGAAAAAGAGGAATCCGTCCACAGGATATGTAAGGGGGGTATGAGTGGTCACCAGATATGGTGTTACACATACATAGTCCCTCCAGCATCTAGAAGTCTATCTTTGCCTACGGGTAGTAGGGTTGTCTTCTGGAAGATCCTTGAGTGGTCCAGCGAAGTCAGGGTACTTCTAGGACAACAACTCCAATAGACAGCTGGAACCTTCCCCTCTTGATTTGTAGCATTACTATGAGATGTCAGTTGACTCTAGCAGTATGAGTCTTATCACAGCAGAGAGTGTTCTGAAAGGCTGGCTACCGGTAGGCCCATCTTACCAGGTGTGCTTTGCAAGTCTAAATATTGCACAGTTAGCCATATACATTAAATGATGGACTGTACAGCTTGTATAGACGAAACCACCACTGGGCCAGTGAGTCCACCACTTAGGTATTGAGTTCAGCTGTTATCATGGCAGTTAGCCACTGGCATGGCTTCGATGAAAAGAGTTTTTCCACGTGAGGTTGTGTTGGAGATATATTGTAGAAACTCAAATTCTGTTAATGGAGTTAAGTGTACCCGAGTTGGTCCAATACTTTCAGCAGAATAATTTCTGGTGGACCTTGGACAGTTCTGCGCAGGACAGGATGCTTGCACAAGGTTGGAGTATTGGTGAAAATCAAAGGCTTAAATCTGATATGTACTTAAGTTTAAGTGTTTGGCATTCTACTTCAAGTACCAACGATCCTCAAGAGAACTTATTGAGTCAAGCTTTCATCTTAATAATATTAAGTTTGACTATTTTAAATCTTTTTAAATTAATTATCCTATCTTTATCTTCTACTTTGAGTTTGGGTTCGGTCGCAACCTTAGAGTTCACCTCTATATAGAGTGCCCCTGTTACAGCGAGGTATAGGATAGACTAGTGTTCGCTATCATCCCAATAGTAAATATAGCTCACTATGTCTTTCTTGATTGATAGGTTCTTATTGACAGTTCTAACGAACATACCAATAGGTATCGGTGCTAACATATCCTTTTTCCAAATAGGCAGAATAGATTAGTCATATGATCTTGTTACCTTCAGCCCATATTCAATACTTACCATAGAACAACAGCTATAGCTTTATGCGACCTCAACTGACTCTGTCTGAAATACTCGCATAAGCTCGTCCAAGGTCCCTACTAATATATTCTGCAAACAGGATTCGGTCTGACAGACGGCCATGACGTATATCGTATTATGAGAAGTGTTCCAATAATAGTATCTTTGGTGATGGGAGACAAGTACCACTGCGTCCTCCAGGGTAGAGTAGTCCTAATACTGGTGCCAGAGAGGGGTATTAGCTTAACAACCTTGAACTCAGAATCCCAAAGTAGGTAACTATAGGTCTTTATTGATGAAGGAAGGCTGAGCCTCCTAGTATGTCTAACAGTTTGGTCAATTTTCCCTGCTGATAGATTTGTCTAACCAGCCCATCAAAAGGTTATGTTACCTACTCTAGGTAAAGGCCATTTCCTTTGTCACACCCCACTCTGCTGTCAAGTACCTCTTAACGGTTGTCATTGTCTCAGGCTGTTCGACGACCGTCTCTAGGTCAACAGGCCCAAAGATAGGCCAGAGTAAGGAATACAAGAGTCTAGTATAGAAGAAGTTTAGGTAGAAGAGGAGGAGGCAAGGGCTAGACACCTGGGCATTTCATTGAGAAATACATCATCCATTATAGGAAAAATATAGTCAAAACTATCAGCATTACTATTACTATCATAGTGTTTCAATACTGAAAACAAGTTTTTGTACCTGTATGTCTATTTATAACTCTTGTTTCCTCGAAGGTTTTCACTATGGAAAGTAGAGTTCAAAACCTGCCAATAAAAGGGAAAGAAGAAGAAAAGCTCACTGTCCAGTTTGATGCTATTTACAGTAGAAAAGAAGAAAAAGAAAAGGCTGGACAAAGAGAAGAAATGAGTTACCATCGCTATAAAGCACTTCACTCACGATCTTGCATGGAAGGTTATCTAGCTAAGAAGGTATGGGATACCTTTACAGCCATTTAAACTACTACCTCTATCCTCTCTGGCTGGGCAACCCTAGCATACACTCTTTATTCTCCCACTCCTTTACCTCCACACACACTATTACCTGCTCCAAACCATTAGCCTAATCACCTGTTTACAATATCCTAGTTACAGTAAAAGAAAATAAAAAATAAAAATAAAAACAACATGATATCACCTTCAAAGCTGACAGTACTGCAGATAGGTGAGCAGGAGAATGTGGGGCAGGTGTAATAGTGAAGTGTGGAGCAGGACTTAATGGAAAGTTAGTTGACTATTTTCGAAAATTTTAAACAAAAGAATAAAATTAAAAGTAAAGGGTAAGTAATTATTCCAATATCTGGTCAAGTACCTAAGGTGATCAGTTGTGCATCTCAATGCTCAAAGATTAACACTTATCCAAAATAGAAGCCTAGATTGTTTAGCACTCTGTTTCTGATCTGCAGAGATCAGGCATTGAGAATAGAAATAAACAATAAGGTCCACTATTATTGTTATTGATTGAATAGGTTAGAATTCAAATTGTACTAAGAAGAAAGCATTAGGTGACTTACCAGTTGATGCTCTATGGAGGTATTAGCATTCAATTTATAATGAGCCTGAAAGAAAATTCTTTTATTCTCTTTTATAGCTTGAAGGTGGATGTTTGGTTGGCGGTAAGAGATGGTCTAGTGATGATCGTAGTAGTAGTTATTATTGGAGTTGCGGTAATAGTAGAAATGGTTGGTTGAGTTGAAGGACTAGGAGAGGAGTTGGTAGAAAGGAGATAAAGGAGGAAGGAAGTAGAAGATGGAAGTGGGGTATTTATAGTAAGGCAAAGTGTAAATTAGAATCGAGGTCAAGAAACAGAATACTAATTGGGTTAGATACTAGTTGGGATCAATGCCAAGAATCTATTTAGATCTTGTATGGTGAAGATAATATTCTTTGAACGCTTATTCAGCTTTGAGCGGCAGAGGTTTTTGAAACTCTGCTGTAAAGAAGTCTCTTTAGTATCTTAGCATCAGATTCAACAATCTCTATTGTACTGATATATTGCAATCTTTTTCTAGTGCCTTTTCTGATCTTCAGTTGTGAAGATAATATTCCTTTCACCTTTGCCCATTTCTCAGAGAAAGAGGTTTTGGAAGTTGAGCTTCAATGTACCTCTAGTATCAGATTTGACAATTTCAATTGTCTTGATATATTCCACTCTTTTTCTTATACAATTCCAGATCTTGGGGAGTGAAGATAATAGTGCATTCACCTTTACCTAGTTCTCAATTCAAGAGCTTTTGAAAGCTGATTGGTAAAGAGGTACCTCTAGTATCAGCTTCGACAATATCGATTCTCCTAATATTTCTTATTTTTTGCTAGTTGAATCAGACTCTTTACAGAAAACTTGTTAGTTAACTCATCTGTGCTTTTTCTATTTCTCAATTTGTATTATTTTTTTGCTCCCTGAGATTGAAAAGAGCACAACGGTTTTCACCTGTCCAACTGAGTTTGTGACCTACCAGTTGAAATTGGATCTCAACTTCTCAATTGATATGCAAACTCTGCATATCATGACAAATTTTCATCATGTTCCTTCAAAAGAACAAGCCAGCAGGAGCTAAATGCGGAATCCACCTGCTTCCCACAACCTTTTCCCTGATACATTGTATCTACCATGTCAAGATTTAAGCCTCAAGAGTCCTATTCCAGTTCAGAACTCTGTTCAGATATTTTCCTTGCAATAATTTTCACAGTGGAATTATTCCATCTGTTACTGTTTATCAATTTCCATGACTCACAGTAACTGCAATAGAAATTGATGATATAGCCATACTGAATATTAAAAAAATGGAAATGTTTTTTTAATAGACAGTCTCTGTATGTTGTGGTAAAAATATATGATAGGCCGTGCATGTTGAAAGAAGGAAAGAGGTGTGAAGTATTAGAATTGAAAAGGGGTGGTAGAAATAAAAAGATCTTGCTTGATTTATAGAATTTTTTCAGATCGATTTGTGTGGGACAATACGTGTGACGGTGGTTAGGGTTCATTACGATGCAGGGCAGGGCAGGTTTCCACCGGCCAGGCCTTGCCATTACATGGGGCTAGCGGGAAACATTTCTTGCATGATCTCTGTAGGAGCCAGACCCTGATTACTCCAAGGATGGGACCTCATTTCTCCCCGCCAAGTTTGGGCGGACACCTGTCCTTCCTCTGACACTCTAACAGGAGCCAGCTTTGTCCACCGTGGATTAACTCTTCTACTATGATAAGATTTTCTTTGCCAAGCGAGCACTGCTCTCTGAACTACTTGGTAGCCGCGATCTATAGCACCTGCCTTTTGTTTTATCAAACTCGCTAATGAGGTTGCGCTACGGGGAAGAACTGTTTGGGTGCGTGAACGTCACTCCCTTCCTTGTCGCAAGCGGGGCGATTTTCAGGGTTAGCGGCAGTAAGACTTTAATTTTGTGCTGTAGTCGTTTGGACTCGAGGCGGAATTGAGTCGTGGGCTTGGATTCTTCGGGGCGGCGGGGTTTCGTTCATGCTTTTTTATTTTATTTCTATTTTATTTATTTTTATTCCCCTACTGTCGTTCCTTCTCTCCGATTCTCTTCTCTCCCTCGCTGTGAATATCAGGGGATGCCCCCCAACAATTTGGGCTGGTCGTTAGACGCGAGTACCGGAATTAGCTCATCCGGCCCGCCGGCTCCCCGGGAGTCGGATCGTTCGAGTAAAAATTAATGTAATAGTGTGGCCGATGGAGGGAAACCGGGATTGATCGCAGCGGGGGCGCGGTGTACTATAGCAGATAATTAAATTGGTGAGGTCGAGCACTGGACAAGGACTGTAATCCTAACGGTTATGCAAATAGAGTTATTATACCTTGCCCTTAGCCCAAATGGCCCCACAAAAACCCTGTCTATGACATCGCATCGATCTTTTCGTCGTTCGACCTGAATGCCATCCCTAAAACTGTCCTCATCCGAAACGCCGCAAACGCAATGAAGCAAGCAATGAGGAGGAAAATGATGACAATAACGGCGATAACGTGACTATCTTCTGTTAGAACAAACTAGCTTCCTGCTCAAAAAATTAGCGAGATCTATCAAACTACAACGGGGGAAGGAAATTACTAAGGATAATGCCTCTGGGAGCAATACTTTGCGTGCATTAATAACGATCTAGATGGGGTAAATGGGACTAACACTCGCGGTCGCTAATTAGCTGATTATTGTCTTCATTCACAAGCGCCCAATAAGGAATATAACGGTACTCACAAGCTCACAGGCTCACTCGCCACAGCCAGCGTTCGCGGGTTCGGTCTCTCTCTTGACAGAAAATGGAAGTAGAGGATTGAAAGAAAAAAAGTTGCAAAAAAGTCACAGTAAAACTGCCAGCAGCGACTCGACGTTTCTCGCCGGATAACCTAGGAAAGAGAGCACCGTAGGATTTGGCTCTGTTATGTAGACAAGCTTCCGGCAGTTGCCATGTCATGCGGCGCAGGTTAGACACGTCGATGTGAGAGAATCCACCCCTGCAGGAAGCCGTTCGATTGGATTGTGGATCCCTCCTCTCGACGAATGTCGTTTCTCGAGGACCGGAGTACGTCATGGGAACTGCCAGAGTCCAGTATCATAAGTTCAAATCGTTTGGGCGGAATGTGGTGGGAGTATTAGGTGTCCCTCTTTTTTTTTTCTGAGCGAAGTTTAAAACATTAGTGGACGAAAGGATGGGGCAATTGTGCCGTAAAGAGTTGTACCTGCAGCATGTGGCTTTCGCTTGGGGTGGATTCGAAGGTTTGTTTGGCCAGCGGGGTGAATTGAGGGTTGAGGATACAAGCACATTGTACTGGTCGCGCACTGGGATAGGTAAGAGAAACGGTGAGAGTGACATGCGATAAGGAGGAAACATCTCGACCAATTGATCATTGAATCTGGGAAACTTTAAGCGTGGGTGGATTTTGAAGGAGACTCGGGGTTAGGGTTATTGGGTGCCTCTGGCGGTGTTGGCTTGCCGAGGTTGGGGTGAAGCACCTCGCTACCATGCGGTTCTTAGGCACTGACTCAAGAGGAGAAATAGTAGCAGATAGAAGTGCGTCTTGGGTGGGGGTGGAGGGTTGTCAATTCAAAGGGTTAATTTGATGGCTTATAGTTCCTGATACTAACCCCTATCTTGCGTAGGTAATTCTCCTTTCTATCCCTCGAAGGGATTCATAATATCATACACGATTGTGCTCAGTCGGCTGCGAGCGGCGCCTTTTATCCGGAGTCCAGGCCCCTAGGGATGCATATGATGTTCCAGTCGTTAAGCCGGGATATCTAAAACTTTTCCCAACCGACTGCTCTCCCCAATCAACTCTACCAACCTAATGACCCTGACCGCCTCTTCCGCTGGGACTGCAATACCCCCCTCCGCAATCTCGTTGTAAAACCTCCCATAATCACCCACTTCTGCTACTGTCCGCTCAACACTCCCGTCTTTCAACTCTAGCTTTCCAAAATGTTCCTCCTCCTCAACCCCAAACCCTCCAGTCCCTGGAATTCTCCCGGCCTTCAACTGTGCCTCTTGGGTATCTAGGTTGTGTTTAATCCAACTGCCATCCATGCCCCTAAGCACAAATCTTAATTGTGGTGTTTGACAGGATAGTGTGGAAGCTTCCACCCGCACCGTGAACGGATTTTTGCGTCGGGAGGTGGAGGTGTAGTATAGTGTTGCTGTAAAGAAATCATCGACGAAGCCTTTCTGTCCCCAGGTTGCTGATGGGTTTATGCTGCAGCCACGCTCGTCACGGACATCACCAAAGAGGCGTTGGGGCATACCGAAAAGGTGAACAACTTGGTCTAAGAGGTGCACGCCGAGGTCGAAAAGGGTACCATTTCCGGGGACTTGTGCGGACTTCCAAGGCTTGGAGGCGTCGGGGGTTGCATCAGGCTTATATCTATCGAAATGCGTTTCGAGAGAAACAAGCTCCCCAACCTTTGGAAGCACTTTGGCAAGGGTGAGGAAGTCGGAGTCGAATCTTCTATCTTTATGCAGTGGCGTCCCTTAGCCCTTGGAATTATAAAAGGTGGAAAGGGGACTTACTCTGGTAAACGCTAATCCCAACCCCCTTCTCCTTGGCCAAGTTCACTAATTCCTCCGCATCAGCACTACTGATTGTAAACGGCTTCTCAGCAATAATATTCTTCCCGTTCTCGATCGCTTCCTTACAATACCGGAAGTGTGTGTCATTGCTCGTGGTTATAACAACGAGCTCGCATCCGCTGTCGGTCTCGTAAAACTCCTCCGTGGACCTGTAGACTTTAACGTCTGAATGATCTTTCGCGGCGTCATTCCCGGGCGTTGGATTTCGCTGAACAATTGCCGAGAGTGTCAGTTTCGAATTGTGCTGGATAAAGGGAATGTGGAATATTTTGGCAGAGAATCCGTAGCCGATCACAGCAATTTTTCGGGGAGACATTGTTAGTGGTTAATGTGATAGTGGTGGGGGGTGCGGGGTGAAGCGGGGTGTAAAAGGGTCGAGGGTGGGAGGTTTGGTCTTTGTACTGGGCCCGAAACTCGGCAAACTTCTGCTCTACGGCGGTGTACCGTGCCGAGTCGTATTTAAGAGTAATTCTTTGGGAGGAGAAGTGGGTTCGCGAATGCAAATTGCTATCGCAGACTGAGCGGATTCTAGCCGAGATCCGGCCTCCTTGAGGAGGGTTAGGGTTAAAAATAGCATGAGGCTCAAGGGGTTGATGAAGGTGCTGGTCTAACCGAGATCTACTCGCACATATCCAACTTCAAGGTTGCACAAGTAAAACGGGGGAAGGCTGCTTCGGTAGGGCCACTTGAAGGGGTATCATTTGCGCGTGGAAGTAGGCAAGCATTGCAAGTTTTGGTGCCTCACCGACCCTTTTTACTAGATGGCGTTAGTTCTTGTGGTCCCCTCCTTCCCTCGATACTCTTAACTCTTCTGATCGGTCTCTCACCCGGTCTTCACGTTATTTCTTCCGAGTCTTGGATGGGCCCACGGAGGTTTCCCTCTCCTCGACTGCGGTTTGCTATGGTGTTCCTAGGAGAGGAGCGAGAGCGATGATTGCCCCGTTGAAGACTCTACTCACAAAATTCAACCTTCCTTAATCCTATAAGAATTACTCGTAAAATGTCTTCGCTCCAGGCTGAACTGATTCCACCCTTCTTGGTGGTTTGAGCTCAACCACTAACTCATATGTCCAGGAAAGCAGGGAGTTACCCGGAACGGCGTTTTGCCACGATGCCCTTGCGTCTCGGAATGTCGTATTCTCGGAGCAGTGCGTAGGTTGCGTAACCGATCTTACAGTATTATAACACGAGAGCCCTCAGAGCCCCAGAACCCCCCCCCCGGGCAATCCTGGAGGAGAAATTGCTAGAAAACTAGCTGTCACCTTCACCGAGACCAAACAGAAAGAAAAGTCCAACCATAGTAGGAGAGTTATCATAACTCTAATATTATAGATCGGTTATTCAGGCGCTTGCCCCCCCCCTGGATAACTTAGAGATATATCTTTTTTTATTTATTTATTAGATTCTGATCCTGGGACTAGCATTCTAAAGTCAAGCCAATTTCTAGATTATCAAAACCTCTACCTGATTCCCCCTTGTCATAAAATCTCGCTAATCCAATAACTTGAGCGGTCGCAAGAGCCTTTGGCTGGCAAAACCGTCCCCCCACTTGTCGTCTAGCATTCCGTGGTCATGGTAGATCACTCGGTAGCTCATTCGCTTAGCACATGACAAGATTTCCCTGGGAGGGAGATTGTATGGGTGCGGAACACCCAACTAGGGTATTCGGTAGGATTCCCTAAGCAGGAAAATTTTGTGCCGGCAATAGGAAAGGAGATAATGGGAGGATGGAACATCCCTCCTACCGGTAACTTGCCTGTATAACAAGTCGATATCTGACAAGCTCGTTTGGTAGGCGAGTTAAGGTGGGATAATTACTATAGGCATGATATTATATCATACGATATGTAAACTAGTGAAACTCGTTATCCCTAGGAATGCAGCTACCGGAGGGACATACTCTAGTATCGGGGATTAGGGTAGGGCATTAGCTGCGGATGGAAGCATGGAATGCAATAGCTGCTGAGCCCCGTTCAAAGAAGCAACACGGGAAGTGCATTCAGAGGACAAAACTGAGCTTGCATGGATCGAAGAAAATTTACAAGCGTATGCCGAGTGCTGCTCTCGGGGATCATATACTCTATGCCGGCAATCTGCAACTAAGCGAAGATGAAGAGACCGTCTGCATAGGGAGTCTTACTGGTTAACGTAGCGATCGTAGCATGTAAGTTAATTCCGGAGCTACGATAAGATACTCCTTAGTGTATTGGTCTTCCTTGGTGAGTGAGACAAACACGTCTATCCTCACAACCTCAACTTTGCAGTAAGCTCGGACCTTGACGGTAATGTCATATAAACATGACCTTCATGAAACCATGCCCATAATGGTAGCCAGTCACCACTGACGTCCCTTCCGACGGGTATCAGAAGCGCTTGCACTTCAGGATAGTGCTGTGTGAGAGGGTGGCGAAAGTGGGTACTCTTGGAGTAAAAAGAGCATTAAAAGAAACGTGCTTGCATGTGTACGTTATTAACGATAAACACAGATTTGACCCCTTTGGCTTCTTCTAGAGATTTGTGTATAGTGATTGTCTCACCAATGGAAAGATTTCAAGTGTTTTTAGAGAGGTAGCATTTTGGGAACTGTCAGTTTAGAGATGTCCATTTTTCGCTAGATTTGGTTGTAAGGCACAGCGTCGGAGGAAAGGGTTTGAGCTAGTACTGTATTTTCTGCTATGTCTAGACAACCCTCATGTCTATACTTGAGAGTGGGGGGAAAGGGGAAAAAAAGTGATAGTAAAAAGAGAGGTAGAGATGATCTACAACCAGAAAGCAACTATAAAAGAAAATAGGATGAAAATCTCAAGCCGCACTGGCAGGCCCCGCGGCTGTAATAGCGCCACCACCCCCGCTTTGCCGTGCCGGGCAGCCCAACAGAGTGGTGTTTGACCGTAGTTATCCGGTTTGTGGGGGTTGACGTCGTCCCGTTCGAGCAGTAATTTCACTACTCCCTCGTGCCCATTTAGAGCAGCGCCAAAGAGCGGTGTTCGGCCGTAGTCATCGAGCTTGTCGGGGTTCACGTCATGCCGCTCGAGCAGCATTTTCACCACTCTCTCATGCCCATTCAGGGAAGCATCAAAGAGTGGTGTTCGGCCGTAGTTATCCGGCTTATCAGGGTCAACTTCCTCCCGTTGGAGTAGTATTTTCTCCACTTCCTCCTGCCCATGCAGGGCAGCCCAACGGAGTGGTGTTCGGCCGTACTTATCTAGTGTGTCGGCTGACATCGCTCCGTTGGAGTAGTATTCCGACCACTCCCGCGTGCCCATTCAGAGCAGCGCAAAAGAGCGGTGTTCGGCCGTAGTCACCTGGCTGATCGGGGTTCATATCGTGCTGCTCGAGCAGTATTTTCACCACTCCCGCGTGCCCATTCACAGCAGCAAAACAGAGCGGTGTTAGGCCACGGTTATCTGGTTTGCCGGGACTAACGTCCTCTCGCTCGAGTAATATTTTCACCACTCTCTCGTGCCCACCCCCGGCGGCGCGACCGAGCGGTGTTGTTAGGCCAGCGTTATCCTGTTTGTCAGGGTTGACGTCATCCCGTTTGAGAAGTACTCTCACCACTGCCTTATGCCCATTCCAAGCAGCACCAAAGAGTGGTGTTCGGCCATAGTCATCTGGTTTATCAGGGTCGACGTCGTCCCGTTCGAGCAGTATTTTCACTACTCCCTCGTGCCCATTCCGAGCTGCGTCAAAGAGCGGTGTTCGGCCGTAGCCACCTAGTTGGTCAGGGTCCACGTCGTGCTGTTCGAGCAGTATTCTCACCACTCCTTCGCACCCTTTCAGAGCAGCACAATGGAGCGGTGTTCGGCTGTGGTTATCTAGCCTAGCGGGGTCGACGTCCTCTTGTTGGAGCAGAATTTTCACCACCCCCTCGCACCCATTCTCGGCAGCGTAGCAGAGCGGTGTTAAGCCGGCGTTATCCGGTTTATCGGGATTGACGTCGTTCCGTTCGAGGAGTAATTTCACCACTCCCTCGCGTCCATGCTCAGCAGCGCAAGAGAGTGGTGTTTGGTAGTCATTGTCCGGTTTGTCAGGGTCGATGTTGTCCCGCTCCAGTAGCATTTTCACTACTCCCTCACACCCAGCTAGAGCGGCACAATTAAGTGGTGTTCGGCCGTAGCCATCTGGTTTATTAGGGTTAACATCATCCCGTGCGAGCAGCATTTTCACCACTCCCTCGTGCCCAGCTAGAGCGGCACAATTGAGTGGTGTCTGGCCGTACTCGTCTGGTTTATCGGGGTTGACGTCGTCCCGTGCGAGTAGTATCTTCACTATTCCTTCGTGCCCATACTCGGCAGCGCAAGAGAGGGGTGTTTGGTCGTCGTCGTCCGGCTTGTCCGGGTCCACGTCGCCTCGTTTGAGTAGCGTTTTCACCACTCCCTTGCGTCCTTCCAGAGCAGCCCACCAGAGTGGTGTTCGGTCGTAGTTGCCTGGCATGTCGGGGATGACGTCGTCTCGTCCAAGTAGTATTTTCACCACTCCCTCGTGCCCATGCCAAGCAGCCCACATGAGAGGTGGATTACCGAGACAATCTTTTTGATTGATATCACAACCTTCCACCTCAATCAAGGTAGCTACCATCTCAGCGATCCCAAAGAGTGACGCACAGTGGAGACCGCTGAACAGGATGGGTTCATCGGAATCCTCAAAATGCGAGTACGGATCTTGTGCTCCCAAAAGGATTTCGCTTGATATGTGGTTATTATAGTTGTCGTTGAATAGCTTTAGTGCAAGTAATTTCGTGCTATCTGAAAGGTCCCGCCTCGCATGTATTCCCCAATATAAAGAAGAATATTCGAGAAAGGGTGTATCTAGGGGATCGGAAGAGGGACTGGTCGAAAGAGCTTTGACTTGCTGGGAATTGAGATAACTTAAGTAGGTTTCCGCTATTGTCGAGTGAGCTGCACCAAAAAGTCCGGGCTGAGCCCGGAGGTACTCCTGAAGTGTAAAGTGGATTAACCGGACCTTCGAGGCTTCCTTGTCTACAACAATAAGTCCTTGACAGCAAGCTAGTACTGTCCCTATTGAAGGGATATTATCGCTATTCAGGTTCGGCGACCCTATCTCGACCGCTAGGGCGTGACACAATTCACTGGGCTGCAAAGGCTGTTCCGAGTGAGAGATCCACATTAAGGCGGCCATGCCAAGCCTCGCCTTCTCCCCCCCAGTCCCTTTATCCGGCCCAACGTTATACCGTAAGCACCCTCCAGCCCCAAACCATGGGCCATTGAGCTAAGCTTTTGTCGCCTGCGATGGATTGTGGTTTCTTGCAAGATGGCATCGATATTTAGAGAGGCTAGAAGGAATCTAGAGATCTGTTAGTGAATATCTGGAGGTTGCTTCCCCGGTGCTTCGACCCACATTTCCGAAATATCTTCAAGAATTTTCTTCAAGATGTCTGCCTCGAGAGTAGGGTCCATTGCATCCGGGGCTGTGTCCTCGGCCAGTCTGCTATGAAGATATGCAATGAATATCATCTCTCTAAAGACTTATGGACACGCTTGTAATTCTTCTTCCTGCAAGACGCCTTCCGATCTCGGGTAGAATGTGCGGCCTCCCAGTCATGAACACCCGAGTACCAGGAGACTTTTCGAGAATTTGATTTAACGAATCAAGAATCTTGATTCGATGTCCCGCAACACATTCATCCAGGGCGTCAGTGCATAGACACGTGGACTTTTTGGAAGTGGTACCCTGCAGCATCTTCACAATATCGGAGAGCCGCGGTCCCCTCCCGCCAATGACGTTCTCCTGGCCTTGGTACGCTTGTGATACTTCTTCCGGGACTTGTCCGCAAATTAGCTGTTTCAACAGGAGCCCAGCATGCTCGCGGGGGACTGCTCGTTTTGGACAGCAAAGTCAGAATAAAAACACGCAATGGTGGAGTTCTGCCCTCTAGCCCAATCACCCAAGTTGTCTACGGAGGTACAGCGTATAAGTTTTGTAGGTTACACAGGGGGTGAGGGTAGCAGTCCTCGTTTGTGGAACCTACAAAACTTACACGCTGTACCTCCGTATCTCCAATGAGCTAACATCGCCGCTTGTCAGTACTTGCCCTTTTTCTTCTATTCCTTAAAGTTTTGCCTTGTTACCTAATATAGGTTTTTCCGACACCCGGATCTCCATAGCAAAACAGAACTGCGTTATCGAATTCGCCTCCATCACTGCCGTCGTACCATCTTCTAAACTCCTCGGTTTGTAAAAGCCATTCCCCAACATTTTAGACTCGGCGACTTTGAATGTCTTGGTGGCGGAACTTGGGATTTAGTGGGGATAGCCAGGCTAGGATATTGGGTCGGTCATCGGTAGCACTAAAGTTAATCTTGGTCGTGTTGAAAGAGCCGATATTGTGACTGAATGATTGAAACATTTTCGGTTTTTTGTTGCTTGGGATATTGGGTGATGGGGGATGGAGATTGTCGATCACGGATACATTGAGGCTGAAGAAAAAGCATGCTTTTGTGTGGAACCTCAGGGATGTCTCGAGACCTGAGATCAATCTCCTAAGCTTGTGCTAACAATCCCTATACCGTATAATACCCCGCAGCCTGCCTGTGCCTACTCGAGTACCGTATCGGCAGCAGGAAATGCCACTCTTATTTGCACGCTCTCCCGCGGGCAATACCGGTGCCCGAATCTTGCACTACTCGTATAATACGATAAGCGAACACTGATCGGCACCGGATCGGCAAGCTACAGGCAGGTCGCCTCACCTAAAGTACAGTACAGCACCGGTTATCACAGCATAAATTTAGTTCCTCACGATTTCGATACCAACCGGAGCGTTCCTCTCTTAACCTCGCACTACTATAGGTTATAATAGATTCTGTGAGGATGGGGGCCTTAATTCCTGACATTCATTATGACCGCCAGGTATACTGATAGTGAAGCGGAGGGGTAAAAATACATTGATGTTTCCGTAAGCCCTAACAGATGGTTTCCGCATAAGGCCCTAGGTGGGAGAAGGAAATATCCCCCCACAACCTGTCGCAGTATTGGAAAACTTCTATGATACCAATAAATTGTCGAAGATTATTTTGTCATTGCTGACTTGTTCCGTAGCGATCCAATTTCTTTCTGCCTGAGAATCGGTATTTTATAATACAATTCTCACGTCTGGGTGTCCAAGACTTTTAGATTAACTCAGGATTTATTTATTTTTTCTCCACCACCGAAGTCTCTTTGCCCAAACCCACTAATACCTAAAGGATGTCAATGTATGATATTTTGCACCCCCGCTGCATAGCATAGTGCCCACACTGCGCTGCGCCGTATGGCATCATGGTATATTGTTGCATAAAATATCTACCATAATCTACCCCGTCTTGCGGTTCTTGCCAATGATCGAGGGGTGGGTTTGCCAAATCCAATTACTGTCGACCCCCAACCTGGTTGAATAGATTGAAGGATAACTTAGTATTATACTCTCCTAGCACCCACGGTAATTCAGGATTCAAAGTTTACCAAACTAACCCACGAAGACGGAAGAGTGAGTGTCCGTTAGACCACCTCTAGGGGATATTACCATATAGACCGTTCTTTGTGTACTTGTGCCTTACTATACCTCAAAGGGTAAACAAAACTACCGGTAGCATAGTTAGGATTATACTTTCCCGCAAAATAAGTTACTGTCACAAGATAGAAGTTAAGTCTTGGTGAAAGCTTTGTTAGCGCAGGCTAAGCGAGAATATTAGGACCCCCTCAAGAGACCAAAGTTAACCTCGTATTGATACCAAGTGCTAAATGTGATCTTGTTTCTTTACGACTAAAATAAGATTTCATGTTTGGTTTTCTTTCTTCTATGATACTATTCTAGAACCATTTTCCGCCTTTGGATAAAAACCGGTTGGGTGCACTAACAAGTTACAGTATTCCACATCACAAGGGCTTATGTCTCGTGACAGTGACTATAGGCTATTGAGCCGTTTGATCACGCTTAGAGAGTTGGGGTAGGATATCGTGTGAACTCGGGGAACTTGTTGATGCCCTCGGGGAACAGGCAGGGATATACCTGTACCGTACAGTACTTGACCACCGAGCTTTTGAGCAGGGCGCTAGTGCCAGAGAGCACGAATTACAAATTTACAAAAATTATTCAGCCCCCCCCGGAGGTTTATAATACGGTACTCGTGGCACGTGAGTCAATTCCAGAGTCAGAACGCTCCCCACTGTATTGGTTTTCCTTTGTGTGTAAGATTAAAGCGTGTTGACAGCTTCCCAACCCCATCTTTGAGCGTATGTGTTGAGATTCGTTCGGCTACTATGAGACTTACTGGGACGAGAATGCAGTCTTTTTGAGAAACTAAAAACAGGATAAAGAAAAGAAAAAGAATAATGTGTAGAAGTTGAAGACAGGTAAAGCATTAAGCGGTTTTTAATAGATAGCGCGGTTGCTCTGGTACGGTCCTCGCAGTAAGATCAGTCAGGTGCTTAGGTGTGTACGTCATCCACACCACAAACACAGAACTTTGCGCATGTACATAGTATCGACTATCACAGAGGTCTCATGTCTCCGGTGCCTTCAGTTCTCGCTAGTGGTATTTCCTAACAGTATGTTAGGGGCAGTGGCGGCCAAATATTATCTTTATTAAATCATACCCATTGTGGAAACCAATCACCTCTATGCCTTAGTGAAAAGCTAGCTTTTTTCATCGCCTTTCACGGATGTCGAAAACATTTGCGGCCCATATATTTTTTTCATTATATCCAAACACCCCTCATGTTTAAGCTTTAAATAGGAGGAAGAGGGAAAAAGGGAAAAATGAATTATAGGAAAAAAGATGTGCATTGACAACATATGTGGAAAGTGGATTTGCCACCGGGGAGCAATAGTAGAAGGAAATATGGTGAAATTTTCACGTTAAACTAGCTGATCCTCGGGCTGTAGCAGCGCCACGACCTCGGTGTGGCCGCGCTGAGTCGCCCACCAGAGGGGCGTTTGGCCGTTGTTATCCGGTTTGTCGGGGTCGACGTCGTCCCGGCCAAGCAGTATTCTCACTACTCCCTCATGCCCATTCCAAGCAGCCAAACAAAGCGGTGTTCGGCCGTACCTATTAGGTCTGGCGGGGTTGACGTCGTCCCGCTGGAGCAACACTTTCACCACTCGCTCATACCCTTCTGCGGCAGCGCAGCAGAGCGGTGTTCGGCCGTACTTGTCAGGTTTGTTAGAGTTGACGTCGACCCGATTGAGTAGCATTTTCACCACTTCCTCGTGCCCATTCAGGGCTGCACAGCAGAGCGGTGTTTGGCCGTTGTTACCTCGTCTGTCGGGGTTGACGTCCTCCCGTTCGAGCAGCTTTTCCACAATTCCCTCGTGCCCATTTTCAGCGGCGCAGCAAAGAGGTGTTTGGTCGTCGTTATCTGGTTTGTCAGGGTTGACGTCTCCACATTCAAGTAGCATTTTCGCCACCCCCTCATGCCCACTCCAAGCAGCATAGCAAAGTGGTGTCTGGCCGTAGGTACCTGGTTTGTCGGGGCTGACATCCTCTCGTTGGAGTAGTATTTTCACTACTCCCTCGTGCCCATTCCGAGCAGCACCAAAGAGTGGCGTTCGGCCGTACTTGTCAGGTTTGTTAGGGTCGGTGTCATCCCGTTCGAGTAGAGTTTTCACAACTCCCTCGTACCCATTCTGGGCAGCGCAACAGAGTGGTGTTTGGCCATTGTTACCAGGTCTGTCGGGATTGACATCGTCCCGTCCGAGTAGCATTTTCACCACTCCCCTATGCCCATTCTCAGCAGCACAATAGAGTGGTGTTTGGTCGTCATCATCTGGCTTATCAGGGTTGACGTCTCGCCGCTGGAGCAGCATTTTCACCACTCCCTCATGCCCACTCCAAGCAGCACAGCAAAGTGGTGTTTGGCCGTAATTTCCCGGTTTGTCGGGGTTGACGTTGTCCCGTTCGAGTAGCATTGCCACTACTCCCTCATGTCCCTTTTCAGCAGCGCAACAGAGCGGTGTTTCGCCGTCGTTATCTGGTTTATCCGGATTGACGTCGTTTCGCTCGAGCAGCATCCTCACCGCTCCCTCGTGCCCGCCCCAAGCAGCACAATAGAGCGGGGTTTGACCGTTGATATCTGGTTCATCCGGGTTGATGTCACCCCGCCCGAGTAGCATTGTCACCACTCCCTCATGCCCCCTCCCAGCAGCGCAACAGAGCAGTGTTTCGCCTGTGTTAACAGGCTTGTTCGGGTTGACATCCTCTCTCTCAAGTAGTAGTTTCGCTACTCTCGCATGTCCACTCTTAATAGCAAGATGGATTGGTGTTTGGCCGCGGATATCTGGTTTATTAGGGTTGACGGCTCCCCGCCCCAGTAGTATTTCTACCACACCCTCGTGTCCATTCCAAGTCGCCCACAATAGTGGTGTGTTACCCACACAGTCCTCTTGGTTAATATCACAATCTTCCAACTCTACCAAACTAGCCACCATCTCAGCAATCCCGAACATTGATGCAAAGTGTAGACCACTAAATAGGGACAGTTTATGGAGATTAAGAAAGTGGGAGTGCGACAGCTGTGCTTTTAGGAGGACTTTGGCGGATATGTGGTTACTGTAGTTGTCAAAGAGCTTCAGGGCAAGTAATTTCGCACAGTCTGAAAGGTCCCGTCTTGCGTGCATTCCCCAATATAGAGAGGAATATTGGAGAAAGTGCATGCCCCGGAGATCGGGAGACGGACTTGCCGAAAGAGCTTTGACCTACTAGGAATTCAAATAACTTAGGCAGGTTTCCGCCATCGTCGAGTGAGCTGTATCAAGGAGCTCAGGCTGAGCCCGGAGGTACTCTTGAATCGTAAAGTGGATCAACCGGACCGTAGAAGCCTCCTTATCGATAGCGACAAGTCCTTGACAACAGGACAGCACGGTCTCTATAGAAGGGATATTGTCACTATGGAGATTCGGTGACTCTATCTCGACTGCTAGGGCCTGACACAATTCGTCACCTTCCAAGGGCCGCTCAGAGTGAGAGATCCACATTAAGGCGGCCATGCCAAGCCTCGCTTTCTCCCCTTCCTGTCCCTTTATCCGACCCAGCGTTGAGCCATAGGCATCCTCCAGCCCCAAACCATCGGCTACTGCCCTGAGTTTTTGTCGCCTACGATAGATTGTAGTTTCTTGCAAGATAGCATCGATATTCAGTGAGGCTAGTAGGAATCTATGAATCCAACTGTCAGTGGATATATTGAGGAGCTTCCCTAGTGCCATTGCTTCTACCCACATTTCAGAGCCATTTTCTAGGATTTTCTTCAAGATGTCTGCCTCCAGCGTACAGTCCATTGCATCTGGGGTCGTGTCCTCGGCCAATCTACGATGAAGATATGTAATAATATCACCTCCTTTGGGGCTTATGGATACACTTGTTATTCCCCCAGCAAGACGCTTTCCGATCTCAGCGAAAATATGTGGTCTTCCGGTCATGAATATTCGAGTACCTGGAGACTTTTGAAGGATTTGATTCAACGAATCGAGAATTTTGACTCTGTCCCCCGCGACACATTCATCCAGAGCGTCGATGCATATGAATGAGCGCTTTTTGGAAGAGGCAGTCTGTAGCATCTTCACAATATCGGAAAGTCGCGGCCCCCGCCCACCAATTACGTTTTCTTGGGCTTTGTATGCTCGTGATATCTCCCCCGGGATCTCCCCCTCTGCACAAACCAGCTGCTTCAGCAGGGATCCCAGAATGCTGACCGGGGATTGCTCGTTTCGGGCGGTGAAGTCAAAATAAAAACACGCAACAGCGGTATTTTGTCCTCTGGCTAGATCACCTAGGTTGTCTACCACCAATGAGCTAACATCGCCGCTGGTCAGCGCCGGCACTTCCATTTCTTGAGGCTCGTCAATGTTACCTAATATAGGTTTTCCCAACCCCCGGAGCTCCAGAACAAAACAGAACTGCCCTATCGGATTCACTTCCCTCGTTGCCAGCGTACCAGCTTCTATACTCCTTTGTCTGTAACAGCCATTCCCCAACGCTTTCGACTCGGCAGCCTTGGATGTCGCGGTGGCGGAACCTAGGATCTAGTGGGGATAGCCAGGACAGGATATTGAGTCGGTCATCGGTAACACTAAAGTTATTGTAGGTCGTGTTAAAAGAACCAAAATTATTACTGAATAATTGTGACATTTCTAATTCTCTGCTGCTTAAAACACGGTAGGCTGTGGATAACGCAGTCAGTCGACTACTAGAATTTCCGAGGTCTAAAGGAAAAAAAAAAGAGAGCGGGGTTTTTCGTGGAACCCCACCGATCCCCAAGACCCTTCAACCTCATAAACTTTGTGTTAACAATACCGTGCTTTGCTCGCCCCTATATATCAGTATGATACTAGGAAATACCACCCTTATTTAAGCGCAGCACAAATCTAGCATTGCGATGAACGAACACTCTTGAGCGCCCGGGTTGGAATTGGTCAACAAGGTGTAATACAAGCACTATGAATGAATCAATCTGAAGGCACACATGTCACTTAAAGTATCACAGTATAGTTTTTCCCAATTTCAATATGGACGGGAAAGGCTCTCCTCGCAACCTGGTACCAGGTTCTGTGAAGATAAGGCCGCACTTTCCCATACTCACCGCAACCGCCAAGTATGAGCCTCATGCAGCGGAGCCCAGTCGCCTAGCTCACAGCGAGCCGGAATACTCTGTAACACGAAACTATTCGATCCAATCCCGAAACACTCTTACGAACCTGTTCTTCCGCGTTTACGTTATGGAGTCACCGTACAATAAGCTGCTACCGTATATTAATAACAATCTGCCCCGCCTTTCTTGTCATCTGGCGGTATTATAGCTTTGTTAAACTAGATACCACTCGACGGCTAACCTAAGCGGTAACTTAGAGGATGGGATAGTCTTGCACCGGAGGCTCGTTCCGTTTGATTACCGGTATTTTGGCTTGACAGAAGGGAAAATTGGGTGTGTCCGTGAACAACCAACAGCCCTTCGTTCACAATCAATCAACCGTCGCAATTAACGGATAACGAGCCTACCGCGTCATGGACCATCATCTGAGGTTCAGTTGTCCGAGCAACTGGAATACAGGCATCCTTGGCGGGCCATCCCAAGGCTGTAACCCTCCTCGGCACCCCAAAAGCGTGGCACATACCGTATCACATTTTCTGCTTCCCATCCATCTCGGTTGTGCAGCTCAAATTGACCAAAGTTCCATGGCAACCCGAACAGTCGGTATGATACCACCATTTTTAAATTCAGGGGTCCCGGTTCTTTTGTCTCCAAGGGCTTTTCTTAAATTGTGTATACAGATGGCGGCCCATTGTGGTCTCGTCAGGTGCCCAGTTTTACCACCCAACTGCGATGGTACTCGTAATTTTCTGACGTTTGTAAACACAACTGGGTCCGCATATGCAGCCAAGACTAGATGCATGAGACCCACAGGTAAGTACCTTTTCAAGAAAGCGTGAATTTGAGAAAGGGGGAAACATACAATGAAGTTTGTGATAAATAGGAAAGATAAATCATAAGCTATCATGGTAGAAAGACTGCAATCTCAGTCATAGAACGGTCACTCAGTGCTAAAAGTTCATGAGAAATTAAACATTTTCTTGGATATAAAATATGATTTACAAATTAAAATTAAATATTAAAATTAAATATTAAAATTAAAAGTTAAAATTATTTCTACCACCATCATCAATGAAAGCTTCAATATGCCGATGCATTGAGAGAATATGATGGTTGATTCTGTGTAGAGGATAATTTGCCTATTCCTCCTCCACTGAAAGACAGATTCCAGCAACAGTCATCCGAATTCCCAGCCGCTGCTTTACCGTAAGAACTCGAATAAACGATCCTTGTGCTATGTAGTCCGAAATTTCCTCCTCGGGAAAAGGGGTGAAAAACACACCAAAAATCTGCCCCGAGAGCCAAAAAAAAAGAAAAAAACACCAGACCTTACTGAGAGAGGCAAGTCCAACGTCCTAGCACAAGGATCGTTTATTCGAGTTCTTACGGTATCTTGTCTTTCATCTCTGTCCAAATAGTTTCAATTAGATTGAGATTGGGAGAGCTAGCTGGCCAGACCATCTTCCGGAGACCCACCTTCTCCCTTAGGGCATTGTGATAATGGTGGATATGAGCCGGAGCATTATCCTCTATTATTACAATGCCTGGCCGGGTAGCCTAGGCAGCAGTGGCGAACGGATAGAGAAGGGGAATTTGAATCCGTTCATGATAAATGAACCAATCAATTCCCCCTTTTCTATCCTTTCCCCTCTCCTTCAACTGGGCAAGAGGCTTGGGATCGGTCTGCCGCAAAGGTGTGAGATTAAAACTCTCAACCTCCACTTTTTCCTCCTTCCACTCTCTCCAGAGTTGAACCACAGCTGCTGCCTGCTGGTTCTTCATCTCATATGAAGTTTGGTATAAGTGGTAGGAAAGCTCAGCACCTGTATGAGTATGTAAATTAGTATAAGGTAGTTTTAAATTCTTATATATAGATTTCATAATAAATTTAAAAAAATTAGCTTACCCTTATACCCGTAGAGTATAGCGCCCCAAAACATCACCGTTGCCCCCTTGGGAAACTTGCGATTGAGGTTACGTGGAAGAAATGCCTCCCCAGCCCACCGTAATACCCCTCATACACACCAACATCGTAGGGCCCCTGTCTCAAGGTATGACTTGTCAGTAAACACCACATTCTCCCAGTCCTGATAACCATATTCCAAGCAAAAAGCCAACCGGAAGGCTTTTTGATTTGGTAATAACGTAGGCTTTTCTGTTGGCTTCTGGGGTTGAATGTCACAAATCGTGACTACGCAAGGTAGATTTTACATGACTAATAGTTATTAGTCATAAGGTATGTTTATGTTTCACGCTATACAGTCAGTTGACCTATAGTTCTCATATGACTCGCACTTGTGTGTCTTTGTTATGTTATGATTGGTTAATATTTCTATGACTCATGATTGTGAGTCATAATGATGTAATGACTTTCACGCATGACTCACATTAAGAGTCATGAGTTTCACTCAGGTGACGCGCTTTGCGCAACTGACTTGTTTTATGTTTTGTGATTGGTTTAAGGAATGTTGCGCAGTGACTCATAGGAGTCATCTGATGGATTTCGGGTATGACTGGTTATGAGTCATAGGACCGTGTAACTCGAGTTATGAGTCACCAGGGTTAGGGTTGTTGGTGTGAAGAGTCTATATAAGGAGGAGACTCGGTCACAATAGTTAGCACGAACCATCTCCCCTACACCTCCGGCGATTGAAATCTCAACACCAGGGAAATCATCGTGTGATTCCACCACCATCCCCTCTCCTCCCCCTTGATGGCTTCTGCCTAGGGGAGTGATACTATCTCCCCTCCTCTCCCTTAGGGGTTTACCCCCTCCTCTACGGGGTTCTTGTTCTTGTTCATCGTTGACTCCTGCTCATCAAGTTCAGTTCTCCCCCTTACCCCGCACTTCCTTTGCCCCTCGCTGAGGTTTTGCACGGTCGGCAATTCATCCCCTTCGCTCATGGTCGGCGCTGAACTTTCCAAGCCCTTTGCGAAGTACCTTTCCGTCTCGGTTATGTGGTCCTGTCGGGGAACACTTCGGTTAGTAACTTCAGCACCTCATCCTCGTTTCGCATTCGGAAAAGCATCGGCCGCGGTTACTC
>Ga0307509_10002891_pt1 | contig 27153 bp, 18 predicted proteins | sample 10_EM_MG_FD_202245 | JGI IMG/M metagenome (GOLD analysis project Ga0307509, IMG submission 202245) | Populus trichocarpa ectomycorrhiza microbial communities from riparian zone in the Pacific Northwest, United States - 10_EM | ecosystem: Host-associated > Plants > Roots > Unclassified | place... | reverse complement strand
GAGGAGATTCGGCAAAGATGGGTAGTGGAGGAAATGCGAGGAGAGAACCGGCATACGCAGGTCGTATGTTCGAAAGGCAGCTTGCACTTTGAGGAGGATAAAAGGACTTCTGTTTTCCCTTTGTTCGTTGTTTCGACCATCCATCAGACATTCGCTTTTCTCTTCGCTCTATCTTCTGTACACAAAGTATCAGTCTCTCGTTTCTTTATTCTTTATTGGATTTGTTTCCTTGTCACCTTACTTGTTCGTATCGATAAAAGTCTTTGGTTCTCCAACCATCAGTGATCGAATCCGCTGTGCACCAAACCATTTTGTTCAAAAATACCAGTCTCACCGGAGGACTCACCACTGCTGGGGTTCCACTAGCTAGAGAAATATTATGCTGAGAGGTTTCTTACCTTTGGCCTGCGAACCGCCCCTTACCTCTTCAATCTGTTTGCTGAGGTGTTCCACTGGATACTTGAAGAACACCTTGAAGAGCAGAACCTAAGAGCGATAGTTATCCATTATTTAGATGACTTCCTGCTTGTACTCCCACCTGGAGGAACGCTCGAGAGATACACTGAAACGTTCTCAACTCTTTGCGACAGGGTGGGACTTACTATTAGGGACTCAAAGAATGAGGAAGGGGAGGCTGTATGCTTCGCAGGAATCGAGTTCGACACAAGGCGAATGGTAATCCGCTTGCCAGAAAAGACCCTCTGCAACGCCTGCACCATAGTAGAACACGCATGGAACAAAAAGTCCCTGTCGCTACTGGAAATCCAAAAAGTCACGGGATACTTAAACTTCGTGTGGACTGTAATTCCACTCGGACGAAGCTTCCTTCGACGTCTCTATAACATGGAGCTCTACTTTCCACCCGGAGTTAGACACCACCAAAGGTGAATATCGGGAGAGGCAAAGAAGGATATTACCTGGTGGACCGAGGCATTATCACTGGCACCAGAGAGATCTATAGCAAGAATACAGCGGGATACTATTCGGACATGGTCAGACGCCGCAAGTACGAAAGGGCTTGGGCCCTTCTATCTAAGTCAAAACCAAAGTTCTCCACCGCGACATGCAGCATTCTCAATACCCTTTCTACTCTCCCTATCCAAAGCCCGGGAACACATCAACACCCAAGAAATGCGAGCAGTAGAACAAGTGCTCTTGCATTGCGGGGCTGACTGGAAAGGAAAAAAGCTCATGATAGACATCGACAATAAAGCTGTTGTGCACGGATTAAGCAACCGAACAATCCGTGGAGGGTCGATGCAAGTCTTACAGAGGTGGCTACTTCTAGCCACAGAGTGGGACTTAGAACTCGATGCGCGATGGATTCCCACTAAGAACAATGCATTGGCAGATGTGCTATCACGACGAGAAACTAACAGAATTGCTGACCTGGCACCGCAGTTAGTTCACCCAAAATCAGGCCTCCCGGCATCTGGATTTTGAACATACAGGAATCGGGACTCTCACAAGTAGCCGCTTACTACTTATGGCGTGGGCTGGCGCCATCAACACGGCGCAACTATGAAACTCCCAGGTCTCGATTCTGCCAATTCTGCGTCCTGTCCAACCTTCGTCACCAAGATGGGAGTTGCTTTTCAGCCAAAGCAACCTGGCTTATCGAATGGAGTGCAGCATTCAAGGCATCAAACGGGACTATAAGGAACCAGATTGCTATACACGAACTCCACTAACCCGGCCTTTCCTACTTTGTATCTTAAACTGCCTTGCATTAACCGACTATGACGATGTTGTCCTAAAGGCTGCGTTCACACTTGCCTTCGCAGGATTCCTCCGTGTTGGAGAGTTCACTTACAAGCAAGCGGACAAAGAGTTGGGGCCCACCTTCCCGAACTGGTTTCTCACAAAAGGGTGTATTAAGACCAGAGCTAGTGGAGGATATATGGAGGTGACACTACCGGCATCCAAAACCGATCCCTTCCGGAAGGGTATAAACCTGACAATTGCCACAAGCTATGACAATGCATGTCCCGTAAGCGCCATGAAGCAGTCCCTTGCCAGGGACACCCATAGAGCACCGCATGAACCAATCTTCTGCATCGGAAGATATGAACAACGAGCGCTCACCCGGGAATATATCGTACTAAAACTGCAACAGTTAGCCATCACGGCCGGTCTGGGAGAGGGGATGTGGAACAGCCACAGCTTCTGTAGAGGTGCTGCCATGTGGGCGGCGGAGGTCAGGATTTCTGAGAGTGAAATCCAAACATTGGGCCGCTAGCGATCCGACACATACAAGAGGTATATCGAGTACTTCAGCCGGGAAAGGATCTCCCTATCCATGCGCTTTCAGGTTACCCAACGACCAACCCCCTAGCCTAACACACCAGCCTGCCTCAATCTGGGCAGGAGACGTTACTGACCAAATGGCAGGCCAATCCAGGCTTCGAAAAGCCTGCCTCGAATTGGGACACATCGGCCGTAACGATCTCCCCGGGCAAGGGCAGCGACAAGCTCACCAATGCCTCCCGCAGTGGAATCTCCATACCCTGGGGCAGGCTGTTCCCTCAACTATTTCCTATGCTGGTGTTGTCCTTTCTCTCCAGTTCCTTTGGTTTCCTATACGCTGTATCTAGTTTCTTCCTATTATACTTTCTTAGCGTTGAAAAATTGGTACATTCTTGTCAATTAGATAAAGAAAAAAACAATACAAGAGTTATAGTACTGTACACGGCTAGGACATTCTTCATCCAAAAATAAATCCCAAGATATATACTCTCCCTAAATATAATGGTATTGGATTATTGAATGAAAGAGTAGGATTGTGTGGGAGTGGGAGAAAGGTCGGCTTGCCGGGGAAGATTCTAACTTGGTCCTTAAAACACGAGAAGAAAAACCAAAGGCGGAGGACAATAAACACCAGAGACTATCCAGACAAAGTTCATTCATCTAGCACCAGCAGTACCGGCAGGCGAGGATTTTGATGAGACAATATCACAAACACTTGCAAACCAAGCGGGGACCCAATTACCGAATAGGTCGGGGACGTCGGGCCGGTAGGAGCTTCACGCCTCGATCGTGCCCGTTTTCGGCAGTCAGCGTGAGCCGTGTTTGGCCGGATTGGTTGGACAATTGGGGTTGACCTCTCTACGCCTCAACAACGGATTAACTACTCTTTTGTGCCCATCCGCTGCAGCCCATGAGGGCGGTGTTCGATCGGATTCACATTAACTATTGGGGCGGATATATTTTCGCCCCAACGCGAGCTAGACTATTCCCTCATGATCATTCCTGGCAGCTCAGGAGAGCCGATTGACTTGCGCTATCGGGATTGACATCGTTGCGCTTTTAATAGTAGTTTCACTATCCCTTCACGACTCCTCCGGGTAGCGCGCGAAGGCGGTGTTGGGCCGGATTCGCATGCACTCTGGGAGTTGACATCTTTCTGCCCCAACAGTAGCTCCACTATCGCTACACGCCCATTCGCTGCAGCCCATAAGCGCGGTGTTCGTTAAGATTCCCATGAGTTATCAGGGTTGGCGTCTTTTCGCCCCAACAGCTGTTTCATTATTCTACTGTATATGGATGAAGATTTGGTTTGATTGCTATATTAGATTAGTGGTTGAAGGCTTGTGGATATGGCTGTTTTCAGTGGAAAAACATCAAATGGCGGTGGTTTTTGTCTATCATTTTAGTAGTGTCTTACAGAAAGAAGGTTTTCTCAGCCTAAACATGCGGCTCAATCCAGTGCTGCGGCTTGGCATATTGGCTCGGTGGCTCAACATAACATTAGGAGGCGAGAGGCGAGGTTGAAATAAGCTTTGTCAGGATCGGGTTGAAATAGGCTTTGTCTGAACAAGGGTGGCTCGTCGGATGCCGGGTTTGGATCCGGGTTTCGCAATGCGTCAGCGCAAATCACCTCCACACCTTATTTCAACCTTCATGTAAAAACAGGTTTCACCACCAAACCGTTACCCAACTCCTCCAGCCCATATCTCCTTCCCGAAACTGGCCTAGGGTATATAGTGTCGCATCCTAACAGACGTAAAACCTACCCATTGAGCCCGAGTGAGAGGATGTCGGGTTGGAACAACCCATTGCCAATTGGGCAAAGCTCAGGCGAACTGTATGGAGGTCATGGAGGAACACTCGCCTGGATGCTCGGAGGTCATAGCTCATTACACACAGACCCAGGTGCCTCCAGCACATGTACAACCACCAACTCCCGGAGTTCAGAACCTCGATGCTCGCTACCTCTCGCATTCTCGTCTCCAAGCTCGCTACAGCTCGCATTTTTTTGTTACCCACCCACCACCCCTAAATCTCCCACTGCGCCCTCATTGTCACCTAGGGATCTATCGGTGCCAACGATCTCATGCGACAAGGGCAGCGACAATCCCCCACCGCCTCCGCCAGTGGAAATATCGAACAAGGTTGATTGATGGAATATATCATTTGAATGGTTCTGGTTTTCTTACTTCTCTGTACTCATCAGGCTTTTATTCTTTCATATTGGTTATTATCTCAATGTATCTGTTTGGCTTTGAAAAATTGGTAAGCTATTATATGTGCGGTGGCCGGTCCCGGATATCAAGTCAAGTGGGCGGTAGGAGAAATTTTAATGTCAAGCGGAGCGTGCCCGTGGAATTAGATCTTGTTGAACCTCTTCCTCTCATTTACCGTAGTTCTCAACCTACAGCAGCCAGCCACCCTCTACACCTTTGCATCAATCCACCCTACGGAGCCTGACATCTCAGTATTACGATACCTTCTCTTTTTGAAGTTTTTGGCACAGAGGGAGGCGCCCGGGGGCGTCAAGCCGTGCAGCGGCCCACGCCACTCGGGCGACAACAACAGCCCAAGGCAAGCTAACCGGCCGACTCACTGATGTGGGAAACCTGATACTGGAAGCTAGTAGGTTCAGAAATTAACATGATTCTGACGAGGGTCGGATCCAGCTACAATCTGGGGGTGGGGGAAGCGTACAGTACAAGTCCCAGGTATAGGTCACTAATGCTGGTGCCCATTCTCTTCATTCCTCTGAACAGATAGACACTCCCGGGCGAGATTACTCCCCAGCGGAGAAGAAGGAGGTTTGATGTGATAACCAGATGAGAGGGTTCGGGGATGGTTCGGCGGTAACCTTATCAAGAATGACGGCAGAGCCGAGGAGCAGATAGAAACTCAGTATGGGGGTTCCGGTATGGGTGTCGCTTGTGGAGCGGACATTTCATGTTGGTGAGTTATCCCATGCCCAAGAGATATTAGGACTATTCCTGTTGAAAGACTCCTGGCATGCTCACTCATCACCGCCGAGAAGCCCTCGTCATGGCCCTGCTTCCTCGCCACAGTTTGAGAGAATCCCACTAGCATAGCTCGAACTTGCCCCACTGAATGGTTGCTGGGGTCTCTGAGACGCATTCTATGCTACCAACCGCCCTACTGAGCGTAGTTGTTAATGGGTTGTACCCTTATATCTCAAGGTCGGTCGTGATCCCATACCACCACCACCCCTCGCTATAAAGTAATTTTGGGCGACAAAAAACCCGTGCTATTGATTACCCCACACCGGAAACAGCTATTTCCAGAAACTTATAGCTTGACACTACCGTGTATACGTGGAAGAAATTAACCGATCAACGAATGCCATAACTTTCCCGGAGATGTTGTCAACCTCCTCGATACAACCACCCCAACCCAACCAAGAAAGATAAGTAAAAATAATTTAGATAAATGGCAGTACTTAGTACTTGTATACCATCCATCGGCCCTAATAAAAAACAGTGAAAGTATTATGAGGTGCCTGTTGAGTGCTAATGATTTTTGTGGGGGCTTGGAAGCGATGAGTTGCCACCCTCACCCGGGTGATTGGTTAATGTTGTTCACGCACAATAGGTGAGAAATTTCAAGAAGTTGCGAAAAGCATGAAGACAACCTTTTTTTTTCTATAATAGAAATATTAAGCCTGTATGTGCAATGGTATGGTGAGATCGGAGAATGACTTGAGACTTTGTATCAGGGTGCCTTACAAAAGCTACACGACAAGCACCGCTGCTGCCGGACACCTCCGGTTTCTCAATTCATAAACACTTCAGGGAAAAGTCCTTGAAAAACTACTCTCTACCTATTCCCTAGTTTGGTTTGGCATAAAGTGGAAACCACAAATTCGTTGAGAGCTCAGTGGACGGTAAAGAGTTCTCGATTTTAGTGTAAAATGACCATTGTCTCGAGTTTTTTGTTACCCCCGTCATCAATCCTTCCGTGCAGTCCCTGTTATGTTGGCCGCTAGTGCATCTGAAAAAAATTAAATTTCTCTAACCAGTATTACCCTTAATCCTTTATCATACATCCGGATGCATTACTCGTAGAGTAAGAAAACAAAAGAAAGCAGAGGTTATCGTATCATACCCTAATGGACCAAGACACCCCTGAGGAAAAATACAACTCTAGATATTATATCATCTAAATAAACCTGAATCCATGCTAGTATCAAACGAAAAGAGATTTCCAATGAGCGAGAGAGAGGCTAGCTTATCCAGAAGAAATATAATCACTTCTAACTGAATCCCCGAAATGCCGAAAAAAAAGCTGAAAGAAAACCGAATAAACATCTCTGACCACCCAACACTAAACTCATATTCATGTGACACTACCTGTACTAACAGGTGACGGCTTCCATGGAACAAGGCGACGAGCTGCGGGGAACCAGGCGGGGAGCCAAATTACTACATGCATCAGGAACTTTGGGCCGGTAATAGTTCCATGACTCGATAATGCCCGTATCTGGCTGCTAGCATGCGCGGGGTTTGGCCGTCTTTACTAGGGCTATTGGGGTCGACATCATTTCGCTCCAACAACATCCCCACTACTCCCTCATGGCCATTCTGGGCAGCCCACGAGAGCGGTGTTTGGCCGAATACGCCTGGGGCATCAGGGTTGACGTCATTCCGCTCTAATAAGATCTTGACTACTCCCTCATGGCCATTCTGGGCAGCCCACGAGAGCGGTGTTTGGCCGAATCTGCCTGGGGTATCAGGGTTGACGTCATTCCGCTCTAATAAGATCTTGACCACTCTCTCATGGCCATTCTCGGCAGCCCACGAGAGCGGTGTATGGCCGAATCTGCGGGCATCAGGGTTGACGTCATTCCGCTCTAATAAGATCTTGACCACTCCCTCATGGCCATTCTGGGCAGCCCACGAGAGCGGTGTTCCACCTGATTCACTTGGGCTATCAGGGTTTACATATCTCCTGCCAAGCAGTAGACCCGCTACCCGTGGAGCCTTCCCCCACGACCGGCCTATTCTCCCCGGATTGATAAATCGCCGCCCGAGAAATATCCTCACCACTCCCTCATGGCCATTTCCGGCAGCCCATGAGAGTGCTGTTCGCCCACCGTTCGTGTCAGGCAAGTCGGATTGAATATCCTTTTGTTGCAAAAGCAACTCCACTGCCTCTTCATGCCCGCGGCTTGCAGCCCATATGAGTGGCGTTATACCCGCACCATCTCTTTGATTCACATCCCATTTGTTCATCTCCAGCAAAGTATTTGCGATTTGAGCGATACCGAGATACGAGATGCAGTGCAGCGCAGAGAATCCCTTGCGGGTGCTGGTGCCCCAGGTAAACGCCGGATCCCCATATCCCTTCGGCATCGACTTCCAAAGGAACTCGCCAGATATGTGACTATCGAATTGATCAAGAAACTGCAGCGCAAATATTTTTGCGAGATCTGATGGCTCCGCTCGCATGTGGGTTCCCCAATATAAAGAAGAATATTCAAGGAAAGATGGGTCGCTCTGGTTACCGGGTGGGCCAGCAGAAAGATCCCTGACATGCTGGAAGTTGAGATACGTCAAACAAGTTTCAGCTATCGTTGAGTGGGCTCTGTCAAAGAGGTTCAGATGTGTTCGGAGATGCTCCTGGAGCGTAAAATGGATCAACCTAACAGTCGAGGTACCCTTATCTATGGTGGCGAGTCCTTGGCAACAGGCTAGCATGGTAGATATCCCAGGGATATTATCGAGATCGAGATCGTTTGACCCTATCCGGACTGCTAGGGCGTGACATATCTCATCCACTTTCAAAGGCCGCTTCGAATGGGAGATCCACATTAGGGTGGCCATCCCGAGTTTTTCTCTCTCCTCGCCCTGAGCCTTTATCCTTTCCAGTGTTGCCCCGTACGCACCCCCTAAATCTAAGCTATTCTGCATTGCTCTAAGCCTTTGTCTCCTTCGATATATAGTAGTCTCCCGTAGGATCGTCTCGATGCTCATGAAGGCGAGCAGGAATCTAGATACAATATCTCTTAGCACACAGCTTTAGGTATCATTCTCTTCATACTTACATTTCCGAAACCGCTTCGGGAAGATTCTGTATAATTTCATCCCTTAAACTTTCGTCCATCGCGTCCGGCATCGTATCCTCCCCCAGTTTCGCTCGAAGGAATGTGATGATATCATTCTTGGTGGGTATTATCGACCTAGTGGCTGCCCTCCCCGCAAGATGCTTCTCAACTTCACTTCGGATGTGTGCTCTCCCGGTCAGACATACTCGAGCGTTGGGGGACTTCAGGAGAATTTGGTTAAGTAAATCGAGAAGCTTTAGCCGATACCCTGGTTCGCACTCGTCCAGGGCGTCAATGCATATAAATGTGGGCCGTGAGGAAGTGATATCCTGCAAGAACTCGACAATTTCCGAGAGCACTAGTTTCGGGCCACCTACAACCCTCCCTCGGTTCCGAAAAGCTTTGACTATTCCTTCCGGAACCTTGTCCAGTCCTCCGATAAGCTGTTTCAGCACGGAGCCCAGAACAATAGCTGGGGATTGCTCTTCCGGCGCTGCGAAGTCGAAGTAGAAACACGCAACCCCTGCTTTTCCTTCTACAGCCTGCTTGCATAATGTATCTATCACGAGCGAGCTAACATCACAGCTTATTAGCAATACCTCTCATTTTTCGACCATCTTCTCTCTTACCTAATGTAGGTCTTCCCAACCCCCGGATCTCCGTAACAAAACAAGGCTGAGCAGTTCGGTCCACCGTTACTGGTACCACCCAACCAATTTCGATATTCCTCAGTTTGTAAGAGCCAGTCTCCCACCTTCTCAATCCTACGGGCTCGGATGTCATCATGCCGTGTCTGGGGTTCGAGGGGTGATAGCCAGGCCCAAATTCCAGAGTCCTCGTCAGCGATTGTGCAGTTGTTCCACACCTTGTTGAAAGAATTGGTTGTATTAAAAGAGTGGGCATTATTAAAATAATTGGGATCGCTAGAAAGATTGGTGTCTTCGTTGGTGTGGGGTTGAGACATTTTGTATTTTTCACGGTTTCGTTGGTTGAAGAGGACCGGTTCTTGGGTAATGATGTCCGGTGGAGTGGGATGATATGATTTCCAGAGAGCGACGATGAGCAGGGGCGACGGTAGTTTTTGAGGCCTGGTGGGCGAATGCCTTGTCTAGTTGATCCACCCGATAATGGCCACCCTCTGTGAAACCATTGTGATTGTGGGCTGTCGAATGCACAAGCACCAAGCAGCTAATGGGGGAGGGCTGCGTTACAAGCAAAGCATGATAGGAAAATCAATATTTTATGCTATGTTAGGATAACCCTAGTTGCAGTGCCGATCAAACTCTCCTCGTTACAACCTCCATAATGAGGAGGGATATCGGAGCTGCCTCAAGAACACAAGACACCAGGTCGCCCCGGAAAGAAGTCAGCCCTTCTCAGCAATTGCACTGTCCTATTTTGAACTGCGTTTCGATCTCACACCGACCCTATCGCCACCACCTGCTCGTCCACGTCACAAAATACCAAATACACCCCCCCTGTATATGTCGGCAACCCGTGTATCCGAAAAAATATCCACAATTGGCTCTTACATTCCGCTCCCTTTGCGGAGGAGGGAAGAAAAACAAGAGCTACCCGTATTGTACAAAACTAAGACACCCTCTACCTGCCAAAAGGTCTCAAGATATATGCTCTACTTGGGTGCCTAAGCCCAAATATCTTCTACTACAAGTGTTTTTATTTTCAAAAAGGTGAGATTTCCTAGGAGCGGGAGAGGGGTTGACTTACCCGGGAACCTTCAACTTAATCCCTGATACGCACGAAGAAAATGCGAAAGCTAAAAAAAAATCAGCAGCCTAGAGTACCCCGCACACAACTCATCTATCAGGTGCTAAGCGTACCAAAAAGCAAAAATTTCCACGAGACCTGGCAATTATCGGATGCGTGGGGAATTTTGGGCCTCTACTGGCTCCACAATCCTATCGTCCCCATTTTCAGAAGCCCGGGAGAACAGTTCTTAGCCAGATTAACTTGGAATATTGGGGGTAACAGCTTTCCGCCGGACATTGGGGGTTCGTTCCCCATTGGCATCCATTGCACCCTGCGAGAATGGTGTTCAGTCATACCCTGCATTTGCGGTGTCAGGGTTGAAGCCTCTCTGCCTCAATAGTGGATTAGCCTACTACTGGCTCGTAGCCAGTCCTTGCATCCCATAAGAGCGATGCTTCACCCCAAGAATATCCTCCATCTAAGCGCTATTATCTCTGAGACTCAAACGCTCACCCTTAGCCTGTAAGCTGGGCCCGCGTGCTGCTACTTAGCCTTTGGGCCCAATATGTGAGCAGTTGAGGAGGTTGTCATAGCCTCAGGTGTGGTCCGATCAAAGCATAGCGACTCAGAACCCCCCTCCCAACAGCTTTTCCCCCGGCTACTAAAACCACCCCCCCGCAGCCCCCAATATCCCGTGACGCCCCCCCCTAGGCCACCATGATCTCCGTCTTTTAGAGTTTCCAATTCACAAAAACCTTCGCCCACTGACTTTACTCGCGGCGTCGAAGCATTTTTTAAAAAGACTGCTATTGCATGAATTTGCATCCCGCCGATATCCAAGCAAATGGGTCAAATTTTGGCGGTGTGCAATCGAGTCTTTTTTAAAAACGCTTCGACACCGCGAGTACATTATGGTGTGTGGACAAAATTAACCTTGCACCGACGACTGATAGCAACCCAACCCTCCTCAGCATCTGCACCCTCAACGCCACATAAGAGAATTTCTCTGAATCAAATTTTAGTTTCTACTATGTATTCCACTATGAAATTACATTTTTAATTTGGGTTTTAATTTGGTTTTCACGATATTGGGATTGGTGGGGGGGGGGGGGTGCTGTTGTCATATCCGGAGTTTTTCATGTTCCTTGATGCACGGCTAACTTTGTCCCTCTCAAATGTGTTTCCCTACTTGCCGAGCCAATAGCTAGTAAGTTTACGGCAGGTTGCCCTACCCTATACTCGAGTAATGTTGCGTCGCGCGCTGGCTGATGCAAGCTTATCATCTAACCCCAGCGGAAGGCAAGCGATGTTCCGTAGTTGCCCCTAGATGCTAAGTTACCAGGGTGAAAAGAAATTTTTTAGTCTGTCCAGCCGAGCATTCCTGTGGAATCAAGTCTCGCTGGGCCACGTCCTCTGATCTACTGTAGCGCTCAACATAGCCACCGGCCACCATTTAAAACTTGACATCCATCCCCGAGCATATCGCAATAGCATGAATCCTTGCGATCGCAATGATCTCCCGATACCGAGCCCTGACATTTTAGTATTACAATACATCTACCCCGACAATTGGTTTCTTCCACTGTTATTAAATCAAATCTGGTCATATTGTGAATTGTACTGCGCATTTTTTTCCAAACACGATTCAAGATAGGCCAGCATAGCCAACAGGTGCTGGAATGGAACACAGGGGAAGGAGATGGCGTCTACTCGAGTACGGCAAGCCCCGCGGGCCGACCAAAGACCCCCTACCGCGGCCTTATTTTCCTCCAAAATGCCGTGCCATGTATCCCTCGGGAGTTTTTTTTGACCTCGAACCATCCCATCTTGGTTCCTAGGAGATCCAAGCTGGGCTGAGACGGTGTCTCCCGCTTGCGCTGTGGATATGTGGTGGCAATGTCACGTCTCTCATTGGTATTTTCTTCTTTTGTGTAGTCACGTGGGGAGAATAGTCAGCTTTACTGGAGCGAAGTTTTGGTGATCTGTGGTTGAGCTATCGAGGGAACTGGAGCAAGAAAATTAAGCGATGCCCGAGCACGGTATATCCACCCAACTATTCCCGACCTTTCCTTGACCCATCCTTGGTTCTGGGAATTATCCGGGGAAAGGTATACTTTCGGTAAATCATACTACAAGTATCGCCTTAGAAGATCTCGTAAGGGATCTGATACAAACCAAATTTATATGTACTCGTCCCAGGGAAGAAGTATTCGCAAATACGTGTTTTGAGTTTGTATGGGCGCTCAGACAATCGCAGGGGTTTTACCATACAGGGGCCCGTTTACCTACAGACGTCAGTCTAAAAGCCTGAAACGATGCCGACCGTCATGGGGGGCTTGACAATGGGGGAGAGTGCGGCAAAGTAGATGGCGTTTACCTAGAGTAGGCAACGTAACTTTTTGACGGTCTAGCGACAAGAATCTAGGACCGTGGAAAATTGGCCAAACACTTTCACGCCATTTATCAGATAGCGGTTGAGATGCCACCGTCTAGTACAACTACCTATTGCAAATTTAATTTTTAGAAAGAGACAGACAGTTGAAGGTATGTAAAGAAAACAGAATGGTTGCATGTTTAGCTAATATACTGTCTAGTATATAGCTGAAAGCCCATTTATTTAACTGACTTTCTTTGACGGTCCCCACTGTCTCTCGTTGCTAGACGGCCGTCTATAGGTAAACGGGCCCTAATTCTTTAGTCCCTGATTCCGGGTAATTCTCATACTCGAATAACACAGAATCCATTTGCGGACGGGCGCCTAGCTCGTGCTTTGTAAGCATGACCGGTAATGATTGGCTGGAGTAGGATTGTGCAATGCATGAGCCTCATTAGCTACTGCCTCCCCCTCCCTCAATCCCTCTAGATTTCCTCATGCTCGGATTCCCACTGCACACCCCTCTTTAACTCTTATGAAAAAGGAATTCAGATAATAGACTATAGTGCTGATATCGTTTCGCGACAGGTTATCGCCAATTTCGACTGGTTCAACAGTAATAACTCGTTCAACAAGACCCCCAACCTCATCACCGAAATTGAAGCGGGGGGCACCAAATTCTACCTCGGTTATCGCTAGTTGAACCACAACAACAGCACCCGTGGGTGCGAGCCGGCCGACTTGATACGACGGGGAACCGGGCATTGCAAACCAGCCGGTTCAGAAGACGACGCGATACGAAAGATGGTCGTGTTGAGTCATCGATGTTATGTTACCGGAATCAAGGGGTGGGGGAAAGCTACGTCAGCTAAGATGTGTCGTCTGGAGAATGGAGGTCTAGTTTCCGCTGTCAATCTGCAGGTAATAGTTCCCTAGCGATTGATATTCTGCGCGATCGAGCTAGGGGAGGAGACGCTCCCGTTGTAAGATTATGCTGTGATTTCCTTGCTCGACGGGAAGAGTCCAAGACAGATATGTTTGGCATTTCCAACGTTAAAAGATCGACAGCTATAGCCAAATGAAACGCCACGAGTTCACAGCAAGATACGATCGCTAGCGCATGACCTGGGGGTGAACGGGGAAGTTCACTCGCTCTCTACTTCTCTTCTCGATATCTATCACACTCTCAGCTAATTACCGGTACTTGGGTGGCTGTAGAGACGGGGGTATAGGTAAACCGCGACGAAGTCGTCTTCATATCCTTCCGCGGATCACGATACATGTCCATTCTCATCGCCGTCAGGGTTCCGAATGGTCGGCGGGAGACCGGACTGGACTAGCTAGTCCGGTCGAAAGTCAAGTCTAGTCTAATGGTGGAAATTAGACCGACTAGACAGTCAGGATTATCGAAACCGACTTGACCAGGACCAGTCCAACCAGGCCCGCCAAGCAATGGGATATGCTATTTTTATCACAATATATTATGTTCAAATAAAGCTTTTCTTAATAAAACTTATTGTTTCCATGAATTATACGGTGAAGACAGTGCCTCGCTTAGATTAGGGGTGGCGAAAATCGGTTCTTAAGTATAGAATTTTTCTTGGTGCACTAAGTGAGTGATATTACATGACCAGATATCATAATACCTGTATTTGATGCAACTTATCCATCGGGTAATCGCGTTTCCGCCCCGTGCTGTCCTCTCCGGGATGCTCTATCAACTTGTATTGAATGGCTCTTGATTTATAACGTGACAAGCGGCCGTAGGATCCTAATTTACTATAGCTATACTTCTATTCTTAGCGAGTGTTGGCTTGGGTGCCATTCCGACTCTCATGCGATCTTTTATCAAGACGGGTTTGGGACTAGTCCCAACCGGACCGGACCGCCCGAGTTAGTCGGGTCCAGTCATCGACATCAACCAGGACTAACCAACCTGGTCCTGCCTCCAAGACTCGACCGGTCGGACTATTCGGAACCTTGATCGCCGTGCCCCCCCCTTCCATTTCGCATCCTGTAGTGTTAATGAAGGAGAGGCAAAGACTGTCACTGTTCATAGCCTCCCGGCATCCAGCTCTTTCACTCCTCCTTCAGGCTCTTTCTTTATCCTTCTACTTTCCTTCCGCTTTCCTTCTGGCGGACGCATCAGGCGCATTCCCGAACTATTTATACGAAAAAAAAGTGGCGCAAGAGCATGCCGAGCACCATCTCACGATTTCTAGCATGGAATTATTCCCGGGCAGCTTGTTAGTGGGCGAGGAATGTTGGGTCATATATCTCAAAATCTGGCGAATGGGATGTGCAGCGTTGACAAAGAAGAGTGCTCAGGAATCCAATAGAGTATATCAAAGATTAACTTATAACTTTCTTCTACAACAATGGGGGGAGGGGAGTCTTTAAATACACGGTCAATCTTCAGTCTTCCACGCATCTACTTAACACTATCACGCCATTTCCATAAGTTCTCACGCAATGTCTACTACCTCGATTTCCCCTCTTCTCTACCCAACTTGGTGAATCATCAACCCCTCTTCTCGCAACGTTCGCCGTGTGCCCAGCCATGGGGAATTCTTAGATCCCCTTTCTAGCACCTTCTATGCTGAGGAGCTGTGGTATCAGAATCCGGAGAGCGCCGGTGATTCACAAGAATATATGGGAAACTTTTGAAAGGGCTAAAAACGAGTTCGGCGGCCAAGGCCTCCTACTTTATAATATCATAGATTTTGGGAATAAGACCACTACATCCCTGCCACGGCTATTCTATGTAGGGGCACTTTCCACTGACCTCCGATGCACCAATTTCCCCAAAGCCGAGCAAGTATATTGAAGATTACTAGGTTCAACAAGGAAGGAAAACAAAAAGCCAAAGAGAATAACGCCAAAGGAAACAATGCCCCAATCTATGTAGGGCGAGAACAATCAGTAGTATGCGTGTGGAAGGTTTTTTGGTGAAGTTGCCGCTGCCCTTGCCATGGGAGATCGTTAGCGCCGATATATCCCAATACCAGGCAGACGACGTGCCTAAAGGCTGTGTTGGCCTGCCGTACGGTGGCTAACGGCTTCCCAGGTTCAGGCAGGCTGGTTTGCGTGGCTAGATGGCTTGACTTAGAGAACCCTGAAATCGTTTTGAAAGTGCGATTCGCTCGTCTCTTGAGTACTCGATATAGGCCTTGTAGGCGTCGGATCGCCATCGCCCCAACGTTTGGATCTCAGTTTCTGCAATCCCGGCTTCTGCAGCCCATGTGGCAGCCCCCCTACGGAAGCTATGGCCATTCCACCCTTCTCTTTCCAATCCGGCTCCTCTTGCGAGCTGTTGTAACCGCTGTACGACATATTCTCGTGTGAATGCGTTTCGCTTGTTTCTGCCGATGCAGAAAAGGGGGGCATAATGTGGTCGATGGGTGTCGACGGAGTAGAATTGCTGCATGGCTAACACAGGGCATCCCCTGTCATTACTGGCTGCGATGGTGAGTTTTATTCCCTTGCGAAATGGGTCTGTTTTCGAGGATGGTAAGGTGAAATCCATGTATTGCCCATCCTGCGAGATCCTGATACTGCTTTTTGTTGGCAACCACTTTTGAAATGAGGGCCCCATCTCCCAATCTGCTTCTTTGTACGTAAACTCCCCGACTCTGAGAAAGCCGGCAAAGGCTAGGGTAAACGCAGCCCGGATTACTATGTCGTCGTAGTGGTCAGGCGATAGGGAGGCAAGAACCCGGAGGAGATATGGACGTGTTAGTCGTGTTCGTGTTCTGCGTTCAGGTTCATTGTGGTCACGCTTAATTCCCTGTATTATTCGCTCAAGTCTAGGATCTGCGAATGCCTTGCAGTCGATCCCAAGGTCTAGCTGGTATGACTTAATACCAGTCAAGTATAGCTTCATGGTCTTGACCTTGATGGTACCGGCTAGGGAGCATAGCCATTCGATCAACCATGAGGCTTTCGCAGGGAGACATCCGCCGTTGTAGTGCCTGTAATCCGAGTGTTCACAGAACGTAGTAAACCGGGCCCTCGGAGTATTATAGTTCCACCGGGTTGAGGGTGCCAGCCCACGCCATAAGTAGTATGCCGCTATTGCCGACAATCCGGACTGCTGTACGTTAAAAACCCATGTTTCAGGAGGCCGGAGTTGGGCGATGTTAGGAGCACGGACTCCCCGTAAGGATTTACAGGGCAAAGTTACCCTACCTTGACGCATTCCAGCTTCGAAGGAAAAAGATAACACCCCCCTCCAGCCCCGGCGTTGGGACGGCGCGTCATCACTGGCCGCCTGGGTAGTTGCGTCCCAACACCAAAGACCACTATCAACGGAACACATCTTATAACACCGTATACGTCGCGGCCGTCCGTCCGACCGGATCCTGTTCGCAGGATATATGAGGGGAGACCTCCGGGCACCTTATCCAAGTGGAAGCAGGTGAATCGGACGACGGCGCATAAAGTTACAGACACTTGAAGACAGGCAGTCTGAAGAGTGGGTCGAAGGTAACGGGACGTTTTGCACGAAAGTTAGTCCCCTCGTACCTACAAAGTCGTGTAGAGTACGAAGGAGGTAACTATGCCCAGTAAGTCGATCGGGTGCATCCACAGAGGACAAGTTGGTAAAAGATGGAGTCCGAGGGAAAAAACCTATAGGTACGATCCCGAGGACAAGTCGTGTCATGCCGGAAGACTAGAATACGAGATGCAGTTGCATACCGAATTCTTGACGGAACCAACCAAAGAAGAATGGCCATCTTCTGTCCAGCGAGTTAGACTACCTTCGACGAGCACGAGGGCAAGATAATTCGTAACCATTGTTGTCAACGGATAAACGGATGAGCTGACACCTGACGTGGTCTCCACACCATCAGGAATAATCGAAGCGCAGACCGATAAGTTGGCCATGGGAGCAAGAGGTGTGGCAGAGAGTTTTCAGGGTCTACGAGTGTTCGCACTCGGGTGAAGTTCGCAGAGTTGCGGGCAAGGTACTTAGTTAGTATAGAGTTAGCATGTATACCGCGATTGCTCAGACGCGGAATATAAATATTGAAGCATCTTCGCTGCTATTAGACACAACAGGCACGGAGAAGAGATCTTATCAATATAATAAGTTATTCTATACTTTTATATCGTTACCAATATTTCGACGATCTATACCGAAGCGAATTATTATATCTAGCCTACATTACTCGTGTCTCCTTAAGGAGTTCTCCGATATAATTACGATCAAGGTCTTAGCTGTCGGAATACCTCACCCCGAAGCTACCACCTAACAGGCGACTCGGATATCAACTGCGGTGCAATGTCAGCTATTCTTGCATAATCGAATCGGGAGAGCGCATCAGCCAAGGCATTGTCATCTGTTGACACCCATTGTGCCACAAGATCCAGGTCACACTCGGACGCCAGAAGCAAACATCTTCTTAGTACTTGCATTGGTGCCCCACGGATTGTCCGGTTTGCAAGTCCGTGTGCGACAGCTTGATTGTCCACATGTATTATTAGTCGCTTTCCTTTCCACTCCCTGCCCTATCGTAAAAGGACCTGTTCTACAGCCCGCATCTCTTGGGTGTTGATGTGTTCCCTCGCTCTTGCCAGGTAGCCTGGAAAAGCAATAGAGAATGCAGATTCGGGGTGGGGGGAGGTCTGCGTTGTGCTGATATAGAATGCACCAAGGCCTTTGGTACTTGCTGCATCTGACCAGGCCATAATTACTTCTCGCATTCGTGTCGCAATTGACCGCTCTGGTGTGTTTTGCAATACACGAGACCACCAAACTAGGTCCTTCCTTGCCTTGCCTGATAGCCGTCGCCTGGTGCCCCTTGGTGCTGGGGGAAAATATAATTCCATATTATACAGGGGGCGTAAAAATCCCCGTCCAAGAGGTATAACGGTAGAGAGGAAGTTGAGGTATCCCGTAATTCGTTGTATGTCGAGCAAGGTGAGCGAGTCAAGTTGGCTCGCATCTTGAACAATTTTGTGGACTTTGACGAGTTTCTTTTGTGGCAACCGGATGACCATTCTCCCGGTATCTAGTTCGAAACCGCCGAATCTTGCCACCCGTCCTTGTTCGTTCTTTGCCAACTTAATTGACAATCCTACCTCCGTAGACAGTCTGGTAAACACCTCTGTATACCTCTCTAGTGTATGTTCTGGTGGTAGCACGATCAAAAAGTCATCAAGGTAGTGCACGACCTTGGCTTCAAGTTTCAGGGAATTTAGTTCACTTTCTAGGATCCAGTGAAAGACTTCTGCAAACAAGTTGAAAATATATGGGGCTGTTCGAAGGCCAAAGGGAAGAAACCGTTCAGCGTAATATCGTCCCTCCCATTGAAATCCAAGGAGTGGAGTATCGAGTGGCGATACTGGGATGTGGCGAAAGGCTGATTCAAAGTCCCGCTTTACCAGAAGACAGTTACTCCCAAACCCTTGGATTGCCTGGATTGCCTCTTCAATAGTGCAATATGCAATTGCTCCATAACGCTCCAGAATCCGATTGTTGATCGCGGTCGGGTCTCCAACTGGGTATGACAGGTGATGGATACGGCGTTTACTACCATCAGACTTGTCCGCTAACCCCAATGGGGAGGCAGTATAGTGCCTGGGCAGTGATATGAAGTTTAGATACATTTCGAGACGCTTCTTCTGGTATTCGGAGGTGATGTCTGCTGTCACCTGGTTTGACTCCGCCTTGGCTGTGGATAGATTCGGGTGGATTGTTACTGTGTCCCGATAGCCTTCATACCCAATTCTTGCTCCATACTGGCAAATACCAAGGATAGCTGCGATTACTCTGCTATCGGGGAATTCAGTGGTAAGACGCTCCCACCCGGCAAGTTTCAGAACTCCTGCGGGCATTTCTAGGGTATGTGGGGTGAATAGAGGGTAATGGATAGAGGTATTAGGACGCGCTAGATGGTCTGTGGCCGTTATGCTTAACTGACCGAGGCTTTGCGGGGCTGCTGCTTGCGGGGCGGCTGCCACTGGTACGTACAAGCTTGATATAGGAAATGCTGGGATAACTATGAGTATAGAGTATGGTTGCGGAAATGAAATTAAAGGAAGTATTGAGTGGGGCATATAATAGAGGGGAATGCTAGGGGCTGAGAGGCTTAGGGGGGTTCTAACGTCCATGAGAGCCATTGCGAGATAAATGCAGTTGGCTATGACTGCTGTTTCCTGCCATGCACTGGGAGGCCCGGTGGTTGCCCCCACAACTAATACAAGAATGTAGGTAGCAGCATTGCCCTGAGCGGCAGTCGCGGAAGTTTCAGTTGCGACAGATTTGCCCCGTAGAGCGTGAAGTGCCTGTGCTGGCTAGGGGTGCTTGTTCTAAGGTATGGTTGTATGCTGGGCTGGGGAGGCTATCGCGAACTTGAATAGGCGCATCATGTGTTCTGTGGGTAGGAGCTGGAGCACTCTTCTGGCTTAGGGCCCACGGGGGTCGGGGTGCCGGGTAAGCGAAACATTTGGAAGCTATCAGCTCGCTATCGATTTGACGCCATTCTGCCGGGTGGTAAATGCCTTTGCCACTTGCTACTCTCTTCCTGTGGAACTGGAAATGGTACGCCTTTACTCCTTCCCATGCGTACTTCTCGAGTAGATCGTACAGATTCATCGTGTAGATTGAGAGAGCAGTGGCAAGGTCTCCTTGAAGTGCACGGGGGGCTAACTTGACCATGATTCCGCAGTATGCAGCCCAAGCTTTGAAGAAGCTGGTCATCCTGTACTCGCTCTCCTTTCCATCTCTCTCTGTCTGCTCGAACTCTACTCCTCCGATGCTAATTGTGCGCTGAGACTCAGCACGCTCCTTTTCGCTTGCCAACAACTGGTAAATGTTGGTTGGCTTGAACCGGTTTTCGATAATCTGAATAAGTGTGCTCCGTTCCACTCCTGGGAACAGGGTTTCAACTGAATCTGCCATAGCCGATGCGCTCTCACCTGCTTGTGGAATTGGAGGACTCGGATGGGTGGGATTATCCATACCCAGTGCCCGTGGCTCTTGATAGCTTCTCTGCTCACCTTCCATTTCTCCTCGCAGCTGAGCCAGCTGGCTCTCGAGTTCCGTGATTCTTTCCAGTGTGGGACTGGGTTGCAGTGGCTGTGGGTTTGGAGTTCGGGGTTGAAACGACCGGGGGGCTCAATGTGCTGGTATGGTTTGGGAGGGATTCTGGGAGCCCCGCTGGTGAACAACACGTTCGACGATTTCCTGTTCGTGTGATTGTAAGAGATCCCGCATCATGCTCAGATTGATTGGTGCGTCCGATGCCGGTGGTAGATGAGGTGGGGAGTTGGGGTCTAGATCGCTATCTCGGGTTGGAGTTCTGATACTTGGTAGGCTGTGTGTCGGAGCAGCTGTGTTGGAGGGGTCTTGGTACGCGTTGCTCAAGGGGGAGAAGCTGTACTGTGGAATACTGGGTTCAACTTCACCACTACTGGGTGAAGGCTCACTTAGTTCCTGGCTTCCGGGTGTTTGGGAAGCTGAGTCTTGTAGTTGGCCGTAACGATTCGGAGGTTGCCGGTTGCGAGTATTCTTCCGAATTCCACCTCTTGCTCCCCATCTGTTTGCTGGTGTGGACGTTCCACCACGCGTTGAGGCACGTCTAGGGGCCATCGTGTTGTTTGTGGAGGTTGATTACAGTTTGTGCAGTGGAATGAACAGATGTAGGATTGGGCACTCGGGATATAGTAGGGGCAATATGGAATGACGAAGGCGAGCAGTCTGAAGGATAGGGACGCGAAGTGTAGGGAGTATGGTGATCGCGAGGTTGAAGGAAGCTGAGTAGGGAGGTATCTTATGTGAAGGGGGGGGATCACGGACCGCCCGTTCCTTGAGCTATGACCCCGCAATGGCCCGGCAACCGGCCATACCTTTTTCCAGAGTTCCCCGAGACACCGTCGTTTCCCCCGGGTGGGATTCCGTACGCTTTGCCCAATTGGCAATGGGTTTCACCAACCCCTAATCTAATATGAGCCCCTGGAGTCACTGTGAGCAATTGTTCGGCTATCACGCAACACGCTAGTATTTCTTCGCTAAAGTCCCAATATCGCCGAAAAATGGCCAGACGCCAGTGAGGTAGTTCGGGTTCTTGGTAGCACTACCCTCGCAGGGATCAAGTGTTATCTGGAGATGATTTTATACCGGGAGAACTAAAGCAGCAGATATAGGGTTCCGGTTACCGACTTTGGGATGAGCATGGAAGTTCTTTTGACCATTACAGTCTATCTAAACTATAAAGCTAGGGGTGGATATACATTATAAACGAAACCATGCTTCTATCCTTCCACTGATCACTCATATCCATGCATTTCCGGTTGGGTTTCATTTCAAGTTTCCTTGCGTCCTTCTATGCCAACAAAGGGAAGATAAATATCATAGAGACTACCGCCAATTATTGTCTTCATGCATCAGACTCTTGCATTTTACTTCCCACCGATGTAGTGATCCCAGTGTTCCCAACCGTTCAGTCCGGAATGCAGGGCCCTGGCGTCCGTCCTCGATATTAACTGCAGGACTGTAGGTTGACGGCCGGGCCCTGCAGTCTTTCTGGAAATGGTAAGTTCCGGTAGGGCCTGGCCGTCTTTGGAATTGACGGGCGTCACCTGTAGGTACCCGCCGTCACCTGCCGTCCTGAGTAAGGACGTGCGTCACCTGCAGGGCCCTGTCGCCACCTGGCGTCCTTAGTAAGGACTGCAGTCACCTACAGGTATTTCATAAAAATACCGTAAAAATACCGTAAAAATACTTTCGATTCGCTATCTCCGTCAGCTTATAATAGGGTTAGTTTGACAGGTTAATAGAATTGGGTGTGTCGGTTAATGAGATTTAATAACGTCCTGATGGCTGATCTTATCCCGCATGGGAAAGCACTAACCCTTTTGAAGACTTCTAGGCAGTAGATTCGGAGATAGCCAACGACAGGAGTTTTTACAGTATTCATAATGTGTGATTGATCTATCCGCTTAGCTGTTGCTTCATCTATAACCTATAAGCAGATAGTTTAAGACATTTGTCACTTTAAAGCCTTCTCATTGGCTGAGTTGCAGATTTGCTTTTTGAGGGCTAGGTATCGGCCAAATCCTAGGACTCTGATTGGTTGAAAGGTTGCATGATAGATCATAATATTATGTGATATCAATATTCAGAGAGGTCAATGATATCATACATGGTACTAGATCTTATCGAAAGGTCAATCATATCATACAGTGTACAATATGATATTGAAAGGTCAGTGATGTCATATATAGTACTATATTTTATCAAAACGTCAATGATATCATAGATTGTACTATATCATATTGAAAGGTCAGTGATATCATATATTGTAGTACTATATTTTATCAAAAGGTCAATGATATCATACATAGTATTATATCTTCAAGTTATTGAAAGGTCTGAGTCAATCATATCATATATAGTACTATGGCTTATTGAAAGGGCAATAACATCATATAAGCTACTATATCTTATGGAAAGGTTAATAATATCATACATAGTACTATATCTTATTGAAAGGTCTCAGTCAATTATATCAAACATAGTACTATATCTTATGAGAAGGGTAATGACATCATATATGGTACTAGATCTTACACCCGGGTTGATAATATGATACATAGTACTATATCTTATTGAAAGGTTTGAGTCAATCATATCATATACAGTACTATGGCTTATCAATAGGGTAATGACATCATATATGAGACGATATCTTACAAAAAGGTTAATAATCCCATATATCGTACTATATCTTACTAAAAGGTCTGAGTCAATTATATCATACATAGTACAATATCTTATCAAAAGGGTAATGACATGATATATGGTACTATATCTTACGGAAGGGTTGATAATATGATACATAGTACTATATCTTATTGAAAAGTCTGAGTCAACCATATCATACATAGTACTATGGCTTATTGAAAGGGTAATGACATTATCATAGTATATGATACTATATCTTACAAAAAGGTTAATAATACTATATATAGTATCATATCTTATTAAAAGGTCTGAGTCAATGATATCATACAGGATACTATATCTTATAAAAAGGTTAATAATACTTTACATAGTACTATATCTTATCGAAAGGTCAATGATACAATAGTTGGTACAATATCTGATCCCAAGATCAAAGATATCAGAAATGGTACAAGATCTTATTAAAAGGTCTGAGTCAATGATATCATACAGGATACTATATCTTATCGAAAGGTCAATGCTACAATAGTTGGTACAATATCTGATCCCAAGATCAAAGATATCAGAAATGGTACTATATCTTATTAAAAGGTCTGAGTCAATGATATCATACAGGATACTATATCTTATCGAACGGTCAATGATACGATAGTTGGTACAATATCTGTTCGCAAGATCAATGATATCATACATAGCAGTATATCTTTTTAAAAGGTCTAAGTTGATGATATTATACAGAGTACCATCTCCTATTGAAAGGTAAATACTATCATATATAGTACTATATCTTATAGAAAGATCAATGATATCATAGTATTACAATTGAGTTTACAATAGCGGTCAATGATATCACAATAGTACGATTGATAGTACAAACCTCTTTATGATATCATTCCTCAGACTGATGAATTGATTCAGATAGGTAGCCAATATACTTAAAATATTTACTTTTTAACTAATATATATAGGACTAATCTTCCCATCTGGTCTTCATAGGTGTCAGACTCTTTTGTGCTATCTTTCTCAATCAAAACTACGACAATCCTATTACAAGATTTCTATATTCAACTTCTGAGTGCATTTTATGCAATAGTTCTAGTGCTAACCTATATATGATAGGAAGAGTATAAGCACTTTAGTTACTGTAACATGTGTACATGTTCCGGTAACGGTACACAGGAGCTGGCAGTGCAGGATCTCCTATGTTTAGTTGATTTATATTTGGTTTATTTGATTTGATTTCAGCTCCGCCACTGTCTCTGAGTCAGACAGGCTATGCTATCGTATTGCTATGTTTAGTTTGCTTTGTTGGAAGTTTATATTCAGGATTCCGGGGATGGAATGGTCATGTAACACTGGCGAAGGCTGAGCATAGTTTGTTTGTTTCTTTCTTTGGTCTTGCAGGATTACAGGATTCCGGTATGTGCGCAGCTACTGGTAATGATCATGATTGCAGGAAGGCTATCGCTCTTGGGTTTTGTATTTAAAACCAGTCTCCTGGCTAGCAGGAGAGAGCAGACTTCAACAGACATTCAGTCTAAGAATACACTTGGTTGAACGGCAATCCCTGAGTTCTATTTGTCCTTCAACTATTATCCTTCTAGCTACCGGTCTCTTGAAGCCTCCCTTAGCACCAGCGCTAGCAGGTCTACCGCCGGTCCAATTGTACTTTCGTTAGACAGGAATAAACCTGTTACAGTTACGATAGTATTAAGGATAGAGAAAGTATCGACACAAGCGATCAAGCGACATCAAACTCAAGTCTTCAAGGCCAAATATCGACTTCTGAATCGCTTCATGAAATTCATGAACCTGGAGTACCACCAAATGAACTTCGCTTGAGAGAGTCAGCAATTTGTGTCTTGATGAGAAATCTCTCGCTTGAGAATGGCCTAGTCAAAAATTCAAGGGTTGTTATGAAAAAACTTTTGGAAAATGTTATCAAAGTAGAATAAGTTCAGACTAGTGTATATGAAGAGGGTAGAAGAAGTACATACCGTCTTCCAAGAATCATGTTTGAATTTCAGCCTAGGTTTTGTTCATGAATTATGCAACGAAAACAGTTTCCTCTTCGTCTTGCATATGCTACTACTTTTAATAGCTGTCAAGGTTTAACATTAGAATGTGCTGTTATTGATTTACGAGTATGACCTTTTACTCATAAGCAATTATATACCAGTATTTCAAGAGTATGACATCAGGATGATATTTGCTCATATTTTCATGATGAAAATGAGGAAGGACTAACTACGAATATTGTATATAAAGATTTACTTTTATCCGATTCAGATATATTTAATTAGACTTAGGTGGGATTATTATTTCTTAAATTTAATACTGCCAGTAGTATATTATTATTATTATTATTACTATTTTTATTTTTAACTATGATTGCTATTAATACTTAGTATCTCAAGTGGTTATCTATTAGATTCTCACGATCAATAGTTGCTATATATGGTTGTCATGTATGCTAATAGTTGCGATTGGTAGTTTCTATGGGTGGTTGCCATGTGTGGTTGCCATGTGTTGTTGCCATGTGTGGTTGCCAAGGGTGGTTGCCAAGGGTGGTTGCCATGAACTATATACCTACCTCTCTACTTTCTTTCTCGCTTTTTCTCGCTTTCTTCTATTTTCCTCTTCCATTCTTCCTCACTTTCCTCTACTATTGTACAACAACATCTTTCCCAACTCCCACTCTATACTACTCTTCTACAAATACCAACCATGGGAAAAGATTTTATTCCCCATATTTTTATCTTCTTATTTCTACCTTCGGCATTTTTTCTTTTTGCGTTTAGCAATACATACTTAGTGCTCATTTACTAGATGTGATGGGAGCTTTGCAGTATTAGCTTTATCCTTAAAGAATTAATTTTGCTTGGCTAGTTATAATTTATTAGCTCTTATTTCACCTTCTTAGTAGAATTTTGCTTATAATGATATTATTTTTTGGTCAAGAAAAATAGGCATGGTGAATTTCTTCAGAGTGCTGGAACTTCGGCAAATACAAACTCAGAGTTTTTACAACTACTTCCACAAATCTACCAAAGAGCTACTGGCATGCAACTCTATATCATTCTGCAGAACCAATTTTTCACCCAGAGTTCTGATCCTCAAAAGCTTTTCTCTGATCTCATCTCGCTTGCCAATACTTCCTGGAACCAAGAATCTTATAATACTATCTTTGCACCTCTTCTTCATTCTATTCAAAATCTTCAAAACAACAATAGCCAGTACAGACAAAAGTGATTCCTTTTATCCTACAATCTTTACCTTAGCTTACACCCTGACAAAAGAGACAACAAGTTTTTATCCTTCCCTCCTGCTATTGCTCTTTCAAAACTCTCTAAACCTGAGATATATCCTCCTCCCAACTACTGGATTTATGAAAGTGAGGAAATCCGAGCACTCTGGCAGGATTATCTTTTGCATGGAAAACAGCCAGATTCTAGGTTGAGAAGACACCCTCTTCTGAAATTAGAGGAAAATCGATTGAAACTTGATATTGCTAGATCTCAAAGTAGAATCATTCAGGATGAGGCTACTGGTGAGATAGTTGCCATGGTTTACAGAAACTTTATGCCTGAGGATTACCATTCAATTATTGAATGAATTAATCAAACTATTATGGTAAGTATTGCTAGAAAGAGAAGTGCAAGAGTAAGTCCATATTCACCTTAAATCCTTATACAACTTATTAATATTATACTTATTTCACATATCTATTATAGTTAGAAGATCCAGGAAAAATTGTCCAGACTGGATATTCAGCAGGGTCTCGAAGCCATCCTCAATTTGATTAGGCAAAAAAACTCTTATCCAAAAACCACAACACCCAAGATCAACAACAAATCGATTATCAGGAGAGTAGTGTATTTGCACTATTTTGGAACTTGGCGAGAAGGCTTATTCATAGTGAGATTAGCCAGGATATTGAAGGGTTCCTGGCAACAGGTGTTAAGAGAATGGATAGTAAGGGGAAACAAAGCGAGAACAATACTTATACAATCAAGTATAAGGAAGAGGTGTATGAGTTTCAACAAGAGCAGCTTGCCCCTCCAGTGGGTTTAT
>Ga0307509_10002890_pt1 | contig 27159 bp, 28 predicted proteins | sample 10_EM_MG_FD_202245 | JGI IMG/M metagenome (GOLD analysis project Ga0307509, IMG submission 202245) | Populus trichocarpa ectomycorrhiza microbial communities from riparian zone in the Pacific Northwest, United States - 10_EM | ecosystem: Host-associated > Plants > Roots > Unclassified | place... | reverse complement strand
TGCGTCAGGACGCACGGGACGCACGGGACGCAGAATATCCGGCGCTTGCGTCAGGACGCAACGCCGGCGGATCAGACGCAAGATCCGTTTTTGCTGATGTGGTTGATTATGATTGGTTAATAGTTTAATGATGTCACAATTGTGACGTCATACGATGTAATGATTTCGCATATGATTCGGATTACGAGTCATAGGTTTCACGCATGTGACTCATTTGAGCGCATGATCGAGTTTATGAGTTTTGATCGGGAAAAAGATATGTGCGCAGTTGATTCATAAGAATCAGCTGATGGATTTCGCACCATGACTAATTATGAGTCATGGGGGCTATGTACGCGATGGTGACGAGTCACCAGGGTTAGGGTTGTGGGAAGATGCCTATAAAAGGAGCTTGGTTCAGACCAAGAGATAGGATCTTCACGCAACCATCTAAGTACTTTTCTATACTTCAAGATATTGCAATACGATTATACTTTACTCTCTTTACCTACAAATCCTCCTCTACGAACGCCTACGATATAAGAACCCGGAGACTATTGTGATAGTCTCGACGGGCCACTGGAACATAGAACTATTGTGATAGTTCTATCAAGCACGACAATCCACCGACCTTAGTATCTGACGAGATAGTATCCTTCGACGGATCGCTCAGACAAGCAAGCCAGTTCCGTACTATCTGCAGAGATAGTATTTCCCTACGCCCTATCGTAGACCAGAAGACTTGCTCACTCTAGGAAATAACTGTCGTTGCCTGTTGCCTGAACTACCTAACAATAGGATTGTTACAGTTAGGGGAAAACAAACAAAGAAGGAAGTTTTTGTGCCTTCGTATCCCATGCAGGTTCATATGGGCGTCAATAAGCATAAATGATACCAGTCTACCAATGCAACATTTAATATGATTTATATAAGACTCTGTAAGCTAGTAGGTTACTATGTAATGGTCTTAGAAAATATTTATCAGAAAAATTGAAGTATATATAGGCTATTAAAATCAATATTTCAAAATTGCTCCTTTTATTATTATTCCATAAATAGATAGCTTAGATTCCTAGCTACTGAAAATATATTTATGGTCTGTTTTTAAGTGTAAAATCCATTGTTATATGCAAGCTGCGGCCGAACAGTGTGCGAAGCGAGAGACAAAGGAGAGAGGAGGAGGAAATAGAGCAAACGAGGAAGGGGGCTCGGGAATTGTGGTATCAAAATGATTGCTGAAGATGCAGGGAAAGCGGTGTGGGGCTCTACGGGGATTGGAGCGTCGCCTACAAGTCCAGCGGAGTGGGCATTAAAGGATGGTGTAATGGAGTGCCAAGTTCGGATGCCATCCGATGATAAGGGCGTTTCATCCCCTTAGGAGGAGCCCAGTAGAGAGGAGTAAAATCCACCTATACCCCCTCACGGCATGGAGTAGTTACCACTTCCTATCAACTGGTAGTGCCGGCTGCGGAACCCCTGGAAGTCTTTTTCCAGGCGAATGTCGAACTCTCTGAGCTCATACCGGTCACATACTCCCCCCATCAACGGCTTCGCTCAAAATCTACCAGCTCAGGATACATTCTATAGAGGGAGCCAGCCTTTAGCTCCATTCCGGGCTGGATTCTTACCAGAAAATACCCCAACCTTGAGACCTTGGAGCAAGTTTTATCGCGGATATCGAAAATCTCCAGTGCTATAGGATTCTCTGACCTGACGGCTTGGAGGGGGCAGGCAAGGGATTACTAAGGTCAGATTCGGAAAAATGCTTGAACTCTGTGCTAAAGATACATGATCTGGCTAAATGCGAAGGGATTAAGGGGTTCTCGGACAAGCATAATGCAACTTCCGAGTAGGGGAATAACTGTTAAGGAGGGTTCACAATTCACAAAGCAAGGGAAGGCGTGGCCAAACCTTTAGGCACTTGTAAATATCAGTGAGAGGGCGTTAGATAAGTTGGCCAAAGCACCTTAGTGGACTGCGGAAGGATTAAAAGCCATTTTTGGCGGGGAATTTAGAGGCGGTGTTGGTATTAATTATTCATCAGTATCAAGCGCTTCCCTGTCGATAACCTCAGGGAATGAGGGCAACTCTCCACAAAGCGAAAACTACAGATCTGCGATGGAAAGTCTAAAGCCCCCCCAGCCCACAAATGCTCACATCTACTGCTAAGACTAATAAATCATCGGATGCTGACCTCACAACTTTAGAATTCGAAACTCAAAATCAAACGCTCCTGCCATGCCCGTCTTCCGTCGTTGAAGAAGCTGCAGAGGATTGACCAGAATTACCACCCCGAAGATCAAGTCCCATACAAAGCTTCTTGGTGGAAATTCCAGGAGAAAATGAAGGCGGAGTACTCAAGCTCCCGCCCCCCCTAGTCGTATGCCAGATGACTGCGACTACGATTCCGAAACTGGCATCGCGGTCTCAAGCCTACGCGGGAACTCCACCCCTTCCCAGTTGCAGCCAAATCCAAGCCTGCACTCGGCCAGCGGCAACGCATTAGATCTACAATCCATGACCCACTCCCCAACCACCACCACCACATCCCACCATCAGAATCAACAACCCTACCCTAGGGACCCTCGCCAAGGAACAAACCCACATCTCCACTCCCGACTGCGGAAGCCCAATTCTCCGTGGAAATGATCTTCGCAATAATCTCAGAGCTCTACACCCTCTCATCAGCCTAGGTCTCCATCGCTCCCTCCTAAGCATTGCAAAGTCAATCCTGCGCAGCCCCGGCAACCCATCACTGATGCTCATGCCCTTACTCATCAAGGAAACCGTCATAGAATGACTGAGGGGGACTCCGCTCATCACATCCCCTGGCCACCAGTACCGGCGGTACCAGCACCGGACACAGCACCCGACTTTAGGTAGAGGATGGCGAATGCTTGTTATTATTATCATTTTAAGAGAAAAGCCGGTCGGCATAAACTGACAGTGGAGGGTACAGTAGGCCGGTCAAATATTACATGGGATTCTTAATCCTATTTATTCCCCTGCCGGGCCCGAAATTACTAGCAATACAAGAACTCATGGTATTAATCCGGAGAACCCCTATCCTTTAACTATAGAGGAAAGAGAGCTCTCTGCAGATGGGAGGGAAAAACGAAAAACCACCATAACAGCCCCAACCCTTCGCCCAAGAACAGCTCTCTTTCTGTTACCTTTCCTTAACTCTACCCCCGAATCTCCCCACTCCCATCTTCTTCGTCCCCCTCCTCAATTGGTTCCAAAAAATCACAGTTTCTCCCAACCCACCAGTGCACACTTTTCCATCCTCCAATAGCGATCTTTACTCCTTCAACCCTTACCACCTCCTCACCCCCCTCCTCACCCCCCTCCTCGCCACCCCCCTCTTCCTCACCGCCACGAACACCCAGCACAACTCCCATACGGTGCACTAATCCCCGACACATAGGACAACTAAACTCCCTCGGGGCGATGTTCTCCTTAGTGGTCCCTGTATCCCATATCTCCAACGCGCACTTCAAGCAAGTTGCGTGACGGCAGGGGTATATCATTTTTATGCGGCTGTCAAGGCAGACCGGGCATGTTGGGAGTGTGGTGATGATAGAAGAACTGGCGGCAGTGGTGCAGGGGGTATCCGGAGGCGAAGGTGCGGCTGGAGGAAAGAGGTCTATGAATGGGGCGTGCTGGTGGGTTTGTGCGAAGGGTGTCGGTGGGCGGAGGTGGTGGTCGGGGGTGCGGTCGAGGGGTACAGTTCTGGTTTCTACTAAGTAGTCCAACGTTTGCGAGTCTAGATCTATGGGGCTGGACGGGGCAGGCATTTTTGTTTGGTCGTAGGGGTCTGGGATTCAGATTTTGCGGTTTGGATAGTGGAATCCGGTGATGTGTTGTGGTGTGGAGGAGTGACTTGTTGCTACTCTAGTCCTACTACCCATACTACGAATATATATACTTTTCATCCATCTTCATTTTTCAAGTCTGCGATCGAATATTGTTAGTTTCACCGAGCCGTCGTGGCTGTCCCAGCCGGAGTTTTGATTCAAGTTGCGACCTCTGAACCCTAACCCTAAATGGGAAGGAGCCGAGTGAGAAGATGTGAATATCTTCACGCGGGGGGTCCTGTGAGAGAAGATAGGCCGATAAATGGAGAGGGCATGAAGATATTTTTGATGAAATACGGGAGACTTGGCCTGATTGGCCATAGCTATTCAAGACTTCATATCCAACGGCTCAGCTGCACCGGACTTCGAGTATCATACCAGAAAAGGTTCGGTTGCAACGCTGAGTACCGTGCTAATTCTACGGAATGATCACGAATGCCCAAGAATATGGGCGGGCGGGTTCCATCCAGACGTAGGGCTTATTCCTCAGGGACAGTTCTTTTTTCTTTTTTTTTTGCTGATGCCTTGCTGCGACTTTCTTTTGTAAGGTTGAACCTCACCAACGATAGTTGCCAAGCCTCCTCGCTTCAATATCGGTATGATACCATGCTTTTTTCATCCATCTTGATACCCCTTACCTTGATTATGTAAGGCACCATATTTGAACCTCGGTTTTACGCGATACCGGTAGACAACCCCCTTGAATCCCTACAGGCAAGAAGTATCCACGCCTGTGACATTCAAAAACATTCAAAAATGGATGGTTACTCGAGTACTTGTCGGCGCGCACCTAAGCGCCGTACTGAATCTTGCCGGTCACCGGTGCCAGGACCCTGTGTTCAGATACTTCTTGCCTGTTACCTGTGATGAACATAGGTACTCGATGAACATAGGTATTCGACTCGTGAGCAGCCCCTTTGCCATGTAATGGGTCCGAGTGAACAAGAGCTCTGGGGGGTACCAAGATATCACTATGAGAAAGTGAGGCGGTACTTGGAGAGACCCCTCTCATTAATTCGAGGGGGAGAATCACAGCAACAGGTTGTCCGTAGCGAAGTGGGGGGGGTGCGTTTCTCTTGTCACTAATGTTTAGATGCAGATCAACTTCGCGGGAAACATTTGCATGAGCTCAAATTACAGTATGTATCAGCTAGGATTCAGTGAGCTGCGAATAAACTTTAATAATTATGAAGCGGGGATACTTGCACGTAAATCAAATTATGGTACTGGCCTACGAAAAAGAATGCTAAAATCTAAAGCTTATTGGATCGTAACTTAGTTTGCATACAAGTACCATTACTTGAACTAGAGGAGCCTTACATGGTACTTAGTCTAATAAAACAAAAACAAAAAAGGAGCACCTTGTAATACATTAAGGCCTCCGAAATATGGGGTGACGTAATGAAATTTTTAAAGAATCGATAAATAAATGTCAAATATCGAGATAAATGAAAGCCTCAGATCACGCCCTATCCCTCATCACGCTTCTAGATCTATCCCTATATAATATTCCTTCTATGCTCCCGTGAGCCTTCACTCTATATTCCTTCTCGCCCCCGGAGTTGGTAATGCTCCCTGCTCCAGGTCGACATGCCCTAGGTTTCGAGAGCAAAGTTGACCGGTGTAATCACTATAAATACTGGACTAATCATTGCGCATTAGCCGCTATCCGGAGCTGAGAAGTCTAGAAGGATTGTTGTGGGAAAACTGTTACAGAAGTTCTTGATGCTCAACAGGTACCTATGAAGCTATCAGCATACGTATTGTAAACACCTAAGGAATTAGCGGCTCTAAGCTAGGTAGGGCCGGACAATACTAACGTACAATGAACTGCCTGGGCTCCCAGAATCTCCAGCTGGTGAACAATTGGAGCAAGCCGACAATTGCTGTAATTATGGCGAAAACGATTGTGATGACTTCTGCTGTTCGGATTTCGTTTGCTTGAGGTTCGGGCATTGATAAAGCTGTCTTTCAATTTTGTTTAGCGCGATGCCTGTATGGTACAGAAATGTGGAGATCGGGTTGAATGTTGGATGCTTAAGGAAAATCGAAGGCCTATTTATCAAGAGTACCGGTGGCGGAGGGCGAGTCAACTGGATTACTCTCCACCACATATATGCTAGCATCTTCCCCGAGGTGGTGGCAAAGCTGGGGAGGTTACGCCCTTCCCTTCTACTCCTTCTAGCACCATATTCGACCAGCAAAAAGTGAGCTCATTAAAGTATGGCAAGGAAATTGTGCCATTTGCACTGATGAGAATGCCTGCTTGCCGAAGCAACACTGCCCAACGAAGAAGTACGTTTTTTCTGTTTTTCAGACCAATGGCAGTACTTCTTGGGCGAGGAAGTCTGTTTTTTGAAACGGCAGCACCTCTCTCAATCAAGAGCATGTTTTTCTCAATATATGGCAACGCCCCTCTCATGTTTAATTCACCAAACTAGTTCGAGCTCAGAAGCTCCAAGGGAAAAACCTTCTGGGGCCTCCGGATCCACTCGAGTAATGCAATCCCTAATAAGTCCCAAAGAGGGAAGTAAAATGAAATCTAGAATCCTGTGGTGTGGGATCATACCGTAAAAACTCTTGAAATCGGTATCAGATTATCGGTGGAAATCAGACTATTGGCCAGGGATTCATAGTTTGACAAGCTAACAGAATCGTGAGTACCCGTTAACGAAATCTAACGGGTTAAGCGGGGCGGCCTTATACAGTGTTGGGAAAATGCTACCGGCAATCCCTCCCAGGAGTTTTTGGCCCGCAGGGGATATTACATACAGGGCTGCCGGAGGCAGTGGATTTCTGGAGCTTTCCCCGTATGTCGCTTCTGCAAGTAGAGTACTCGAGTACTTGACGGCGTACTTTACCGAGATATACGGTGCTACAGAAGGCCCCATGTTGGGACTGCCTCATCATACTGTTTTGCTTTTTGTAACTGGGGTGTTATTAGCAACCCGGAAAGGTTGTCTTCTAGATTCTCTGCCAAGTTGTGAGAGTTTGAGCTTCTGACTTCGGTAATATCGTCTTTCATTCCGGATTGGATCAGAATCGTGTTCCTTTTACGGTGGTGAAGGTTAGTTTCACAAACTGTTTCCCACCCACCCAGGCCCTGTTCCACTCTTGAGTCTTGAACTGATATCATTTTGGACCTTAAACCGATGGAGGCTTTCACTCGGTAGGATCTCTGTTTTCCATGCTTCCACCCGTCAAGGCCTTTGTGATGGTTCAGGCGATGAATCGACCATATCCACATTACCACATAACATTACACAGCAGAGAGCTCATAGGAAAACGCAACGGTCTTCTTTGGGGCAGCCCACATGCTTGACTTTGGCCCCGGGGGCATTTCCGGGCTAGTTGTTCTGGCCCACGGCAATGGGGATCGCACTGGAAGTAACCTCCCCCAGAATAGGATGGATATTTAGGGAAAGAAGGAGGAATCTGCAGACAATTATTGGCAAATATAAAATCATGCATGGAGCGGAAACTATGAATGCTCCTAAGACATAAATCCCGTCAGACTGCCTTCCCGAACCTCTCTCCCAAGGTGGGTGCAACTAGCAACCCCATTTTGCAAAATTCTTCGCCCACCAGAGGCCACCAGAAACAAATTGCGTGGGCAAAGAGGGCGAACTGCAAAGGAGGTGAGCATCGGATCAGCAAAAGGCGAGACTTGTACCAGCATTCTTTATATTCCAGACACTAGCAGAGTCCTTGTTCCTGAGCTCAAATGGATTTTGCGATAGTGTAATTCTCCGCAACGTCCACTTCGCAACGTCCACTTCCAGTGATGGGCATAAAACCACGTAGGGGACTCAATCACATGCAATTCTGGAGCACAGTGTGAGTTACTAATTGTTCAGAAAATAGTCCTGGGCACTTTGCCATCCCCCCCGCTCAACTGATTCCATGTCTATCACAAGAGCGTGCTTCTTCACCATTCCCGAAAAAACCCTGACAGTGACGGGTACCCCATCAGCCACATTAATCATAACAGTTTAATATGTGAACAAGCCCGTGATGCCCTCACCCACCTCCGCTGTATCTCCTTGACCTTCTTCCTCTTTCCCTTCTCTTCTCACCCCCTCTCTTACCTGGCGTTCCACCTTGCCTATGCGGCAGCTGGCCAAATGATTGAATCCATCTATTTTAATAACATCACTTCCAGAGAAGGTCTCAATTCCTTCCGGACAATGGACGACCTCACTGGACTCACATGGAATCCTTCCTCTTCTTCTAGACCACCATCTCCACTAAAACTAACATCTCCAGCGACTCTCAATGCAGGGCCATCTCCCACATCCTCACGCATGGTTTCTCCTACAAATGCCACTACAGAGCCTCCGCTAACAAACCTCAGCTCAGAAACTCCTTCTAGTTCCTTCCCTCCTTTCCAACTTCTTTTTCCCAAACACCATCTTTCCAATCTGTCAGTTCCACAAACCCCATCGACATCTTAAACCCCACCCCTACTGGATCTGTCCTCTCCATATTCTATATTGACTCTCTTTTTCCAAAGGAGCCCCTAGAACGACAGGTTAATCCAGCATCACATGAATAATCTGAATACAAGACTCCACCCCTGGCTATCCTCCCCACCTATTGATGCTTACAGTATCACCAGTGAGTATCTGCATCTTCCTCATCCGAGTCGTCCTCCTCCTGCATGTCAAATAGCCCTTGGACAACCACAGATTGCATAGCCTTATCTCCGAATACCAAACAAAATTGCTTGATCTCTAGGGGGGCATCAGACGGGCTAACAGCACTAGTGTCTGGAATATTTTGAGTGCGTGAATACTGACTCTGACGGTCCTCCGGGACAACGAATATGATGTGTACCTTCTTTATTGTCTTAGGCAATGCCTTTAGCAGTGCCTTTATTCCATATGGTTTAATATCGTGCTGTTTTCCAACAGTAATTTGGAATAGAACCAAGGTACGTCTATCGCTAAACAGAAGTCCATCTACCGCCTCATAGTTTCGGCTAAATGGTATGAAATACCTTTCAACAGCACTCGGCTCGAGACCCTGACCATATGAAGCTTTAACTTGGGTGGCAAGATCGTCAACGGTGGTAAAATAATTTGGTGTCACAGATTTGGACTTCATGGTTTCAAATACAAAGGTGCGTGCCGGTTGGCCATTCTCAGTGAATGGGATTTCTTTGGCAGCGAACTCTCCTTCAAGTCTGAGCCAATCATGAACATAGCCCTCGAAAAATGAGCCAGCAGCGCTTTGAAGACTTTGCTGACGAGAAAGGTGTTTGAACAGGATAAAACAATCCTGCTGCGAGCGCTTTAAGGCCTTCTCGTAAAGTCTATAAGCAATCCATCTCGTGATTATACGTGCGGTATATGATAAACCATTCTTCGTCGGTTGCATAATCGCCATCCGGTGCAGTGTTCCCAACGGTCCCGTCCGGACGCCAGGGCCCTGGCGTCCTATAGTCCCGTCCGTCCCGGGCAGGGTCGGTAAGGACGGCCGTGCACGGCGTCCGTCTTTTGAAAACACCGCAGGACTGTATGTTGACTGGCGGGCCCTGCAGTCTTTTTTGGAAATGGTAACTTCCGGTAGGTACCTACCGTCCTGAGTAAAGACGCGCGTCCCTTGTAGGTCAAGGAAGTGGAATGGGGTCAGGGTGCTCAGAACCAGGATCGGATATCACTGGAAGCATTGGTTGATTGATAGCGAAATTTGATACATAATAGTAGAGCCTAATCTTCTCTTCATTAGAATAAAAATGTTTCACATCTTGATAATACTTACCTAATGCTCATGAAATTCCAAAATGAAACATAAACTAAGACACCTATAGGGCCGGGCCGTCCGTCCCGGGCATAGGTCAGGACGGACTGCAACTGGGCGTCCGTCCCGTCCGAAGGTCTCAGACTTGGCGTCCGTCCCGTCCTAGGCTAAAGACGGACGGACTGGATGCTTGGGAACACTGATCTGGTGCGAGGAGTTCTGATGAACAGTATGTTCGATAGTTTCCTGGCCGCCATGTGCAATGAAGCACTCGATTTCTCGATCTACCCTCCTAAGGTAAACGCCAATAGTTTCGTTATAGTGCTCATTGTCACTAACGTCAATTGATTGCAAGCAAGTTCTTGCCACGGGACCTAAGCACGCAAATACTGTGAACAGTTTATTCACCTGATCGGCAGTAGGTGGTTCATATATCCCTAACCTATTTATAGTCAGACTCGTTCTTTGATCGGTGCTATCAGTTTAAGATGACATGGAGGATGAATACCAGTACGCAGCAAATATCTCAGGCCAGTTCCATGGACTCATGAAATAAACAAGTGGGCTTCGCTCCTTCCGCCATTGGTGTGATAGCTTTACCTTTTCTGGGGATGCTGCTAGGACAAGAAACCATCCCCAGGTTTTCAAATTCCATATTGAGTTTGTTAATGCCTTATCCGTTAATACCCATAGCCTACGCTGTTTATGGGGTGTAAGGTGTGATAGGCTTTTAACACTAACTTCATGTCCCGGAGTCTCTTCGTCGAACAGGAAGCAGGACTTATCATCTGCACGATATACCGTGGGCTCACATCTCTGAAGCCTGCGAATCAGAATATAGGAGAGGAAAAACGTTTTGCCTATATACTAGTTAAAGGAGGTAGGAAAACTAAAATGCAAAGAATTCTATACCTATACCAGGCTGTCCGGAAACTTCATAGTCTAGCCCTGCACGTATTCTTGGATTCTCAGAGTTGTTGCTGGCTCCAACCCACTTTGCTTGCTCTGCACGGATGAGACGCTGGCGTGTCTTTTCATACTCTGGACGAACGAGAAGCTTCTGCACTCCACATGGCAGCATGGCTCCAACCTCGATTATTTTAAAGACTTCCTCCTTTGCTTTGGACATGAATTGTGGTGGAGCGAAAGTTTTCCCCGATGCTGATGGTCTCATGGTAATTTTGTATCCGGGACGTATACCATTGTCGGCCTGAGGAACCTGGATTCTGAAATCTTGGACAATGGGTAACTCCTTTCCCCATAACGCAAGGTACAGATCCTTCATCGCATTCTCCATTATAATAACAATACTCGTCAACACTGGTCGAAAGTTGGATGAGAAGAGATGGATAGTGTATATGGAGGGAAGGTTGTGGTGGTGGTGGTCGTTCCACTGTGGATCTGGACATGTGGCATATACTACTTGTTTACAATTTACGCAATCATCATGTCCCAATGGGGAGGGTTTACCACGACAGTCGTAATCAGAAAATACACTCAATTTGTCTCAAATTGGGTATTTTGTAACGCCTCAGAACACAGAACGATCCAGAATGCGGCAGCACACTATGCTGTTTTAGTCAAAAAGCACTGACGAAACTGAATACTACAAATGGGAAAGGTAACCCTAGCCCGAGAAGCACAACCATATCAAACAGAGGACTTCCCATAGGAATCTGAAAAAATCTGGATGTTTTATTAGTGATCAGAAACGCCTCTCAATCAAGTGGATTTCCGGAGCTTTTAACATATGTTGCTTCTGCAGGTAGAATTCTAGAAGGCGTACTTTACCGAGACATACCGTGCTATGGAAGGCCCCATGGTGGCCACACCAACTTGGGTGGTGTACTAGTAGTGATTCAGAATGAGGAGGAAAAGAAGGGACAAACGAGAAAAAGGAAAAGAAACAAACGAGAAAGATGGTAGCCAGGTAATTATAAGAAAGATACTTCACCAAACTCGATCTTCTGTTGCCACCGTGGGCGTTTCACAACATCGTATATCTCCGTACGCTGCCAAATACGCTATGTCCGGACTCTGGTGCCGAGGTACGTACACATCCCAGGCATATTGAACCCCAACACACGGTGAAATATCAACTACACAGCCACCATTTATAACCCAGCTTAGGTGCAAGTAAGGGTGTAGGGGCATATAAGAAAATAGGGGGGTGTTGATATTCATGGGCCGATATCGTTGACGAAATTGTATCTGACTCAAACCGGGCGTTCCGGTAGCTGGCTACTTCACACTTGTGAGTTTTTAAATTTTGCGCTCGATTAAGATTCCTCTTCCTTCACTACCTGCCTCTAAACATCCTGCCGCCTACGTCTGATGCCGCATCCTTGTTTCACTGATAAATAATAAAAATGAAAGAACTCGTGCTTCCGAGTGATCATCTATGAATAAACCAAACACCAAAAAAAAAAAAATCTTCGGCAATGAAAAAAGTGCAATAGGTCTATCAAATCCAAAAAGAAAAGCCTCTACTCTTTATCTGAAATCCCATTTGCTCTTTTGTCCTCCGCTTCCTCCTCCACACATCTCATGCACACGCATTTACCACCAAGGCTACCAAACGCATCCCGTTGGCGGTCTTTATATTCCATCCGTACATCACAATAATGTGTCCAGCACTCATCCCCCTTGCTCACTGCTACAATTGGAGCCGCGGATTCAGAATCTTTCTTATGCCGACTAAAGCCGGTGAACTTGACCTCGTTTTCGCACTCCCAAGTCACGGTTGGTTCACAGGAGTGGTTGAACATGGAGTAAAGAGTATGAACCTAGTAGCGATAGTCAGCTACGCTAGTGGCAATGAGGAGGGGGGAGTGGTGCATACAGCCGCAACTTCAGTTCTTCTGGTCTTTGCGCTGATCCGCGCGCTAGCCACGGATATAAACTTTGCCCTAACGGTCTGCGTAACCCACAGGTCGAAGAAGTCCAAGTACTTCGGGTCGAATATGTCCACGTCCATTTCCTGGAGCATCTGTATAGGCTGGAGGACTTGGTGGGTAAAGTTAAATGGCAGAGCAATGGCCGGAATGTGTTTGAGTGGGGGGCGGGAGACGCCGTAGAGGTATTTCACATCGGACAACGCGAGGGGGTGGACATCAAGGGTGAGAGCCATAGCGAGCGTCTTTAGTAGAAGCAGCGAGTATGCAGAATTAGTACTTGCCGTAGCGTTGATATCACGATACAGCCAGGTAAAGTCTCTTCCGCAGAGGGCCGGATGGTAACTATTTCACGCAAGAAAATTAGTATGGGGAATATCAAACGCCCCCTCTCACTCGCGGAGTATTTCTAATAACCTTTTGAACGCCTTCTGCCTGCACTCTTCTGAGCACCACATAACGCCGCTGTCTTCGTCCCCCTCCCAGCAGTCATCGCAGACTTCGTACTGATCCGGCAGATCCCCACCGCAATACTCGCACAAACTAGAATTATCAGGATCAGCAACGACCGTTAGTGGGGACGCCTCGCTGAAGAAGGTCTCGCCTAGGAATATATCCTCCTTGGCATAAACTCCCAGGTGCTTATCGGAGGATCTATCCCCGTCGCCAGCAAACGACAGATCTCTCTGCAAGATCGGCAAGTCAACAACCTTGAGCTCGGCCTTTGCAGAACACTTTGCCATCGCGGCGTTGAGTGCTTCCAAAGTTTCGTCGGAGAAGCGGTCCGGCTCCATGCTGTTCCAAGGGTAAACCTCTCTTCTCCATTCCCCCTGACGGAGGATCGCCTCTTTGCCAGGGATATGACTTCCCGTTGTTAGTCCCCCCGCCCAAACCCGAATAGGGAGATCCACTTGGGGAAAAGAATGGGGTGGTCACTTACCCCAGGGCTTCGAAATTGAACTCTGGATATCGCGTTGCTCCAATTCCTTTGTAGCGAATGGAGTCTTCATAGCAGCCGATTTCTTGGAGCGCTATGCTGAGGTAGGAGAAGGCTTTAGCTTCCGCCTCCGCTGTGGATGGTACTATTTAGCAAATTTGCTGGAGAGGGGATGGATCAATTCCCAACCTATATCTGAAGTAACCTCCTCGTCGTCCTCTCTGACCATATCAACAAGTAGCAAAGCCCTGTAAGCGTCTCCCGCCGCTAGGTCCGGAAACGCAAGCCTCAAGTGAGCCAGCGATCGCTCCAGATATGCGAGGATACTGTGCGGCTCGAGCTTCAGGACTTCGGTGTAAAAATTTCGAGCGCGAACACACTCTCCTTTCGAAATCGCTAATCTGGCCTGTTCAAGCAAGGACTCTAAGCTCCGTGATTCAGGGTACGAGCCCGCAAGGCCAGCGTCAGAATCGCGCATATGCATCTTGAGAGAGTATTGGCATAAACGAGGTTCCTGGGGGAGAGGTGAAAGAAAAGAGCGGTGGTGGAGCATTCCCGTCGAATTTGGTACCCCGCCCTTTGAGGCTCTTCCGCTTGCGCTAAACTTTTTTTTGCTCGTTGAAAAAAAGAAAGTGGAGGAGCGCTTATCGTTTCCTTGTTAGGCTGAGCTCCCGGGTGTTCCCAGAACTAATAAAAAGTGAAAAATAACTTCCCCGGGAAGGCTTGAACTTCCAACCTCTCGATTAACAGTCGAACGCGCTAACCAATTGCGCCACGGAGAATTGTTGTTTACACTGTCATAAATATTCATATACTGTACCTCTGGGCATGCGGAAGCAGCGAGACTGAGCCATTCCCCACCAGTCCCACATAAACCCGGTCTACTCAAGCCGCTGAACCGAGGTTGCTCTCGTTTTGATAGAAAGGCACTAAAAAAGAGGAAACTTCAAACCCGTGACATGAGTACTGTACAACATAGCAGACATAGGAAGGGTATTAATCGAAATAGACGGCGAGAACGAGTCACCCATCTGGTGGATAAACTCCCTCAAAATTACTCACGACTATCATCGTCTTGCAATGCTTATTTAGGGAGCTCAAATCCTCAGAAACGCCAAGTAGCATGGCTCATGCTCTCATGGAACAAGGGTATTGTGGCGATATTTGGGTTCGGTAGTATAGATGGTACCCTCAGGGCTCGAAAATTGATCAAGTTAATATCACAGTCGGGATGTCGGGAGGAAGCTCGTATTCGGTGCCAGGTCTAGATGCTTTCACTGTGGCCCCGCCATCCAAACACACCAGAATAGTAGGTCATTTTGAGCCAGCGAACGCTCTGTTGTGAGCATTAGAGACAATTCCCAAGGAGAAATCACGAGAAAAAGGAACCCTTTTCCAGATCTCAAACTCCAAAGCAGGAGTTTATTTACACAGCACCATTTGAAAGCACTCGATAGCTGGGAAGCCCGTCTGCTACGGCTGGATCACTTCTTCTGCCAAATCACCAACGCGAACAAATCCTCTAAGAAACGAACGTTTATTCCCGCTGGGCGAGCAGACTTTTGTTACAGGACCTCAAGTACTTCCGGGCACCATCTCAAGAAATCGAATCCTCCCCAGTACTGTCAGGTCGGAAAATCTCACAAACCCCCCATTACCGCTTGTCATCTCCACCCATAAGTCCACCCGCTGAAAGAGGAAGGTATGTTTTCGTCACGACACCATTCCGAAATCGAAGGATAAGATCGTTCAAAGGAGATCGAAGAAAATAAGAAGAAACAGAAGCGAAGAAGTCGAAATCGTCGATTTAGATTCCGATCCTAGTCTTACGCCAATGTCTTCTCTTTGCGTTGTACCTGCGCCGTGGGAAGGAGGGGCCAAGTCAGCGAAATTTGCAAACAACCGCGAAACGAGCGGAACGGGGCGGGCGGGAAGTAGTAATTACCGGATGGTGTTTCCGGTTCGGAGACGAATCCACTGGGGAATCGGGCGATTTTGCTTTTGAGCTTTGGCAAGCTTTTGCTTGGTACGGAAAGATTTTTGGCTCTATTTTTCGCGGTGAGAAAGGTAAGTATAATTGTCGGCCCGCTGAGTTATCGTGGAGACGGTAAGAATGGAGATACGTACAGGCATGGCTAAGCTTGTCGGTTGTATCTTGCTCGGTGTCGTGCTGAATTTTGTTGTGGTTGTTGGTTGCGATAGAGAGATGGGGAATGTGTCGATGGTATGAGCGAGCGGTGCGTGCTAGGGTTTGTGCCCTGCGAAAGCAGTCAGCACGCACAAACGAGAAGTTCACAACTCATCACTCCCAATACAGAAAATGCCACAATTTTAGCGACGAACTAAATACCGGCACTACAGTGGGATGCTATTGGGTGGTATCATACCACGAAAGGGCTGGAACAGAGAAGTGTCAAACAGATGTACAGGGTTTGCAAAATAGCATAACTCGCCCAATACTAGACCAAATCAAGTAATAATAAAAACATAGAAATGTATGTGAAGTAAAGAAAATAAAAGCATCGTTTCCTCGACTGCTAGCGATGGGTAGGAGAAATACTTGCTGTTGAATTAGTGGGGACTATCTGGCTGACAATCCGTTTCGGGAGGCAGTATCCCGGAAAGTTGGATGCGCAGCACATGCCAGAACTCATGCTATCCCACCTTCTTAATACACATCCCGGTTAAAACGAGATACCGAAAACCTTTTAAGGACTCTCCCCAGTAGAAGACTATAAAATAAGCCTGCTTTCGAATACCCTCCAAAACGACCTAATCTCATGTAATCCTATCCCCCTAAGTCCCACTAAAGTTAGCCTAGTGGTAGTCATTTTTTCCGCTATTTCTTAATACTTTGGAGCAGCAGAGACGCCATCGTGTATCGTGTAAGAATATCCCAGATCAACTTAGAATCGTTTTGAATAAATTCAACGTTGAGCAGAAAACAGAAGATAATCTATTGACTGCAGTAGGTTACCCACTTCCCAACCCTTTGATATAACATTCATGGGAGATTTCTGGATAAATACTACCGATGGTTGAAAAGACCGAGGCTCTTGTCAAATGCTTTGAGTGTCGGTGGAGCTAGGGATCACATATTATCACTCGCTTCGATTACCTGCGGGCTGGTTCAAAGGACATGTGCGATCTGCATGGTGGGGCAATGGCCGCAGCGTTTGGGACATAAAATTCATAAGACCCGACTTGACCAATGTGCTCCAGAGTCTGATATTAGTGCGTTGCGGGATTACATTTTAGAACCAAGTTTAGGAACAGCACACAGCTTTCATCCATAGAAAAACTTCAATGTGCTGAGATTAACCAATTGTCCTCTCTTGCGCTTCCTTTCGGAGGAGATTTTTAGTATACCCGGAGAGGTTTGATGTGTTAGCATACATTTGATGCACTGAATTTTTTTATTCCTTCTTTGGGCTTCTGGAGGTTTGATGGGTATTGTTTACTTGTCATACCATGATATTATTATTATTATTCCCCGAGCATACCAAAGAGCACCCTAGAAACCACCACAGAAGCTCCGACCCCCCTCACGCCTGTGATATCTAAAGCGGTACTACAATAATATGGTTTGTGGACGAGATTCTATTCTTCACTCCCCATATTAGTTCGGAGGTTTGTTATAAATACCAATATTACACCACCGCTCAACCTCTCTATAAATTGTACCAACATTCCACCCTCTATCAGAAACACTTCCTCCAACTCAACACGGCTCGCAAATCCAACCTCAGCACCCCTAAAATCTCCAATAGTCAAATCACCTATCTGAGGCTGGAAGATCGCTCCTAGGTTATCAACAACAACCCGCAACTGCAGAATGTCTAGCGATCAACATGAATTAGCCCGCGCGAACCACGAGATTGAAGTTCTCAACGACCGCATCCTCGAACTCGAGAACCTCATAGTCTTTCTTAGAGTTCAGCCTATGGAGAGCAATCTCTATAATGAGCAGCCGCCATTTAAGGAGGTTGCTGACAGGCTTGAGGCCACCAAGGAAGGCTTGATTGGTGAGAGAGAGGAACTGATGGGGCTTGTTGATCGGCTGAAGGAAATCCTGGAGAGGGAGGAGCGTGAGTAGGGCCTCCGGTAACTAGGAAGTGAGAGTTGGTTATTCCGGGGTCGGTATTTGTCCGTATGATAGAAGACGGCTTAGTTTTTTTAGCCTCAAGGGTAGCATATTTTAAAGCCCGTTTGTTCAGAAGAGCTTTTTTAGCTGCGACCTGTGTTGAAACAAAATCAGTGCACTCGAATAACCGAGGAGAAAACTTTCTTATATATAGTGTGTATACTGATATCTAATTATTTATGCCCGCTAATCCGGAATGGGGGTCTCCGGCTTGGGACATATTGCACTCTAATACCCGAGCTTGGGCAATGCACAAGGCACGAATCCTCATACCCGAAAACAGTTTCTTAAAGGGGAGCCGTCTTGTATGTCGTTTGAGCAGGTCTCTAAGAATTTACCGGCACTCGAAACAGGATTATTATTTTTTCCTGAAACAAAAATATACCCTAGATTTGCAGTTCTAGGGGTTAACTCAGTGTGGCATTTGTGTCTGTATCTAGCATACACCATCTACACTTCCCAGGCATATTGAACCCGAATATTTGAGTCCGAATTTAGTACGGGGTCACAGATGTGCACGGACAATCCGCCATACAAATTTTTACCCCCTGAGCGCTGGTTACATCCCGACTATAATCACTTCGTATATAAAAAAAGCTATTCCATAGACTCGTAGCATTACCCTCTCCCAGTGAAAACTCCAAAAAAGCCACAAGCCCCCAGACCGAACCAGGAGATTCCAAGGCAGAGAGCGGAGTAATTATGTCATTCCGCTTTTTCGGGGGCTGATGCTGCAACATGCACGACCAGAGAGACAGACAGCTTTGATATTACACCTACTGCTGTGTTGAACCTCTATCTGCGACGGCAGCAGGCGTTCATGCAGAACGGGCAGGCGCCTCGGAAATTCATTTCTTCTAACCAACCAACTTGAATCAGTATGCAATCTCATCCGGCATTTCAAATTTGGTGAGGTCCTTTATTATATACCAGACCCGCATGGAAATGCTCGCAGTCGAGCGGCCCAAGGCTCTCAGTACTATGACGATAGCTCCGACAACATTTGGGGGAATACGTTCCCTTCGCTAGCACATGGTTGGTGGATTATCTTGAGGATACAAATTATTCACTGTTGGTCGGCGCATCTGGGAGGAATTGCGACCCGCATGTGTGGCTATCATAATTTACGATGGGTTGGTTGGGTAGTTTATTCTGCCGTGTTTGGTCCACCGGGATTTGGACTTGAAATCCGGATTATGCTTTAAGTCTGGGCTTTTGGTCCCGCTGCGTTGGGTAAGTCTAGACTCGGACTAAACTTTATTTTGCGAATTAGATTAGGATTTCAAACCCGAGATTTTTTGAAAGACACAGTTACTGTTATCTAACCATAAGAGCTTTTTGTTCCGTTTTGTTTAGCCTCCCCGATCAACCAATAGTAAGATTTACATCTAATACACAGATGACTACAAATCTGCGAAAGTCTAAATCCAAATCCAGCTGTGTTTGGTAGGCCCAAGATCTAATGTCTAGACTTTCGGGTTTTTGGACTATGGCTTTCAAGTCCGGGCTTTCAATCCAAATCCTAGTCTAATCCTAGAGTACCAAGCGGGGCCTTAGTATGCAGCTTCCGGAGCGTGGGGCAGGCATAGTATACTTCCGTAAAGTCGCAGACAATCCCGCTGGGGCCGGACCCCACTCCATAATATCATTATCAGATTCCACGACCCGCTATTCGGGCCCGTCGGGGCCGCAAACCTGATCCGAGGGCCTGGCAACAAAAGAGCAAGTAATTTGGAGCAACAAAAAAGCAAGTGTCCTCAGCGAGAGTCGAACTCGCGACCTTCGGATATCCCACTCTGGGAGTGGGTCACATCTGGAAGATATGAGACCGACGCTTTAACCAACTAAGCCATGAAGACTTTGATGTCATGATCCTCATCTTTTGCCCTGATGAACTGTTTTCACTTGACTTGCCTCTCCAGACGCCGAACGCGAAGCTCCCTTTCATGCCGTAATGCCAGATCACAAAAGCCATCCTATCAATAAAATCAAACGATTCAGTTCGTAAAGTCCTATTTTTTTCTCAGCGACAACAGCACCGACACGTTGTACTCCTACTACCGGTAGGTCGAGCGAAGCGAGTGCCGGGGTTTTCTCTCCTAGCTTTCTTAAGATTTCTCAGTGGCTTGACGTATGAGGGGCAATGAAACGCACGGCATGATGAATTCTACTGGGGAATGCGCCGCATAAATACCGCGCAGGATGTGCTGATCCCCTCCCACTTCAAAAATTCGTTTTTGTTACCGGTAGTTAGAAGGAAAGCCCCGGTCGGGCGGGGACTCGGTTAGTCGTTCCTTCAAAAGAGGGGCAAAACAGGAGGCGGCAGAGTACGGTACTGGTACTCGAGTATGCTATCATTGGAAGTGGTCAACAAACCCGAGGAGGTTGGCGCAGGGTATGGAGCAACAGAGATCTGAGGCTACCTGCATCGGTAGGGAGGGAGTAATTTATAAATATGGGAACGAGTGACATAATGTGATTTAATGTCGACAGGCTGAGTCCAATCGGAACTTGCTTCTGGCACAAGCTCCTTGAGAGCTCAAGAGAATTGGAAACAATTTCCCCGATTTGTAGCTGGTCTTGTGGCTGCCGCCTAACAACACCCGTCTTCTTAGGCGATGCACAAACCCTGCAGGAAGCTTTCTTTTCGTATTCTCCACCAGGTGAGAGGTTCTCATTGAGTCTGTTTTTGGTTCCTATCGCTTCTCCTTTCTTCTCTTCTGTTTCTTCTGTCGGCAGGACGGAGGGGATCGGTCAGAGAGAAGAAAGGAGTGCAGCAAATCTGATTATAGCTTCTAGATCGTTACATTTATTCTTTCGTCGTACGAGGCTGGCGACAAAAATCACCGGCAGAATGGCATGTACAGTACTGTACTACCTAAACCAGTCCACTTTGCACTCTCCATTTGGTACATCCTGAAGCTGAAAAAAAGAAGAAGAAAAGTTGACGGGTTGGTCCAAGGTTCCATCAGATATCTCCTCAAATGCTCGCAGATCATTAAAGAGTCGCTGGCTACTTTGGCATGCGATCCTATGGAGTTGGAGTTAAAAACACATCATGCTTTGCCATTTCCCACACAAAGTAGTGAGAAATTGCTCCGGGGCCGGTGTACCGGCTATAGCCCTCTTAGTACTTCCTCAGCCAGTTTATATGTAGAATTCACAAGGGCTGGAAAGTAAAATCCAGGGAATTATTTTACATGTAAATGAAAACTTGGTTTGGATTGCTTTACTACCGTGGATTAGTGGTTGGGGGCCCGTGAATATGGCTGTTCAGTGGAAAACCTTCAACTGCCGGTGATTTTTGTCGCTGGCCTCGTACAGCAGATGCACAGATGAATTTATAAGACTGAGTTCCGCTTGTTAAATTCAATACCGCGGGATCTGGCCCGCGAGGTCTTACTTGCTTGGGAACTGGTGCTACGTCAAGCGCGTTCTCACCTTATAGCCGGCGCTGGTACTCGAGTACCTGCTGGGGTTAATAGTGGTACCGGTATCAGACGGGCACTCTTATCGTATCGCTCATGACACTGAAAATCGACGCCCATGATAATTCGCTTATCAAGCAGACAACAACCTTCCTCTTTAAGTTGGACCGGCTACACATTGGGAGAGGTGGGAAAATCAATTACCTCATTGAGGGTAGTGGCACCGGGTATAACCAGATGCAGTTAGCCTGAAGAGTGGGAATCCGGGCCCTCCCACACAAAAACAGTAAAAGTTTGAATTGCCCCGGCGTTGTGGCAAGTGTAAATTCTTTTAAATCCTTTGTAATTCTCTAAGCAATCATTAAAAAAAACGCTTTTACTGAAGATCTCGAGCTTGGGGTTGTCCCAGTTGTTGGGCTAGGGTGGTTCGAAACCGACTATGTCCGGCGTGGGATTTGCATTGCCCGGTATAGTGTTGTATAGTGTGAGCGGGAGTGCATCCGCGACATGATTTTCATTGATACCCCATAATTCCTTGCAAGTCTGCAACCCGCTACCATAGAACTATCACTGGGTCGATACGTGGCCGTTTCCCGATCCCTCCGAAATACCCCTTCAGAAACACTTGCTAATGCTGGGGGTGAAATGGAGTACGCTAGCCCAGAAAACTTGGCGGCACCTGCGCTGTTGTGCTATCTAGAATGGAGGTCACCTACTGCACAGGATTAAGCGTGGGGCCTTTGCACGGCTTCCCTAAGCGCTACCGTATCAAATGGACAAAATTATAGGGAAAAATATATTATACTAGATCCAGAGACTTGATAGGACTGGTGTGCTCGCACCAAATATTTGGGGTTGGACACCGGGGGGTGGCAATTCCCATGCAAAGTATGCAACTTCACGCATGACGGTAATGATGATGGAAACTGGTTCCCCCGCTTGAGCCTCTGGCTTTAGCGCTAAATCGGGGCCATGCTCCGTTGGTCCGTTTATAATGTCCCAAGAACCTAAAGTTTCTGGTTTCTAACAATTACAGACCCTTTCACCTACGGACCCTTTCCCCTCAGGTACCCTCACCTTTCTCACTTCGTGGCTGGCCCTTGAAAATGGCATCGTCTTCTTTCAGCGCTGGAGATGGCTCCTCGAAGCCAGAGCAACGTCTTACAGAAGAGAGCCCTCCTGAACACATCTCGATTAGTAAGTAAATAGACACCGAGGAGGCCGAGCTACCTAGTATTTACGAAATTGAAGAGATAGGATCGGCACCACCGAGTTATGATCATACCCACCGAAAACTCAAACCAAGGCACATTCAATTGTTTAGTATTGGTGGAACAATAGGAACGGCTCTATTTGTCTCCATTGGAGCGGGGTTAATGCAAGGAGGACCCGCAAATTTGTTTATTGCTTTCACATTATGGTACGTTATTTATTTATTTATTTATTTTGGGCATAACATTATGGAGTGACTGCGAATGAGCGCCGTCTCCCCTTGCCCCTTAGGAGGCTTCCTGGCAAAAGATTCCCTCAGAAACCCATTCATTGAGATCGAATTGGGTTCTTTGAAGGGGGCGAGCAATCCGGTCAGGTTCAGATTGTGGAGTGTAGCTCTCACATTTTTGCGCAAGAATTAGGTGTACCGTGATTCTGGGCGTTACAAATTCCATGGCGGAAATGGTCACATATTTGCCAATATCATCACCATTTATTCGTCTTTCTGGTCGTTTCGTGGATGATGCTTTTGGTTTCGCTGCCGGGTACAACTTTTTCGTTTTTGTGGCAGCCCTCGTGCCGTTCGAAGTAGTGGCTTGCAATGTGATTATTCGCTATTGGACCGATGAGATTCATGCGGGAATCGTTATCGCCGTTATTCTGATCTCTTACGCGTGAGTCTTCTTGTGCTGTACCCATCCAGAGGATTTTCCCAGTAAACCCCCCGTTCCCCAATGAATGGTCTACTAAGAATTGGACTGTGATGGGCTCCTGTCTTATGACAGAGTGATAAACATATTTGGCGTCTCGTGGTACGGTGAATGCGAATTTTGGTTGGCCCTCGGAAAGGTCATCCTTATCGTCGGGTTAATCGCATTTACCTTCGTGACTATGTTAGGCGGAAACCCGCTGAAGGATCGCTACGGGTTTCGATATTGGAGGGACCCCGGACCATTCGCGGAGCATATCAAGACTGGTGATTTAGGTCGCTTTCTCGGTTTCCTCGCATGCCTCATCCAAGCATCATTCACCATTGCCGGGCCCGACGCTGTATCTATGGCGGCAGGAGAAGCGGAAAACCCAAGAGTTGTTCTCCCGAAAGCCTACAAAGGAGTGTTTTACCGTCTCACTTTCTTCTTCGTTATGGGCTCCTTGGCTGCCGGTATTGTCGTCCCCTACAACGACCCTGCTATGACTGCGGCGTTTAAAGAGGGGAAGCCGGGAGCGGCTGCCTCACCCTATGTAGTTGCGATGGATCGCCTCCAGATTCCGGTTCTACCGCATATTGTCAACGCGCTAGTTTTGACTTCGGCATTCTCAGCAGGAAATTCCTTTGTATACTGCGCTAGCAGAAGTTTATATGGGCTTGGTAAGTGACTTGAAATTAGCCCCCGCCTCTCTTATCTAACAATATATGGGGTGTTAGCCTTGGAAGGCAAGGCGCCTAGAATATTGGCACAGTGCACAAAGGGCGGCGTGCCTGTATACTCTGTAGCAGTTGTCATAGCGATTGCCCTCCTATCATTCCTCCAAGTCTCCAACAATGCAGCGGTAGTCCTCCAATGGTTTGTTAACCTGGTTACCGCGTCTCAATTAATAAACTTCTCTGTCATGACCTTCACTTTCATAAAATTCAAGAAGGGGCTTGAGGCGCAAGGCATTTCACGCGACTCACTACCGCACAAGGGATTCTTACAGCCCTACTTCGCTTGGTACTCCTTCACTGCTACAACACTCATGTGCTTCGTTAGTGGATACGCCGTCTTCCTCCCGGGGCGCTGGGACATCACCACTTTCTTATTCTCATACCTTATGATCGGGGTCGTGCCAGTGCTGTTTATCGGCTGGAAGATAGTACACAAGACAAAGTGGCGGAGGGCCGAAGACATAGACTTATTTCAAGATAAGGACGAGATAGATCAGTACGATAGAGATTACTGCCCCACCCCGCCTCGGTAAGTCATATCCGACTTTTCTCGCTTCCTCCCTCTCTTGTCATCCTGATTTGGATATCCTGCTAACGATGATAAATAGGAATGAATTCATGAAATATTGGAATAGGATTTTCAGTTAGTTAGCTTGCTGACAAGATCGCAAGGTTGGAGGTTGCGTGTTGGGCTTTAGATACGGCGTTTATTTTTATGTGCATGAGAGATTGTGTTTCTATTCAGCTGGACGATATATTGTGGATTTGGAGGGTAGATGTGAGTAGATATGATGCCAATTTCGTCGAGGGAGCTGTGGTTAGATAGCTTGCACATTACGAGCGAAATTGGTTCCTGACACTGTAATGAAGCTAGGCTAGGTTGTTTGCTAGGTTTAGGGAGGAATTAATCCTGGTGTTCAAGCATTCTATTGGCTGGGACCTTCGAAAATATCTCACACCCACAGGATATCGATTCGGCCACGGGTCGAGCCGGGGTTCTCGAGGTCTTCCAAAACGCTATCATTTATATAATATATAATACAGTAATACCGGGCTTTCCCGAAATCTACCTTTCCCCCGGGATCCAGCTTGATCATGCATTGTAATTCCTGAGCGCCAAAATTGTCCTTCAAACATCAATTCTCCGTGGGGGAATTGGTTAGCGCGTTCGACTGTTAATCGAGAGGTTGGAAGTTCAAGCCTTCCCGGGGAAGTACCTTTTTGGTATCTTTCCTCCCATCCTGGGGTGCTCTAGGGGTAATAAGGTCACAACGGCAGTTTTTGTGGGAGATAGATGGGAGTTTCATGCTTTTGGGAAGTGCTCGGAGGGGTTTTGTTTTTAGTCTCCATGCAGGTGTGGATTGGTGTGTTGCCCTGGAGTAGCTCTCTGCTGGTTTGGGGATCCCGGGGCCATGGTAGTGGAGAAGTACTATAGCTGTGGCTCTCAATATGGCGTATTAAAGTTCGGGATTCGTGCCCATTAACCTTTTAGAAGGGTCAGAGCACTTTCAATGTTCGGATTGGTCTAGTCATGGTTCATCACTCGTAAATATTTCTAGTTTTTTGTTGTGGAAATATTGAATGGAATGATAGTACGAGATGATGAAGAAGTGATTGATTACTTGAGGGAAAAACTAAGCACCGTTAACTATCTCAAAGAGAAGGGCGAGCAGCCCTGACTATCTACCATTGGGGAGCTAGACAAATAGGTCGAGCGAACAATAACAATAACAATAAAAGAAGAATGAGGGAAATGCAAGGAGGTATCTTCAACAGTGCCGGAGATGTAGAGGTATGATAAGGTTTGATGCAAGGAGAAAAAACAAATAGTGTGAGTGACCCCAAGTAGTGCCAGAAGTATGTTTCAACATTTTTTGACAGGTGATTGATCTCGAATGGCAGGGTGAATGAAGATGGTCTCGGGGGAGCTTAGCCCTGATAATTCAATTCTAAAGCTTTTGGTTTTTGTATCCAACCATCCTCTCTAGGAGCGGATTTGGATTTCAAGCCTTTCCCCTACCCTACTGAAAGAGTCGGTGCTAATGCAACGGCGGGATGGGTATCCGCCTGGTCAATAACACAACTATATGACATGCCTCACAGAAGGTATAAGTCCTTTGGTAATTTCCAATATCTACACACCAATAATCTTAGCTTTCAGCCTAATTTATCAGCCAACCACCCCCCCCGGAATCGCCCAACTCTAGCTACCCCACCTGGGAAAGTTCTGCACCCGCCAACTAGTGAGCCAATAGCGAGAATTCTAGTAGGGGCTAAGTCATGGGATAGCGCCCCAATCTGTCACTCGTCCAAGTGAATAACGTACACATGGAAATATAAAAAAGGGAAAACTGGGCTTTGTTTGTGACATTGCCTATCGCGTTCCAACGGCTTCTGAGGAGGGGATAGACTAGGGATAACGGTGGTAACCGCCAGCAGTGTGGGTTATAGAATAATTTTCAGGTTCGCACTCCGATTCGGAAAGGTAAACCACAAAATGGGTGGAGTGTGCGGATAGGAAGGGGAGATATTCTGTGGGGCTCCGAGCAGATTGTTACTTGTAGAACTCCGGTCGTGAGAGGATATTAAGAGGTGAATTCGGTATTCCTCCTATCTCTTTTATCGCTCGGGGACATCACTTTCATATTAGCACCTGTAGGCTTAGACCCCCGTTCGTATCTCTGGGCAAGATAAGGTCCAGAGGTCAGGGATTATGGGAGCGCTCAATGGGTAACTGGTACCTTTGAATCCACGAACAAATTCATTATGAGCCAAATTAGTTTGGGCATAGCTTGATAATTCCATCTCATCGCCTTTTTTTTGGAGCGGTTGACAGGGGATAGAATTTTACACAAACCATGAGCTTCTGAGTGTCCGCGCTGGGATTATACAACGAGGGTTCGAAGTCCTGCTTAATCGCATCTTCTGCGGCTACCTGAGCTATTCACATAGATACAACTTTTTAAGTGGCTTTCCGAGGAACCCGGGCGTTGCCCCTGATAGGGTTTGTGCTAGATAGCCTAGAGAATAATTCCACTTTTAAGATTGTCCTATGGTCCCTGCGAGACTCAGCGAGAGTTTCCCTATCGCGTGGGCAAGCCCCGGCTGAGGTAACTCCTAGTTGAGCAGAACCTGCTAGTGGGCTAGAATACACTATCGTCTAGAGTGAAGAAAGGACCCAGTCAGCCGATACTCCAGATTCTTCGGGAATGGCAGGCCGGGGAAAGACCGCTGGATGCAGGAAGAGAATAACTTCTCCAGGGAGGCTTGAGCCTACAACCTCTCGATTGACAGTCGAACCCTGTAACCAATTGCGTCACGGAGAACTGGTTTTAGGGTTCGGCCAGTGTCAGGATAGAGAAGGAGCTTCAGTAATGGGGTGGGCGATTCCCGGTAGCTTGCTCTCTTGTAGGCAGTGTTCCCAACGGGCCAGGCCGGCCAGGCTTCGGTAAAGCCGGGCCCGGCCTGTCCAAATTCTCTCGGATCTAGCCTGGCCCGAGCCTGCAGGCCTGGTAAAGCCTGAGCCTGGCCTGGCCGGGC